>OFFB01000420.1_pt1 | contig 40561 bp, 30 predicted proteins | sample 1521281 | NCBI WGS metagenome assembly OFFB01 (sample SAMEA3504109, study PRJEB24116) | mouse gut metagenome | biome: mouse gut; feature: mouse-associated habitat; material: faeces | place: Denmark | collected 2011
GATGCCCTCGCCCCGGGTTGCCCTCGCTCCGGGTTGTTGAGGTTGTTGGGTGGGGTTAGTGGCGGCCGGGGCGCATGCCGGAGCCTTCGGGGGGCATGACTACTCCGGGTTGTCCACCGGTGACTGCACCGGGGCGGATGGTGCCGGCGGGGGGCACTATGGGTTTAGATGGCTGCGAGGGTTGAGCCGGTCGGGTGTTGTCGCCGGGACGTATATTGCCTATGCTGCCATTGGACGGGGGCACGGGTGTCGGGCGGTAATCGGGACGGTATGGCGGCCGGATAGGGGGTGCGAGACTACCGGGATATATCTGTCCGCCCCAGTAGACAGGTGACACCAATGGTGCTCCGGGTAAAGATGGCCACCATTCATTGTCAAAACCAACGCCGTAATAACCGGGGACTACGTCCATAGATGTATCCCACATGGCATCGCACGCAGAAAGGGAGATAACGGCGAATCCCATTGCTGCTACCGATGCGACTATTTTATTTAAAATACGCTTCATGACACATTCCATTAATATAAGCCAATTAGTATAGTATAGACAATCGGAATGGTATTTTGGTTGACTAACAGATGTTAATGCGATATGTTATTTCTCTAATAACGCCCTGTTTATAGCCATACGGGGGATTTTATTTCATAGAGGGTTAAACCTTTTGTAACTTTGCATGTCTATTTTTAAGGTAATTTTCCATAACAGGTAAAACAGACTTAATAATCAAGTGATGTATAGTACTCTACGTAAAGCGGCAGCGACAGCAGTGATGCTTCTAATGACGCTATCCACAATGGCCGCAGTGGTACGCGGCAAAGTGAACGACGATCTGGGAGACCCCATGGCGCAGGCGACGGTGAAACTACTCGCAGCGAAGGATTCAGCGTTCGTAAAGGGTGTGAAATGCAGCAATGCAGGTGTGTACACGATAAGCAACGTATCCGCCGGCAAGTACATAGTGCAGGCTGAATACTTAGGCTATGACAAATCGTACACCAATATCACGGTGGGCAATGCCACGGTAAATGTGCCTACCATCACACTCAAGGAGTCGTCAATCATGCTCAAGGAGGTGACAGTGACAGGTGTGCGCACACCAATAAAAGTGGCGGAAGATACGGTGGAGTACAATGCGGCATCGTACAAGACACAGCCCAATGCCGTGGTGGAGGACCTGCTGAAACGTCTGCCGGGCGTGGAGGTGGATTCGGATGGCAAAATCACCGCCAACGGCAAAGAGGTGACGAAGATATTGATAGACGGAAAGGAATTTTTCAGCGATGACCCCAAGGTTGCGTCCAAAAATCTGCCGGTGAACATGATAGAGAAACTGCAGGTGGTGGACCGCAAGAGTGACCTTGCCCGTATGACGGGTGTGGATGACGGCGAGGACGAGACGGTGATAAACCTGACAGTGAAGCCGGGTATGAAGAATGGCTATTTCGGCACAGCCGAGGCCGGTTACGGTACCGACAGACGCTACATGGGCTCATTCAATGTAAACCGCTTCTGGAATGACAACCAGATAACCCTATTGGGTAACTTCAACAATATCAACGAACTTGGCTTCACGGACAGTAACGGCAACCGATTCCGCCGCTTCGGGGGGAACAACGGTATAAACACGTCGCAGGCCGTGGGCCTGAACTTCAACGTGGGCAAGGGAGAGATAATACGCGTGGGTGGTGACGTGATGTACTCGCACTCGGACCGCAACACCATACAACAGCAGGAACGCCAATATCTGTTTACGGACTCAACCTCATTTTCCAACATAGACAAGCACACCCGTGACAAGGGACATAACCTGCGCGCGGACTTCCGCGTGCTGTGGAAGCCGGACTCGTTCAACACCTTGGAGTTCCGCCCCAATTTCTCATATAACGTGAACGATTCGTGGAGCACGGATTCGACTCTGATAATGGCGGGTGACGCTGCCCGCTCATTGGTGAGCAAGAGTCAGAACAACTCCACATCGCACGGCAAATCACTGGAATTCGGAGCGTCGCTGCTATACAACCATAACTTCAAAAGCCATCCGGGGAGGTCGTACTCGGTGCATCTGCGCTACCAGCACTCCGATGTGCGCGAGGATGAGAATGCATATTCACTCAACCGATTCTTCAACTTCGGAGACTCGATAGACCTATACGACCAATACACTGACAACCATACATGGAGCGACATGGCACAGGCGCGCTTGACTTGGACAGAGCCATTGGGCGACCCCGCCAAAGGCAACTTCCTGACATTCGCCTACCGCATCCAGTACCGGTGGAACAATGCCGACAAGATAGTATATGACCATCCGCTGCTGTATCCTGACGGAAGCCTACTGCCGGATATAGACTACAGTCAAAGCATATACAACGACACTTTGAGCAACCGCTTCCGCAACGATTTCTTCAACCAGAACATACGTGTGGGCTACAAGCATGTGTCGAAAACACACAATCTGGAGGTGGGACTGTCGTTTGTACCAACGATGTCGAAGAGCGAGAACCTGATAAACGATGCCAAGAGCATACCGACGCGATGGGTATGGAACTACGCACCGTTCCTGCGCTACCGCTACAAGATGGGCAAGTCACGCTCGATAAACCTGAACTATATGGGACGCTCGTCGCAGCCGTCGATGTCGCAACTGCAACCTGTAGCCGACATGTCGGACCCGATGCGCATAGTGGTAGGTAATCCGAACCTTGACCCATCGTTCACCCACTACCTGCGTCTGCGTTTCCAGGACTTCAATGCCGAACATCAGCGTTCGATAATGGTGATGGGAGACTTCGACATGACCCAAAACTCGATAGTGTCGAAGACGACGTTCAATTCATCGACCGGTGGACAAATCACCACTTACGAGAATGTAAACGGTGTGTGGAGCGGACGATTGATGACGATGATATCATTTCCGTTGCGTAACAAGGCATGGCAGTTCTCGGGACACATGTTCACGATGTACAATCAGCGCGTGGGCTTCAACAACGGTGACCGCAACCGCAGCGGCTCGCTGATGTGGAACGTGATGCCGGCACTGGCTTTCCGTCCGGAGAATCTGGAATTTGAGTTGCGCCCACGCTATTCGCTCCAGCATACGATGAACAGCCTGAGCACAGCTTCGAGCACGACGATACATAATTACGGCGGTACGTTCTCGGCTTACTACTACACGCCGATAGGTGTGATTCTGAATACTGACCTCACCTACACTGCCACGAGCGGCTACTCGCAGGGTTATGACAAGAATGAGTGGATGTGGAATGCTTCGGTATCGTATCAGCTGCTCCGCGACAAATCGCTCACGCTGTCGGTGAAGGCTTACGACCTGCTGCAGCAGCGCTCGAACATAAGCCGCTCGGTGACCGCCAACTATATCGATGATATACGGTACAACAACCTTACGAGGTATTTCATGTTTACGGTATCGTACAAGTTCAATACGTTCGGCAAGGGTAATGAGCCTGCTGACCGCAACGCCCACAGAGGGCCGTTCGGAGGTCCGGGTAGGCCGCCGCGCCATTGATACGGGCAATATTAATACAGAGCGATGCATCACACGGTGGGTGCGTCGCTTTTTTTGTATGGGGGATACGAGGGCAGGATGCCCTCGCCCCGATTGGGGGTGAGTGATGAAGGTGTGGAGAGAGGGCATCTTGCCCTCTTTTTGATGTTTGTGGGTGTGGGGTAGGATTTTAAGGGCGGTAGGATCGTGGGTGGTGCGATGGTGTACGAGGGCAAGATGCCCTCGCTCCGGCGGGGTTGGATGCGGCTTTGTGGGTGTAGGGAGTTTAGGGGATGCCCTTGCTCCGGGTTGTTGAGGGGTTCTTTTGTCAGGAGGGGGGATGATGTTGGGGTGGAGGGAGGTTTATAAAAGGGAGCGGTGCGCCGAGGGGGCGCACCGCTGTGATTGGGGGATATGTGGTAATTGTTTTATTACTCCAAATCGCGGGGTATAGCCACGAGCTTGAGGTTGCAGCCACGTATGAAGTCGATAATGGCACTGCGCACGGGACCTTCCTCAACGTCGGCTTCGATGCGCTTGAGGGCATTGAATACCGAGGTGCCTGTCTGGTAGACGTGGCGGTAGGCTTTGGCAATGTCATTGATCTGCTCGTCGGTGTAACCGTGCTTGCGGAGCACGACAGCGTTGACTCCGAAATAGGATGCGGGATTGTGTGCCATGACCACAAACGGAGGGACGTTGCCGTTGATGCGGCATCCTCCTTTGATGAGCACCCACTCCCCTACCTTGGAATTCTCGTGGAGCATGGCGCCGGATGAGAGGATGGTGCACTCGCCCACTTCTGCATCGCCGGCGATGATAACACCGTTGCCGAGGACACTGCGTCCCTTGATGTGCGTGTCGTGACCGATGTGTGTCTCCGCCATGATGAATGAGTCGTTGCCCACACGTGTGCCGCCTTCGGGACGTATGCCACGGTTGATAATCACATGTTCGCGTATCACATTATTGTCGCCGATGTAGCAGAATGTATCCTCGCCTTTCCAACGGAAATCCTGAGGGTCGGCTCCGATGATGGTGTTCTGGTAGACTTTGTTGTTCTTACCCATACGGGTACCGCGTATAATGCTGGTGTAGGACATTATCTCGCAGCCGTCGCCTATCTCCACATTTGCGTCGATGAAGGCGAAAGGATGAATAATTACGTTCTGACCTATCTTTGCCGAAGGGTCGACGTGAGCTAACGGACTAATCATGGTGTATGCATTAAAGTAAGGTGAATACGTGAATTAACGGCCTCCTCCGAGTGACTGATAGAGGTTGATGAGGGCGCGTGCCTGAGAATTCTGCGCGGTGATGGCGGAAATCTGTGCGGAGAGGAGCCCCTGCTGTGCAGTGAGGACGTCGAGGTATGTGGTGTTGTACGAACCCAAGCGCAACAGTTCCTGAGTGTAGTCGACGGCTTGCGCCAGTTTCTCGGACTGCTTGGCGAGGTACTGCTGCTTCTCGACACTCTTCTGATAGAGGGTCATGGCGTCGCTGACTTCGGCACTGGCGCTCATGAGGGTGTACTCGAAGTTGTTCATTGCCTGCTGCTGCTGAGCCTTTGCCGCTTCGAGACGCGAGATATTGGCACCGCGCGAGAAGAGTGGTATGGCGAGCGAACCTGCGAGGTTGATGAAGAACTTGCCGGGGTTCACTACCATGGATCCAAGCAGATTGGTGAATCCGCCGTTGGCTGTGATGTTCAATCCGGGGTAGAATGCGGCACGGGCACTGTTGGTGGCATAGTATGCGGTAGCCAGGTTCCATTCGGCGGCGCGCACGTCGGGGCGGGCAGCAAGCTCACGCATAGGTATGGCTTCGCGCATGATTACGGGCATATTGAGCACCGCATCGGGAGAGATGGTCCATTTCTGCGGGAGCGAGTTGACCAACAGCGAGAGGGTATTGTTCATCTCGTCGAGACTTACCTCGAGGTCGGTGATGGAACCGAGAATTCCATAGTACTGGGCTTCGCTCTGCACCACTGCCACTTCGGTAACCTTACCGGCTGTCTTGAGGTCTTTCATGGTCTTGACGCTTTCCGCCCAAAGTTCGGCAGTGTTACGGCTGACCTTGAGCTGACTCTCGATGGTGGCTATGCCATAGTAGCAGTTTGCCACGGCAGCGATAATCTGCGAGCGCACAGCCTGCTGATATTCCTTGCTCTGCTCGTAGGCTGCCTGTGCACCACGCTTGCCGTTGAGAAGCTTGCCGAAGATGTCGACCTCCCAGCTTACCGACAGGGGTATCTGATAGCTCCATGAGAGAGACTGGTGGGGATGAACAAAGAATTTCGAGCCGGAGCCATTGGGACCGAGTGCAACGGAGGGGAGATAGCTCAACTTGGCGCCCTTGAGCGATGCATGGGCTATGTCGACGTTGAGCTTGGCATTGCGGAGGTTGGTATTGTTGGCAAGTGCCTGGTTTATGAGGTCAGCCAACATGGGGTCGGTGAACACGTCCTGCCAACGCATGTTGCCAAAGGCAGCGCTGTCGACTTCGGCTTCGCGGGCTTTCTTGTATTCGGCTGCGAGCGCCGAATCGTCGGGCATGTCGAATTTCTTGTATATGTTACAACTGCTGAGGGTGGCGGCGGCAAGCACCGTCCCCACAGCATAGATGGTAATTTTATTGAAGTTCATGATTAGTATATTGGTGTTAGGGAGAGTGGATTATCAACGTGAGTACTGCTCAATCTCGCTTTCGATTCCCTGATTGTCGGTGTCTTCCCACTTCATCGGGGTGACTTTTTCCTGAATAATCTGGAATACGACGAAGAGCGCGGGCACGATAAATATCTGGAATATCATACCTATCAACATACCTCCGACGGAACCGGTACCGAGGGCTTTGTTACCGTTGGCACCTACGCCGTGGGCAAACATCATGGGCAACAGACCGATAATCAAGGCGAGCGATGTCATGAGGATAGGACGCAGACGGGCTGCGGCACCATTGATGGCGGCATTGATTATGGACATGCCGGTGCGGCGGCGTTCCAAGGCGAACTCGACGATAAGAATAGCGTTCTTGGCAAGCAAGCCGATGAGCATGATGAGCGCAATCTGGAGGTAGATGTTGTTGGAGATGTCGCGCAGGTCGGCGAAGATGAATGTACCCATAAGACCGAACGGTACTGAGAGGATAACCGAGAACGGCAGGAAGTAGCTTTCGTACTGCGCGGAGAGCAACAGGTAGACGAACAGCAGACAGAGACCGAAGATTACAGCGGTGGTGTTGCTGGAGCTGTTGCCTTCCTCACGTGTCATACCGGCATATTCGAAACCGTAGCCCTGCGGAAGCATCTCGGCAGCCACGCGCTCGATGGCGGCGATGGCGTCGCCGGAAGAGTAGCCGGGATTAGGCTGACCGGTTACGGATATGGACTGGAACATGTTGAATCGGTTCAAGAGGTCGGGTCCGTAGACGCGCTTAAGGGAAACGAAGTTGGAGATGGGTGCCATCTCGTTACCGTTGCGCACCTTGATGGAGGAGAGTGTCTCGGGAGATACGCGGGCTTCGGGAGATGCCTGCATCATGACGCGGTAGATCTTACCGAAACGGTTGAAGTTGGACACGTACATACCACCGTAGTAACCTTGCAGCGTGGAGAGGATGGTCTGCGGCGAGATGCCTGCCTGCTTTGCCTTGGCAGCGTCGACGTCGACGAGATACTGCGGGAAGGTGGGGTTGAAGGTGGTGTATGCCATCTGTATCTCAGGCTGCTGATTGAGCGCGCCGAGGAAGCCTTGCACGACGGCGAAGAAGTCGTTGATGTCGCCGCCGGCCTTGTCCTGCATCTTGATTTCAAAACCGTTGGTGGTGGAGTAACCGGTAATCATAGGCGGCGCGAATATCATGACGCGTCCGTCCTTGATGAGCTGTCCTGTGGCTCCGTAGAGCTGACCGATTACGGCGTCGGAGCTTTGCGATGCGTCGCGTTCGGACCAGTCCTTGAGCTTGACGATAAATGTACCGTAGGTAGCACCCTGACCGGCAATAAAGCTATAGCCGAGAATCTTGTTGCTGAAAGCTACGGCAGGGTTCTGACGGATGATGTTGTCGACCTTGTTCATGACTTCGTCGGTGCGTTCCTGGGATGTGCCCGGGGGCATGTCGACCATCACGAACACTATACCGGTGTCTTCGTTGGGCACAAGCGCGGTGGGGGTGCGTGCCATGAGCCATACCAGTATCACTATCGATGCTATCACGGTGCCGAATGCCAGAATCTTATGCTTGACGAAGAATTTGGTGCCTTTGTTGTAATTGCCGAGCAGCTTGCCGTAGCCTTTCTCGAAGCCGGCATGGAAGCGGGGACTGAATATGCCGAAGAGCGCGATAACGGCGCAGATGCCTGCCACGATGAGGTGCCATGCCGTGCCGTCGCTGTACCATCCGAGCACCATGAAGGTGACTGCCGCAATCACAAACAGGAATGTGATGAGGGGATGGATGTCGAGAGTGAAGCGGCGGGCGTAGCGCTTCTTCATGGTCGATGCAGCTTCAGAGTAGGCTTCGCCCATGCGCTGCTTGAGGGATTTCTCCTCGCCGTCGTCGGTTTTATGCGGTTTGAGGAACACGGCGCAAAGCGCGGGTGAGAGTGTCAAAGCGTTGACAGCGGAGAAACCGATGGCTATAGCCATGGTGAGACCGAACTGCTGGTAGAATACGCCTGATGTGCCAGGCATGAATGACACTGGAATGAACACGAGCATCATGACCAGTGTGATGGATATGATGGCTCCACCTATCTCGTTCATGGCGTCGATGGATGCCTTGCGCGCGCTCTTGTAGCCTACGTCGAGCTTGGCATGGACCGCCTCGACGACCACAATGGCGTCGTCGACCACAATGGCGATGGCAAGCACCAATGCCGAGAGGGTGATGAGGTTGATGGAGAAGCCTATGAGTTTCAGCACGAAGAATGTACCCACGAGCGCCACAGGGATGGCGATGGCGGGAATGATGGTGGAACGGAAGTCCTGAAGGAAGATGTAAACGACGATGAACACCAGGAGGAAGGCTTCGATAAGTGTCTGAATCACGTGGTGGATGGAGGCATAAAGGAAGTCATTGTTGTTCATCGGGATGGCAAAGTGCAGCCCGTCGGGGAGTTCGGATTCCATGACCTTGACCTGTGCGAGACAGTCTTCGATAATCTGTGTGGCGTTGGAGCCGGCGGTCTGGAACACGATACCCATGGTACTGGGATGTCCGTTGATGGAGTTGCCGAATCCGTACTGTACCTTTCCGAGCTCAATCTCGGCTACATCCTTGAGCAGGAGAACCTCGCCGTTGTCAGTGGCGCGTACCACTATATCGCCGAATTGCTCGGGGGTGGTGAGACGGCCTTTGTACTTCATGGTGTACTGGAATGACTGGTTGCCTTGCTCACCGAATGCACCGGGTGCAGCCTCGATGTTCTGCTCGGCAAGCGCCATGGTCACGTCGGAAGGCATGAGATGGTACTGTGCCATCACTTCAGGTTTGAGCCATATACGCATAGAGTAGTCGGCACCGAAGCTGAGCACGTCGCCCACGCCATTGACACGCTGGATGACGGGGATTACGTTGATCTTCATATAGTTGTCGATAAACTCGGGCGAGTATGTCTCGGGCTTGTCGGTGTAGAGTGCGATACCGAGCAACATTGATGTCTGGCGTTTCTGAGTGAGGACGCCCACTTGGGTTACTTCGGCGGGGAGGAGGTTCTGTGCTTTGGCAACACGGTTCTGCACGTCGACGGCAGCCATGTCGGGGTCGAAGCCTTGCTCGAAATATACGTTGATGGTAGCCGAGCCGGTGTTGGTGGCTGTTGACTCCATGTAGGTCATGCCTTCGGCACCGTTGATAGACTCCTCGAGGGGGGCAATCACTGAGTTAAGTACCGATTGGGCATTGGCGCCGGTGTAGGTGGTGCTCACCTGAATGGTAGGCGGCGCTATATCGGGGTACTGGGTGATGGGGAGTGATACCAAGCCAATCAGACCCAGCAGCACTATGAATATCGAAATAACGGTGGATAGTACCGGGCGATTTATAAATGTATCTAATTTCATTTTGTTCTTTTACACTGAATGATGTTTTCCTACAATGTGTGTGGTGCGTGACACAATTATTGTGCCTGCTGCTGCTGTGCGGCTGCTTCGGGCTGAGCCTGTGCAGCGGCGTCGACGGGAGAAATGACCATGCCGTCCTTAACCTTGGTGCCTACACCTTCCACAGCTATACGGTCGCCGGGCTTAAGTCCGGAAGTAACCACGAAGTTCTTGCCGTCGCTCAGGCTCTGTACGGTAATGGGGGTGGCAGCTACTTTGTTGGAATCGTTGACTACGTAAACGAAACGGCGGTCCTGTAGTTCGTAGGTGGCTTTCTGTGGGATGAGTATGGCGTTTTCCTGATTGACAGGTACCAGGATGGAACCTGTGCTACCGCTGCGGAGCATGCCGCTGGCGTTGTCGAACAGCGCGCGCACACTCGCTGCACCTGTGGAGGTGTCGATAACGCCCGAGACGGTGGCTACCTTACCTTCGATGGGATAAATGTTGCCGTCTGCGAGACGGAGCTTTACAGCGGGCATCGAGTCAATAGCTGTAGCCAAGGGACGTGTTCCGCCATTGGTCATCTCAAGGAGGTCCTTTTCTGTGAGGGAGAAGTAGGCGTAGACTTTAGAGTTGTCGGAGATGGTGGTGAGCGGCTGAGCCGATGATGGAGATGCGAGCGAGCCTTCACGGTTGGGGATAGTGCCTACAACACCGTCGCTGGGTGCAGTGACCACTGTGTATGCGAGGTTCTTGCGAGCGTTAACAAGTGAGGATTGGGCTTGCGCCAATGCTGCGCGGGCTGTCTGCACGTCATTGTCGGCGAGCTGATATTCGTATGCGCTTATGATGTTCTTATCGAGAAGCTGACGCTTGGTGTCGGCAGTCATCTGAGCCGTTTTCAGGCGGGTCTGTGCCGAATTGACCGCAGCAGCGGCATTGTCAACGGCTGCCTGGTACTGTACCTGATCGAGAGTGAAGAGAGTCTGGCCTTTGCGCACGCGCTGACCTTCGTCGACATGTACTTTGGTAATGAAACCTGTCACCTGGGGGCGTATGTCGATATCCGTTTTACCCTTGATAAGCGCCGGATACACGCTTTCATTTTCGGCGTTGCCCAAAGCGACAGTCATCGTCGCGATTTCAGGGGCCGGTGCCTGTTGCTGCTGGGCGTCACCTCCACACGAGGTTACAGCCATGTTCATTGTCAAACCTACGGCAATTACCGCAGCGCCATTGAGCATTCTAACGTTCATAATTTTCTCTTTTAACATATTCTATTTTTACCTTAATATTCTGTTATATAATAGTGTCGATAAATGCGTAACTATTTTCCAACATGCAAAATTACAGAACATCCATGGGGTGAAATATGATATTTATCATAAAACGTAGCGTATTTAACATTTTTTCTAACAATAAGCCACGGACTGATGCTTTCGATGGCACATAGACGAAAAACGACGGAGATTCACCGGCTATGCCAATGAATCCCCGTAAGGTGCGTTTTCAGGAATATATCAACGGTCAGTCCTCATCGTCGTAATCGCGTGAGCGTTTGCGGCGACGACCTCCGTCATCATCATCTTCGTCATCGTATCCATCTTCGTCTTCCCTCTCAAATGTAGCGAAAATCATCGGGCCGGGAACCTCGATAGAGGATTCGCCATCGGTGTAGAAACCGTATTTGCGCGAACGCAACGGCTTGGACATCTTCACTTCTGCCATCTCCAATCCGTCGATAATCAGCGACAGTTTGCGGTTCTTGACACTTATGGCAGGAGTGACCACATTGTCGCGTTTCTTGGATTTGTAGGCGCCGCGCTGCTCTATGTAGCTATCGCCGCGCTCGCGAATGAGATAGTAGTAGTTTTTCTTATCGAGGACGAGCGCGTGGAAGTTGTCTGTGTTGCGATAGTTGAACACGATGCCGCTCTTATGATTGTCGTCGAATCCGGAGAATTTTATGGGACACGCATACATGATATCGCAATTCTGGGGATTTGCCTTGCGAACATCTGTAACAGCCACTACAAAGTGCTTCTTATTCTTGCTTTCGAGTTTAATCTTGTCTTTTTTCAGTTCGACCTTTGAATGCTTGTCCTTATAATCCTCAAATTCAAGTTCTGGATCGGTGATTTCATACACCTGAATGACATATCCCTTATCCGCCAACTCATTCAATGCAGCTTTCTGCATGTCAGTAAGGACTTTATCGCCACCGGCTTCACTGATTTTACTCATCACATCCTGAGAAGATGCAAACAATGGGATAAAAACAAACAGCGATGCGAACAATCTTGTCAATTTCATAAACATCATTTATTAAGATTACTAAGATTATTCGCCACCACCGACCGATGTCTGCAATTCGGAGATAAGCGGTGCGTATTTATTGAGGATGTAGTTGAATTTCTCATAGCACTGGTTGCCACGGCAGTCCTTGTCCTTAATCTGCGACTCCAGACGCACGCGGTAGGAAATCTGGTCCTCGTCGGTGAACGACATGCGCACTTCCAGGCGGGTGCGGACGGTTTGTTCGGTAAAATTGGTAGTGCGCCAACGAGTCTTGATCCAGCCCGCCGCCTTGTCGCGCACCTCCACATCCTCGAAGTTCTTGACAGCGATATTCATAAGGCGTTTCCATATTATATCCTCGGTAAGCCCCTTGCGGCAGGTCACGTCAAACCATCTGTTGGCTATGTCAGTGCCGTCATCCTCTCCGTCTCCACCCATAGATGCTGCAAGAGCCTCATCCTCGGGGAGTTTATAGAGAATGGTCTTTTTAGGGTTGTCCTTGGTGAGTTTGTAAGTTTTGGTGATGTAACCGGGAGCTTCGAGCTTCACCATTACAAAATCAGTGCCACGGTCGAATTTCACCGTGTATGTGCCGGCACCTACCTCAGCGCCATCGATATAAATTTTGGCGTTGTCGGGGGTTACGTGGATGGTTTTCTTCGGCGCGCTGAACACAAACGAGCATAGGCACAGGCAGAGGATTGCAGCGAATCCTGTGGAGAAGGTCCTTTTCATAGGGTACATTGGTTTATTAGGTTATGCCCACCGCGTCCCCTCGATTGGACTAAAACATATATGTTTTAAATAGAAAAGCGTGGGACGATGTTCAGTTTATCAAATCTTGGCATCGCCAAACGCCATGTACGCAATAAACAGTCCACCCCACGCCATGCCGATATATCGGACCCCACGTGCGGGGTGGACAAAGGCACGCATGAACGTTTTTCGACTGCTCGATCCTGCGTACGGAGAAATTTGGCGATTTCAGATTTAGGATAAAGCAAAACGCTTCTCAAAAAATATGTACGGAACAGCCGGTGTGCACACACGACATTGCTCCGCCACAAAGATAATCAATAATATAAATCCATACAAGCCATACATTTATTTTTCAAACATGATTTTTTGTGGACATAGCCATAGCCCGTAAGTGCACAAAGCAGTGACGCCCGGTGCTTGCAAGGGCACCGGGCGTCAAGAAGATATGTGTTACAGGTATCTGTCCCTGTATTACTTCTGGATTATTTCGTAGATTACGGCTTCGCCCTCTACCATAAGACGGCGGGCATTGGCATCCAACGGCATAGCCGCATACACGCCCGATACCTCAGCTGACGAAAGTTCCGCACCGTTTTCATCCAACTGGAACACGCGCACCGGCTTGTCGTGTGCGGCAAGCAGCAGCACCATCTCCTTGGCTTGCGGACGACGGTCGAATGCCAGACGGCCTTCGGTGCTGAACGATGTGGCGGGATTCGTATCAAAAGCCATCAACGCACCCATGGGGTCGACTGAAGAGATATTCAGCCCTATGCGCTCGGGAGTAGGCGGATTGACACGGAACGAGCGTACCGAAGCCCAATTCTTACGGTCCGATTCCATGCGCTTCAGTCGCAGATAGCGGGCTTTCACCGGCTCACCGCTCCACTCCACTATATAAGTGCGGGGCAATGTCTCGGTCAAGGGTTGCCATGTTTTGCCATCGACTGAATATTCCAGACGCACGTTGTCGAAATAATCGACATCGTCCACCGAATTACGTCCCTGATGTACCAACACCTCTTCCACGGGGCGTACTTCAAGCATATCCACGCCTATCCAATCACCATCATTCTGGCTATTTGCCGAAGTGTAGTGGGTAGTGGTATCATTATCGAGCATGAGCTTTGACAGCGTAGTCTTGAGATTGGGGTATGTACCTACACCTTTATATAGTGCAGGCTTGGCATTTGCCACCTTCTCAAAATATGCCGATATCATATCATCCATCGACGTCTCATAGAAAGGATGCAGCTTCATAGTACCCACCTTATGCGCTTCGTAAGCCGCCTTATCCTCGGGGGTCATCTGATTGGCTATAAATGAAGCCCAGAACAGGGAGTCATTGCCTGATTCGTAAACCTTAATCAGCTCCAAAGTATTAAGTCCGCGACGACCCACCTTGGTAAACTGTTCTAGCCACGGAGTAAGTTCCTTGACCAGACCTTTATTGTCACATCCGTTCTTTATCTCATTCTCAGCAGCCACCACCTTCTCAAATTCAGCTTTCAGGGCATCGAACTGAGCAGGAGTGTAATTATTGAACGGGAATATGGTCGTTTCCCAGGATTCGTCACGGCGATAACCGGTTTCGGTATCTGCCGAGTGTATGGCAAATGTGCGGTAGGCATCAGCAGCCTTAGGCATCATGTACACCAATCCGCGCTCCCAGTTATCGATGGGATTATAGGCATTGGGATTCCATGCGTAATCAGCCACACCGTAAAGTGCCAGCTTGGAAGCCTCGCCATGTTCCATAGGATTGCTCTCTATACCTGCCACTTCATTTTCGGCAAGATCGGTAGCCAAACCGTAGACAGGACCTTGAAGCAATATGTTGCGGCAATAGTCGGTCACCGGGTAATTCCACCAGTACAATGCGGGGCGCTTGATACGGGAATTGACAAAATCAAGTGTCTCGTGAGTGAGGTCGCTGCACACCACGGCACCTGTCCAGAACACCTCCACGTCGGGGTTCAGTTCACGGCCATAAACGGCAAGCTGACCATTCTCTCCGGGCTTCGCCCACAATTGCGAATAGTCAGTAGGACAAATCATCAGATTGGTCACATCGCCCTTAGCCTTGACAAAATCACGGGTGAGATTGTTCAGCAATTCCACCTGCTTCTTGGAATCGGTACCCTCGCCCTCTATATCATCAAAGAATATTGCAAACGAACGCACACCGAGGTCGTACATCATATTGAACTTGTTGACCAGGCTGTCATAGTCCTGCTTGTTCCAGCGTATATCCTTCCCGGGATGTATCGCCCACACGAAATTGACATGGTTACGTTTGGCATTCTCCACAAGTTCACGGATATTTTTAGCTTCATCGGCAGGATAGGGTTGACGCCAGTATGGAGAGCTGTGGTAAGGGTCATCCTTAGGACCATAGATGTAATCGTTCATCTTGTTCTGTCCATAAAAATCAAGCAGCGACATGCGCACCTCATGCGACCATGGCGTGCCATAGAATCCCTCTACCACACCACGGTACTTCATCTTGGGATAGTCATTGACCACCATCATAGGCAGCTCATCACCACCCTTCGACACTTCACTTGCAAGAATCTGACGCAGTGTCTGCAATCCGTAGAAAGCGCCACTCTCATCAAATCCGGTTATCTTCACCTCTTTCGGACCAATATCAAGAAGATAGGCTCCCGCCACCTCTTTCACACCGGCTTTACGCGCTTTCTTGGCACCGAAATCAATGGTCAATGGCAATCCGGAAGAAGCCTGTTTAAGGAAACCTACCGCACCGGCAAATTTCTTCTGCTTATCTTTAATCTTGAATCCGCCACTTGCATTGAGCACACCGGTATAAGGACGCTCAATACTCTGCGGAGTGGGGTTAATCACAAGGCCCTTATGATCCACTTTATGACCCGGCACCGCCTTAAAAGCCTGAACCTCGCCGCGCTGCGACGACAAATCGAAGTCCGATTCCTGAGCTATGGCTCCAAACGGCATCATAGCCATTGCCACAGCAGGAAGCAACAGTTTAAATCTCTTCATATTTGATTATTAATGATTTTATACGATATTAGATTCTTCGCAAAGATAGCAATAAAAACAGAATTTCCTACCACATTCACATATATTCAATTCCGCCAAGCCACATATCGCCACCGGCGCTCATCTAAAAATAATACTACCCCAGTCCAAATCACCAGTATCGCATCAACAAAAGAGGGCAAGATGCCCTCTCTCCACCCACACCAATCCAACTAGGAGCGAGGGCATCCTGCCCTCGTCCCCCTGCCACAAAACCGGAATCCCGTCATGGACCCAATATGGCATAAAACGATATGTAATTATTTTTACTATTTTTGACCCGGTATTAAATACTCCCGCTCGGCAAAGCTCAAATAAATTTGGCGCTACGCCCGCTTATTCGTATTTTTGACTTACGTCCTAAATACTTCCGCTCGGCAAAGCCCAAATAAATTTGGCTTTGCGCTCGCTTATTCGTATTTTTGTGACTGATTAACCCTTACTTAACGACTAAATACCAATCAAAAACAAATAACATGAAACTCAAGTGCAACCTGCGCACCATAGCCTTAGGCATAGGCTTAGCGCTGTCACAATCAGTAATCAGTGCATCGAGCACCATTACCACTCCCGTACCCGAACGCCCGGCAGGAGTCACCGACATGGTAGGCTACGCCGCCGCCCCCATCGACACAGTGCGCGTGGGCTTCATAGGGTTAGGTATGCGCGGATACAGTGCCGTAGAACGTTTCGTACACATCCCCGGCACAAAAATCATTGCCATCTGTGACATAGACACGGCACGCGTGACCCGTTCAGAGAAGATACTGTCCAATGCCGGACTGCCCGCAGCTGCTACTTACGGCGGGGAGGAAGACTCATGGAAAGCATTGTGCGAACGCCCTGATATAGACCTCGTGTACATAGTGACCGACTGGAAGCACCACGCCCCTATGGCAAAATATGCCATGGAACAAGGCAAGCACGTTGCCATAGAAGTACCCGCAGCCATGAACCTCGACGAGATATGGGACCTCATAGAGACATCCGAACGCACACGCAAGCACTGCATGATGCTCGAGAACTGCGTTTACGATTTCTTTGAGATGAACACCCTCAACATGGCTCAGCAAGGACTATTCGGCGAAGTGCTCCACACCGAAGGCAGCTATATACACAACCTCGAGGAGTTCTGGCCATACTATTGGAACAACTGGCGCATGGACTACAACCGCGAGCACCGTGGCGACGTCTATCCCACCCACGGCATAGGCCCGGCTTGCCAGCTGCTCGACATCCACCGTGGCGACCGCATGACCACCCTCGTATCTATGGACACCAAAGCGGTCAACGGTCCCGCGTACATAGAGAAAAGCACAGGCAAAGCACCAGAATCGTTTGCCAACGGCGACCACACCATGACCATGATACGTACAGCCAACGGCAAAACCATACACATACAGCACGACGTGGTGACACCCCGCCCCTACTCACGCATGTACCAGCTCACCGGCACCAAGGGCTTCGCCAACAAATACCCGAGCGAAGGATATGCTTTCGAACCCGAACAAATCAGCTGCGACAGCATCCCTGACCATGAGAACCTATCGGCTCACGGATTCATCTCCGACGCCCAGAAACAGGCTCTCACCGAACGCTACATGCACCCCATAATCAAGGAAGTAGGCGAAGTTGCCAAGAAGGTAGGAGGACACGGCGGCATGGACTACATCATGGACTACCGCATGATATACTGCCTGCGCAACGGTCTGCCGCTCGACATGGATGTCTACGACCTCGCCGAATGGTGTTCGCTGATACCATTGTCGGCAATCTCCATCGAAAACGGCTCAGCTCCCGTGGAGGTACCCGATTTCACACGTGGCGCGTGGAACAAAATCAAAGGTTACCGCCACGCATTTAAAACCGGTAAGTAACCATTACCCCGCCATTGCATGAATGTGCCTGACGATACTAAGAAAAGGCTCGCATCCCTTGACATACTCAGAGGATTCGACCTTTTCTTATTATTATTTTTCCAACCTGTGCTCATATCCATAGGCAATGCAGCCAATGCACCATGGCTAAACCGTATATTATACCAGTTCGACCATGAGACATGGCACGGGTTCCGCTTATGGGACATAGTAATGCCCCTGTTTCTGTTCATGGTAGGTACATCCATGCCATTTTCATTTGCCAAATACACGGCACACGGATTCGACAGAAAGATATACCTGAAGATTCTGCGCCGGTTCCTAATATTGTTCCTATTTGGAATGATAGTGCAGGGCAATCTTCTTGCCTTCGACCCGCAACACATCTATATCTATACCAATACCCTGCAGGCAATAGCCGTAGGCTATCTCATAGCATCCATGATGTTGCTGCACCTGAAGCCCAAGGGACAGCTATTAGCCACCCTGGTCCTTCTCATCATATATTCCATACCGATGGCACTATGCGGCGATTATACCCCTGAGGGCAATTTCGCATACCATGTGGACCGCGTGATAATAGGACGCTTCCGTGGCGACCTCTCTTACACATGGGTGTGGAGCAGTCTCACATTTGGCGTCACAGTTATGATGGGGGCATTCGCAGGACAGATGATGAAACACAGCAGCGACAAAAAGCGCACAGCACTTATGCTCGCCGTGACAGGCATAATCCTCATACTCGCAGGACTGATATGTGACATGTGCGGTATGCCCATCAACAAACGCCTGTGGACAGCAAGCATGACCCTCTACTCCGGCGGCATCTGTTTTATGCTCATGTCACTGTCGTATTACATTATTGATTGCCGAGGATACACTTACGGACTGGAGTGGCTAAAGATTTACGGCATGAACGCCATCACTGCCTATATACTCGGCGAGGTAATCAACTTCCGCAGTATAGTCATTTCCGTAAGCTACGGACTCGAACCGCTGCTCGGCGATTACTACAACGCATGGCTCACGTTCGGCAACTGCCTGATACTGTTTCTGATACTCCGGCTCATGTACCGCCGAGGTATCTACCTGAAGATTTAGTTGTTTATCTTCAGACTCATACCATTGAGCTTGCGGTACAGGTCGAGGGCGTAGACATCCGTCATACCCGACACATGGTCTACCACAGCCTGAATCTTGCCATAAAGCGTGGGAGCGTTTATCTCATACTGCTGCGGCACTTTCGACAGCAACAGCTGCGAATAATTGTATTCGGGATTCCGCACCGCATCCACCAGCTTCTCCATAAGAAACATGATGATGCTCGTACCGGCAAGGTCTATATCCACCACGTCGGCAGCCTTATAAATCTTAGCCCAGGACAATTCATTGCAACGGGCGTAACCCTCACGTTCCAACGCGGGAATATGGTCAAGCAACGACCCGCGGAACCTCCCCTTCATTATGGCATCCTCATTGTCGACAAACGCTTGCGCGCACACACGCACCAATGCCCCTATCACAGCCGAACGCAGATAACCTATCTTCTCGTTAGGGTCATCCACATGGCTCATCACCTCGTACATGTGCTCCACGCGGTCGGCAGGAAAGAATCCGAGCAGAAGCTCCATCACCTGTTGCGTAGGAATCAAGCCGAGTTTGTGGGCATCCTCTATATCCATCACCTCATAGCATATATCATCGGCAGCCTCAACAAGATATACCAACGGATGACGCGCATACCTCACCTCACCATTGTCACCAGGACGTGAAAGCATACCTAATTCCTCTGCCACCTTCACAAAATCGGCTTTCTCGGATGTGAAGAAACCGAATTTATTTTTATCGCCGGCAAGCGACGACTCGTATGGGTACTTCACTATGGATGCAAGCATGGAGTATGTCATGGCGAATCCACCGGGACGCCGTCCGTTGAAACGGTGCGTGAGCAACCGGAATGCATTGGCATTGCCCTCGAAACGTATAAAATCGAGCCACTGCTCATCGGTAAGTTCATTCTTCAACACCGCACCGGCTCCCTCGCTGAAGTATGTGGCTATAGCTTTCTCGCCCGAGTGACCGAACGGAGGATTGCCAAGGTCATGCGCCAGACATGCCGCCGATACAATCTCCCCTATGGCATCGAACTTATCCACCCACTCCTCACCGGCATATTTGGCACGCAGCTGCAATGCCACCTCAGTGGCAAGCGAACGCCCCACACAAGCCACTTCCAAGCTGTGAGTAAGCCTGTTGTGCACAAATATGCTTCCGGGCAACGGAAACACCTGGGTCTTGTTCTGCAACCTACGGAATGGCGATGAGAACACCAGGCGGTCATAGTCGCGCAAAAAATCACTGCGCACACCGCGCTTATCATCGTGATACTGCTCAAGCCCGAAACGCTTGTCGCAAATCAGCCGCTGCCATTGCATTCGTTCTGCCATAATAAATCTTTTAGTTTTTTCTTAAATTACAAAGATAACAATTCAATAGTACTCATGCCCGGTAATGCCCAAATAAATTTGGCTTTACGCTCGCTTATCCGTATTTTTGACTTACGTCCTAAATACTCATGCTCGGCAAAGCCCAAATAAATTTGGCACTGCGCTCGCTTATCCGTATTTTTGACTTACGTCTTAAATACTCATGCTCGGCAAAGCCAAAATAAATTTGGCACAGCGCTCGCTTATCCGTATTTTTGACTCCGTCCTAAATACTCACGCTCGGCAAAGCCCAAATAAATTTGGCACTGCGCTCGCTTATCCGTATTTTTGCATAACACAAACAGTATTTATGAGCGACGACCAACTGAAACACCGCACAGCCAAGGGACTGATATGGGGAGGTATCGGAAACGGCACCATGCAGATTCTGAACCTTCTATTCGGTATATTCCTTGCACGCCTGCTGTCGCCTGCCGACTATGGAACCATAGGTGCGCTCACCATATTCTCGGCAACTGCCGGTATATTCTCGGAAAGCGGATTCACGCTCGCCATAGTCAATAAGAAACGAATCACAGACAATGACTATAACGCCGTGTTCTGGTTCAATGTCTGCGCCAGCGCGGTACTGTACCTGATTCTGTTTTTCCTCGCCACTCCCATAGCACACTTTTACCGGATGCCGGAGATGATACCGCTGTCGCGCTTTCTGTTTCTCGGGTTCATGTTCGGCGGATTGGCAACCACTCCAACCGCCTACTTTTTCCGCAACCTCAAGGTCAAGGAACGTAGCCAGATACAGATTGCGGCAATACTCATATCGGGCACAGCAGGTGTGATATGCGCTTTCTACGGATGGGGATATTGGGGTCTTGCACTGCAAACGGTGCTCTATTCCGGCACCAATGCCTTGTTGCTTTGGCTCAGGTGCCCCTGGCGTCCATCGCTCTCGTTCGATTTCACGGCGTTGAAATCCATGCTCCCGTTCAGTACCAAACAATTGCTCACATCCCTGTTCACGCATATCAACAACAACTTTTTCTCCGTGCTGCTGGGCCGCTTCTATGGAATGCAGCAAACAGGCTACTTCACCCAAGGCAACAAGTGGACCACCATGGGCTACTCGACATTGGTGGGGATGATAAACAGCGTGGGGCAACCTGTGTTCCGCGAAACCATCGACGACACGGAACGTCTGCGCCGCGTATTCCACAAGATGCTACGTTTCACGGCATTTGTAAGTTTTCCTGCCATGCTCGGTCTCGGCATAATATCCCGGGAGCTAATCGTAATCACCATCACCGACAAATGGATCAATGCCGTGCCTGTGATGCACATCCTGTGCGTATGGGGCGCATTCATGCCCATAGGCGTACTCTACGGCAACCTGTTCAACAGTCTCGGACGCCCCAACATATATATGTGGAACACCATAACGCTCGGAGCCATCCAACTCGTGAGCTTGCTCGTGAGTTACCGCTTCGGACTCAACGTCATGCTCATAGCCTATACCACCATCAACATACTGTGGCTTCTGGTATGGCAATATTTCGCCCGCAAGCACATAGGCGTGACCCTATGGAGCGTGATAAAGGATATAGCACCGTATGCAGTGATAGCGGCAGCCATAATGGGCATAGCCGTAATGGTCACGGCATCCATAGAATCGCCCGTAGTATCCATGGTCATAAAGATAGCATTTGCCGCATCATTTTACATATTGGTATTATGGCGGCTCAACTCCGTGGTGTTCAACGAGTGCATCAACTTTCTGTTAAAACGAAAAAAGTAATATCCATACGACCCGCCCCATGCTTGAAAACGTCACCGTAATCATTCCGGCGCACAACCGCCCGAACCGTCTGCAACGTCTCATAGACTATTACAGCAACACCGGCATACAGATACTCATACCCGACTCATCAGACCGGAAATTCACAGGCAGGCTCGAAGCCCCCGGAATCACATACATACATCGCCCGCGTATGCACTTCTTCAACAAGATACACGAAGTGCTTCCGCTCATTGACACAGATTATGTACTGTACTGTGCCGACGATGACTTCACCGTGCCTGCCGCCATAAAACAGATCACCGATTTCCTTGACGCCAACCCCGACTATTCAATAGCCCAGGGACATTACCTCACGTTCACTCCGCAGGGCGACAAGATTTCATTCAGCCCACGCTACATACGTAATTTCGACAACCGTATAACCGGATCCGATGCCATGGACCGCATGATGCACGAGAAGGGTATGTACGCATCCATGCTCTACGGGGTCACACGCAGCGATATATTCAAACGAATCTATAGCTACTGCTTTGACGAGACGGGCAATATGCGGTTTTCAAATCTATTCCTCGCCGAGGAATTTTTCAACCATGCCGTGCTGATTCATGGCAAATACGCTACTCTCCCCTGTTTCTACAGCGCACGCGAACGCATCAAAGGCTCCGCCACGGAAACCACCATTCCGGTATCGGTCATTAAAAACTCACCGAAGTACGCCGATGAATACAATGGTTTTATCCGTGCGCTCGCGCTTATGCTCGCAGAACACGACGGCATAGCCACAGACGAAGCCGAGAAACGGATACGTCTCGTCAGTTCGTGCCCCAAGGCTTCCGGTTCAGTAACATTCAAACGCAAAGTCAACCAGATACTCTCAAGCCACAAGGTATTTGCACCGCTCGCGCAACTATCGGAATGGCGTTACCATCAGAAGGGGCTCAAGGCTGTGAAGCATCTGCCGAGCTATCCCTGCACATTCTCCACCCCTGAGAAAGAGGAAATAATACGCGCCATACATTCCCAACCGCTCGACTGATTCACAATATTTTGAATCTAATCGCAATCTGAAAAGTAACCGTTCACATAACGGCTACCGTCCATGCACGGTCGTAAGAATCGACATAGACCAAACCGAACAAACTCAACAACACGGCAAGTCACATTGTAAAAAAGCAGAGAGGGAATGACCATCAGGTCATTCCCTCTCACAATATATTAAGGTGTGTACCTTGCGGATTAACCGGGGAGGTTACCAACTTCGGGATCCACGCCCCACTGCTGCTGGGCGAGACGACGATAATTGTTGTAACGCCACTGGGCATTTGCCTTGGCAGCTGCGAAGAGTTCGGCAGCTTCATTGGGGTACTGCTTAACTACGGAAGCGTAGCGCACTTCACCCTTGAGGAAGTCCTCGAACTTGTCCCAATCGGGTTCTTTGCTGTCGAGAGTGAACGGATTCTTACCTTCGTCCTCCAATGCGGGGTTGTAACGCCACAGGTGCCAGTAGCCGCATGCCACAGCGTTGGCCTCTTCCTGCTGTGCCTTACCCATACCTGCACGGATACCGTGGTTGATACAGGGAGCGTAAGCGATGATGATAGAGGGTCCGTCGTAAGCTTCGGCTTCGCGGATAGCCTTGAGAGTCTGAGCCTGGTCGGCACCCATAGCTATCTGGGCGGCATAGACATAACCGTAGGTAGATGCAATCAGACCGAGGTCTTTCTTGCGGATACGCTTGCCTGAAGCGGCAAATTTAGCGATAGCGCCGAGCGGAGTAGCCTTGGAAGCCTGACCGCCTGTATTGGAGTAAACCTCGGTGTCTACGACAAGCACATTGATATTCTTGCCTGATGCAAGCACGTGGTCAAGACCACCGAAGCCGATATCGTAAGCGGCACCGTCGCCGGCGATAATCCATTGCGAACGCTTAACGATGAAGCCTTTGAGTTCGAGAATAGCCTTGCAGGTATCACAACCGCAAGCTTCGCACAAGGGAACGAGCTTTTCAGCCACTTCGCGTGTCACGGCAGCGTCCTCCTTGTTGTCGAGCCACTGCTGTGCGAGAGCTTTGATTTCGTCACTGCACTTCGGGCAAGCGGTAGCTTCAGCCATCTTGTCGGCAAGACGGGCACGGAGTTTCTCGTTGGCGATAGACATACCAAGACCGAATTCGGCGAAGTCCTCGAAAAGTGAGTTAGCCCATGCAGGACCATGACCCTTGGCATTCTTGGTGTAAGGTGTGGAAGGTACGGAACCGGAGTAGATTGACGAACAACCGGTAGCGTTTGCCACCATTTCGTGGTCGCCGTAAAGCTGGCTTATAAGTTTCACGTAAGGAGTTTCACCACAACCTGAGCAAGCGCCGGAGAATTCAAAGAGCGGAGTAGCGAACTGGCTGTTCTTGACATTGCCCTTGATATCCACCAAATCCTGCTTGGAAGCAACATTTGCCACGCAGTAATCCCATTCCTTCTGAACGTCGAGCTGGGTTTCGAGGGGCTTCATTTCGAGAGCCTTCACGCCCTTCTTGCCGGGACATACGTCAACACAGTTGCCGCAACCCAAGCAGTCAAGCACGTCAACCGACTGAACGAAACGCATACCGGCGAATGTCTTGCCGATAGCGGGCAGAGTCTCACCTTCAGCGAAGGGAGCCGCCGACATTTCATTGGCATCGAGCACAAACGGACGTATAGCAGCGTGAGGACAAACGTAAGCACACTTGTTACACTGGATACAATTTTCTTCTTTCCATTCGGGTACGAAAGCGGCAACACCACGTTTTTCGTAAGCGGCGGTTCCCTGTTCCCAGGTACCATCCTCACGGCCAACGAATGCCGATACCTTCAGCAAGTCGCCATCCTGAGCGTTGATGGGGCGAACCACTTCGTTGATGAATGCCGGGTCGCAGTTTTCAGCCTTGGCATCCTCGGGGAGGTTGCTCCATGCGGCATCGACGGGGAGCACCTTGTACTCACCGCCACGGTCAACGGCAGCGTAGTTCTTGTCCACAACATCCTGACCCTTCTTGCCGTAGGACTTGACGATGAATTTCTTCATCTGTTCAACGGCGAGATCCACGGGGATAACCTCGGTGATGCGGAAGAATGCACTCTGGAGGATGGTGTTGGTACGGTTGCCCAAACCTATTTCCTGAGCTATCTTGGTAGCGTTGATGTAATAAACGGTGATATTGTGGTCAGCGAAATATTTCTTAACCTTGTTAGGAAGATTCTTTGCCAGTTCCTCGCCCTCCCAGATGGTGTTGAGAAGGAATGTACCGCCGTCGCGCAGACCGCGGGTCACATCGTACATGTGCAGGTAAGCCTGTACGTGGCAAGCCACGAAGTTAGGAGTGGTCACCAGGTAAGTGCTGCGGATGGGATCGTCACCGAAACGGAGGTGCGAGCAAGTGAAACCGCCCGACTTCTTGGAGTCGTAAGCGAAGTAAGCCTGACAATATTTCGAGGTGTTGTCACCGATAATCTTCACAGAGTTCTTGTTGGCACCTACAGTACCGTCGGCACCAAGACCGTAGAACTTGGCTTCGTAAGTATTCTCACCAGAAAGTGCGATTTCCTCAACGGGAGGAAGCGACTTGAAGGTAACGTCATCGATGATACCTACGGTAAAGCCGGTTTTAGGCTCGGGCAACGAGAGGTTGTCGAATACCGATATAATCTGTGCGGGAGTGGTGTCTTTTGATGCAAGACCGTAGCGGCCTGATACCAACATGGGGGCATTTTCCTGACCATAGAAGCATTCAGCCACGTCGAGGAACAGAGGTTCGCCATTGGCTCCGGGTTCCTTGGTGCGGTCAAGCACAGCTATGCGCTTTGCAGTCTTGGGCACTGCTGCGAGGAAATGCTTTGCAGAGAAAGGACGGTAGAGGTGTACGGAAACCATACCTACCTTTTCGCCCTTTGCCATCAAGTGGTCGATGGCTTCCTGAGCGGCCTGGGTAACAGAACCCATGGCTATGATGACACGTTCGGCGTTGGGATCACCGTAGTAGTTGAAGAGGTGGTATTCACGACCGGTTATAGCCGATACCTTCTGCATGTAGTCCTCAACGATTTCGGGTACTGCTTCGTAGTACTTGTTGCAAGATTCGCGGTGCTGGAAGAATACGTCGCCGTTCTCAGCCATACCGCGGGCAACGGGAGCATCGGGAGTGAGCGCACGGCTACGGAATTCGGCAAGAGCCTCGCGGTCAAGGAGCGGAGCCAAGTCTTCCTGATCTACCACTTCTATCTTCTGAATTTCGTGAGATGTACGGAAACCGTCGAAGAAGTTCACGAAGGGTACACGGCTTTTGATTGTAGAAAGGTGAGCCACACCGGCGAGGTCCATAACTTCCTGAACAGAGCCTTCTGCCAACATGGCGAAACCGGTCTGACGAACCGACATCACGTCCTGATGGTCACCGAAGATGCTGAGCGCATGCGAAGCGATGGTACGAGCCGAAACATGGAATACGCAGGGGAGCAATTCACCTGCAATCTTGTACATATTGGGAATCATCAGCAGCAAGCCCTGCGATGCGGTGTAGGTGGTGGTGAGGGCACCTGCCTGCAATGAACCGTGAACAGCACCTGCGGCACCGCCTTCCGATTGCATTTCCTGCACCAATACAGTCTCGCCAAAGATGTTTTTACGTCCTGCCGCAGCCCATTCATCGACATATTCAGCCATAGTCGATGAAGGAGTGATAGGATAGATGGCGGCAACTTCCGAGAACATATACGAGATATGTGCTGCAGCTTGGTTACCGTCGCAAGTCAAGAATTTCTTTTCCTTACTCATAAGTTTGTAATCTATTTGTGGAAATTAAGTTTCTATCTCAAAGCCGCACAATGGGATAATCCCGCTATACGGCCGTTCATTACACCCCGCGAAGTTACGAAATAATCGACATTCCCGCAAACCGTCAGAGAGTTAAAAATGGACTTGTTTCGCCAACGTTCACTATATTTGTGGAAATTTTACCTTAAGCCAATGATGACCCTGACTTTCGACAACGAATTTATCAATGCCGTACCGGGATACCGCGCCCTGATAATAGAAGCCGACGTGACCAATTCCGACACTTCCGAGCTCCAGAAACAGGAAATACGGCAACTTGCCGACAATATTGCCGCAAGATATGAGATTTCCGACATCAACCGGATTCCGGCAATAGCAGCCACACGCACCGCCTACAAGGCTTGCGGCAAGGATCCCAACCGCTACCGTCCCTCTCAGGAGCAGATGATGCGGCGCATAGTCCGCGGACTGGGGCTGTACCATGTCAACGCTTTGGTGGATGCCGGCAACCAGCTGTCGCTCATCACGGGATGCTCCGTAGGATGTTTCGATGCCGGCAAGATTGACGGCAATGAGCTGACCCTCGGCATTGGGCGCGCCGGTGAACCATACGAAGGCATTGGGCGCGGACCGCTCAACATCGACGGTATGCCCGTGTTCCGCGATGCCACAGGTGGCTTCGGAACACCGACAAGCGATAATGAGCGCACTAAAATCACACTCTCCACCAACCGCATTCTCGTGACAATCCATCTGTTTCATCCCGACACCGACGCCCAATCGGTCATAGACACATTTACCGACCTGTTCACACGTCACGCCAATGCTTCCGGTATACGCCACGCCCTCTATCAACCAACTGTTTAACAACAATCTAACATGGAATTAATCGACGCACTGCACCGTGGCGAATGGGTTCACGGCATCAACTCCGACGTATCTGTGATGCTGCTTGCCACCGAAGATTCATGCCACCGCCTGAACACCCTCATGCCTTCGCAGAAAACCGAGCGCCATGCCATACTGAAATCAATGCTCGGACATATCGGTGAAAATTTCACCATACACAGCCCGTTCAGATGCGATTTCGGCAAACACATCCGCATCGGCGACAATTTCGTAGGCAATTACAACCTTACCATCCTCGATGAAGCACCCGTAAATATCGGCAACAGAGTGTTCATAGGTCCCAACGTGAGCATCTACACCATCACGCATGCCCTCGACCCGGAGCAGCGTGCCGAAGGGATAATGCGTGCCAAACCGGTGACCATAGCCGACGATGTGTGGATATGCGGTAATGTCACAATATTGCCAGGAGTGACCATTGGACGCGGTGCCGTGATAGCCGCCGGAAGCGTTGTCACCACCGACATACCGCCCATGCATCTTGCCATGGGTGTGCCATGCCGCGCCACGCGCCCGATTACCGATACCGACCGCGTCAATACCACCATTTAGGCACATCCTATACAGCTATCAGCGTAAGCGTATCTCGGTGAAACGCATGGTAAGCACATCGAAGCGCAACAGTCTATCAGTAAGCAGTTCACCTACGCCCGAAAGAAATTTTATTGCCTCGGCAGCCTGAATGGTTCCGAGTATGCCTGGCACCACTCCGAGAGGTCCTGCCACAGCGCCCATAGCTACCGGCGCGGGGCCGTCGGGAAACAAATCGCGGTACGATGCCGTACCGGGCAACACCGTCATGGTCTGACCCTCGTAGTGCCATATAGCGCCATGATTGTACGGCTTGCCATCACGCACACACGCTTCATCCACCAGAAATTTTATATCGAGACTATCCGTGGCATCTATCACAAAATCGTATGGCTCGATAATCTCTCCGATATTCTCGGGTGTCACGAACCGGTATATCTCAGTGACCTCTATACCGGGATTGATGGCACGCATCTTTTCGGCAGCCGACGACACCTTGGCACGGCCCACATCTGCCGTAGCATGTATCACCTGACGCTGCAGATTGGACTCATCCACGCAGTCGCCGTCAACAATACCTATATGCCCTACCCCCGATGCCGCAAGATACAATGCCACAGGAGAACCCAATCCGCCGGCTCCTATCACCAGCACACTACCCGCTTTGAGCCGGAGCTGACCCTCCTCGCCGAAATCAGGCAGTGAAAGATGCCGCGCATACCGTGAACGCTCATTATCCGTAAGTTCCATACCCAAGACTTCCCGTTAACCAAGCATGGCAGCCACGCGACGCAGCGCCGACAGGAACATATCGCATTCCTCCTTGGTGTTGTACAATGCAAACGACGCTCTTACCACACCCTCTACACCCAGGGCATGCATGAGCGGCTGGGCGCAATGATGCCCCGTGCGCACAGCTATACCGAGCTTATCAAGCAACATACCGGTATCATAATGATGGGCATCACCTATAAGAAAAGATATTATGGCACATTTGCCGGGGGCGCTGCCGAATATCCGCATACCGGGAATCTTCATCATCTCCCGGGTAGTGTATTCCAGCAGTTCTTCCTCATGGGCGGCTATCGGTGCTGTGCCTATACCGGTAAGGTAGTCAATAGCTTTATGAAAAGCTGCTATGCCCACATAGTCGGGCGTACCGGCTTCGAACTTGAACGGCAGTTCGGCGTATGTGGTATGCTCGAATGTGACATGGCTTATCATCTCACCACCACCCTGATACGGCGGCATCTTCTCGAGGAGCTCACGCTTGCCATAAAGCACACCTATACCGGTTGGACCATACATCTTATGCGATGAAAACACGTAGAAATCCGCATCGAGCGCACGCACATCCACATCCTTATGCGCTATAGCCTGCGCACCGTCTATCAACGCCACGGCACCATGCTCATGAGCCATCCGCACGATATCCGCCACCGGATTAACCGTACCGAGCACATTCGACACATGGGTAATCGACACCACACGTGTGCGCGGCGACAACAACGCCTTATAAGCATCCATATCCAAAGAGCCGTCGGCAAGCATCGGCACCACTTTGATTACTATACCCTTACGGTCGCGCAACAATTGCCACGGCACAATATTGGCATGGTGCTCCATTACCGACAGTATCACCTCATCGCCCGGTTCAAGCAACTGCCCGTAGCTCGATGCCACGAGATTGATAGCTTCCGTAGTGCCGCGGGTGAATATTATCTCGGCTATATCGCCGGCATTGACAAAAGCACGCACCCGTTCACGGCTATCCTCCATGAGCATGGTAGCCTCCTGCGACAGCGCATGCACTCCGCGATGCACATTAGCCTTGTGCCGGTAGTAGACATCCTCTACCGCCCGCACCACCTCAACCGGCGTCTGTGTCGAAGCCGTATTATCGAGATACACCAGCGGCTTGCCATACACTTCACGCGAAAGTATGGGGTACTCACGGCGATATTTCTCTACATCGTAAGCCATGATTATTCCACCGGATTATCGTTACGGGCATCGCGGCACGCAGCGGCACAGTCACCGCAAAGCGCACCTTTGCCGGCAAATCGTTTCTCCACCAAATGACGCAGACGGTCACGCAGCCCCTCCATTCTCACCGTATCTATGACATCCGCCATAAACGCCTGCATCAGCATATTACGGGCTTCATCCTCAGGTATGCCGCGCGTGCGCATGTAGAACAGCGCTTCAGCGTCGAGCTGCCCCGTAGTGGCACCATGGCTGCACTTCACCTCATCGTTGTATATCTCCAGCTGGGGTTTGGTATGCATACGTGCCGAAGTTGACGCGAGCAGGTTACGGTTGGTCTGATAGGCATCGGTATACGCCGCGCCGGGAGCCACAAGGATTCTGCCGCCGAATGCACCGGTAGACTCATCGTCAAGCACATATTTGAACAGCTGGTTGCTGTGGCAGTGTTGCGAGAGATGGCGCACACGCACGCTATTGTCTATATGCTGACGCTCCGAACCTATAGCCATACCGGCAAGCATAGTCTCACAACCGTCACCGGAAATATCTATATCGTAGGAATTGCGCGTAGTGCCGCAGGTAAGCGTGGTACCGTTGACCGAAAGGCTCGAGGATTCACGCTGCGACACATACATCTGGCTATGGCGGGTGGTACGAGCCGACGACTCCTCTATATTATAGTAATCAAACCGGGCACCGCGGCCGAGACTTATCTCCACCACTTCGCTCGACAGATAATCGCGCTCGCAATCCTGCGTGTGGTCACACACCAGAAGCTGCGCCGACGAATCCTCCTCCATGACCACCAATACACGCCGGGCTGCCATCAGAGATGTAGGCGAACTGAATATATTGACCAGCTGCAACGGCTTGTCAAGCCTTACCCCCTTTGCCACATGCACCAGCACACCATCCTGGGCAAGCATAGTGTTCAGTGCCACGGCGGGGTCGGTGAGCGGGGCGACTGCTCCGTAATGCGCCGACACCAGTTCGGGGTATTCTTCGGCAGCCTTGCGCAGCGACATGAATGTCACCCCCTCGGGCAGACGGTCGGCAAGCTGACGCGATGGATGGAACTCATCATTCACCACCACCCCGAGCAACGTGCTCATGTTCGGCACATCGCACCGGAACGAAGCGGCAACATCGGCAGTAATATTCACACGCGCCACATTCACACCGTAATCGGCGGCAAACATATCCTCCACCGACGTACGTTCATAACCCTCGTCACCGCGCTTAGGCAGACGGCTACGGGTCAGTATCTCGTAGGCTTCATCGCGCAGGCGGTTCATGACCGCCGACGACCCGCCGTCAATCATCTCGCGGTTCAGCCGATAAAGCTCCAAATATTGTTTAAGACTGTCCATGGGAGTATATTATTTATCCACCTCTTCCTTTATCCAGTCGTAACCGCGCTCCTCAAGCTCAAGAGCCAGCTCGGGACCGCCCGTGCGCACTATCCTGCCCTTGTAGAGCACATGCACGAAATCCGGGCGTATATAGTCCAGCAACCGCTGATAGTGGGTTATCACGATGGTAGCGTTCTGCTCGGTCTTGAGCTTGTTGACACCGCCCGCCACTATTCGCAGCGCATCTATATCCAGACCGCTGTCGGTCTCATCAAGTATGGAAAGTACCGGTTCCAGCACGGCCATCTGGAATATCTCGTTGCGTTTCTTTTCGCCACCCGAGAATCCCTCGTTGACCGAGCGCGACGCCAGTTTGTTGTCAAGCTCCACGATAGCCCGTTTCTGACGCATCAGCTTCAGGAACTCCGTGGCAGAAAGCGGTTCCTCGTCAAAATACTTGCGCTTGGCATTGATTGCCGCGCGCATGAAATTGACCATCGACACACCTGGAATCTCCACCGGATACTGGAACGACAGGAACAGCCCCTCATGACTGCGGTCCTCCGGCGACAGCTCCAGCAATTGCTTGCCGTGGAAGTCCACCGAGCCCTCGGTCACGGTAAATGCCGGATTGCCGGCGAGCACCTCGCTGAGCGTACTCTTGCCCGAACCGTTAGGTCCCATTATGGCGTGCACCTCACCGGGTCGCACGGTAAGGTTAATACCCTTCAATATCTCTTTGCCCTCTATTCCGGCATGGAGGTTGGTCACCTCTAATAATGTATCTTTCATTGTTGTCTGTTTTTTCGTGTCATCGAACTCACTTAACCTTTTTATTTATTCACATTTTTGAGGATTTTTCGAGGGGATTTTTTCAATTGAAGAGGGAGCGTAGCCGCCTACGTGACCGATGAGATTGAAGAAAGCGACCGAAAAAAACCAAAAAGGTGATTAAAAGAAAGTCTTGCTGTTCGTTTTTAACATTCGGTAAAAAGTTTAAATGAGTTCATCATCCCACGGAACCTTCAAGCGTGATAGCGAGCAGACGCTGCGCTTCCACCGCAAATTCCATAGGCAGTTTGTTCATAACCTCTTTTGCATATCCGTTCACTATCAGCCCTACGGCCTCCTCTGTCGGGATACCGCGCTGATTGCAGTAAAATATCTGATCCTCCGAGATTTTGGATGTGGTGGCTTCATGCTCCACCACTGCCGTATCGTTGAGTATATCTATGTAAGGGAACGTATGTGCACCGCAGTGCGAGCTCAGCAGCAGACTGTCGCACTGGGTATAGTTGCGGCATCCGTCGGCATCGGGAGCCACCTTCACCAATCCACGGTATGAGTTCTGGCTATGTCCGGCAGAGATTCCTTTCGACACTATAGTGCTGCGGCTGTTACGACCTAAGTGTATCATCTTGGTACCGGTATCGGCCTGTTGATAATTGCGGGTCACCGCCACCGAATAGAATTCGCCCACCGAGCCTTCGCCGGCAAGCACGCAACTCGGATACTTCCAAGTTATCGCCGAACCGGTCTCCACCTGTGTCCACGACAGCTTGGAGTAATCGCCACGGCAAAGTCCGCGCTTGGTCACGAAGTTATACACTCCGCCACGACCTTCGGCATCTCCGGCATACCAGTTCTGCACAGTCGAATACTTGACCTCGGCCCTGTCCTCCACTATTATCTCCACTATAGCCGCATGCAATTGGTTTTCGTCGCGCATAGGTGCCGTACAGCCTTCGAGATAGCTCACATAAGCATCGTCATCGGCAACTATGAGCGTACGCTCGAACTGACCCGTACCGGCGGCATTGATTCTGAAATATGTCGACAGCTCCATCGGGCAACGTACCCCCTTGGGGATATACACGAACGAACCGTCGGAGAACACTGCCGAATTAAGCGCGGCGTAAAAATTATCGCGGTACGACACCACCTTGCCTAAGTACTTACGCACCAGATCGGGGTAATCCTTCACCGCCTCGGAGATGGAACAGAATATCACCCCCAGCTCGGCAAGTTTCTCGCGGTGGGTAGTCTTGACACTCACCGAATCCATCACCGCATCCACTGCCATGCCCGAGAGCTGTTTCTGTTCGGCAAGAGGTATGCCGAGTTTATTGAACGTATCGAGCAATTGCGGATCCACCTCATCCAGACTCTTGGGTCCCTCTTTGGTCTTGGGGGCTGCATAATAGCTTATGGACTGGAAATCTATCGGCGGTATATCAAGATGCGCCCAATGCGGCTCGGCCATCGTAAGCCAGTGGCGGTATGCTTTCAGCCGGAACTCAAGCAGCCACTCAGGCTCACCCTTTTTAGCCGAGATGAACCGCACCGTATCTTCCGACAGACCTTTGGGTATTATCTCCGTATCGATATCGGTGGTGAAGCCGTATTTGTAATCACCGGTGGTCACGTCATCCAACACACTCTCTGTACGTGATTGCGTCTCAGCATCTGCCGGATCCATATCTTTATTCAGTTTTTCGTCGCTCATTATATATTATTTCTCTGAGAGAAAAAGTTAAGTTTGCTTTTACAACATCGATGGACATACAAAAGTTAGGCAGCGCCCAATGCCCCCATCAGAGCGGGAGCCAATCCTACGGTCCAGTGCGTGATAAATCCGCCCGATGACACCGGACGGCAAGCGGGGTCCAGCACAAGCCACACATTCAGCACTATGCTCACCACCACCAATATCTTCAGACTCATGAACAGCGCACCGAGCACAGCATTGAGCACTCCCAGTTTCACCGCCGTGATTACAGCGTGGAACAATCGCGCCACAACCCATACCGCCAGCCACACCACTATAAATATCACTATGTAGCCAACCACACTCACCGTGGTACACGATATGGTCGAACCGGAATCGGGCTGCACATGCAGAAGCACCGAACCGATTCGCAATGCGAGGTCTCCGCCCATACGGCAGGCAATAACCGCAAGCAGAAATGCCACAAACGAGCCTATCTGTCTCACAAGTCCGGAACGATAGCCCAATATCATGGCTATCACACCTATTATTAATATTATTATATCTGAAACCGCCATAGTCCTGCACTATTTTTTATCAAGCGCAAATTTAACAATTTTTTCTCACGTTGCCATTATTTTCATCCACCGCCCGACATTCGCAATTTTCATAGAACTCATTTAAACTTTTTACTTATTCAGATTTTTGAGGATTTTTCGAGACGATTTTTCAATTGAAGAGAGGGAGCATAGCGGGCTACGTGACCGATGAGACCGACCGAATAAGTCAAAAAAGGTGATTAAAATATAGTCTTGCAGTTCTGATCTTGACATTCGGCAAAAAAATTAAATGGGTTCTTCTTGACATTTTGTAATAAGAAATCTTAAATCCAGAATTAATTTTAACCTTTAATTGGCAAAATGTCGATAAAAAGCGACACAACAGGTCTAATTTGTTTAAAATTTGTTAAAACGAATGGGGGGGGTATTTTTTTATTTCAAGAATATGCATACCTTTGCATGTGTGTTTTTCATAGTATTAGATTAAGATAAAGGTTTAAAGGGAAAGAGATGTTGTGAAACATCTCTTTTTTTATTTCCGTTTTTTGCCGTTTTTTGCCTTTAGGCAAACCGAATATCGACTTTTTGCGTATTTTTGTAAAATAACCTTCAGCCCCCGGCTCATGAAAACGCTACGCATATACCCCTCATCCATCAACGACCGCTTCATCGAGGAAGCCTGCGATGCCCTACGTTCAGGACAAGCCATCATATATCCCACCGACACCCTTTACGCCATCGGGTGCGACGCCCTCAACCAGGGTGCCATCGAGAAACTATGCAAGTTCAAGGGGCTGAACACGCAAAAAAACACCTTGTCTATTATATGTGCCGACATATCGCAGGCAAGCGATTACGCTCGTATCGACAACCGCACATTCAAGCTCCTGCGCCAACACTGCCCCGGACCGTTCACATTCCTCCTGCCGGCATCCACCACACTGCCCAAGGCGTTCAAGGGCAGGCACACCGTGGGACTCAGGATTCCCGACAATCCCATAGCAACGACATTGGCAGAACGGCTCGGACACCCGCTGCTCACCACATCGCTACCCTCCGACGGGCTCGACCACGATGAGATTACAGCCCCCGACGAGATAATGCTACGGTATGATAGCTCACAGATTCCATTGATGATCGACGGCGGACGCGGGGAATCCACCCCATCCACCATCGTCGACCTCACCGACAGCTCCGCCCCTGAAATAATACGTCAGGGTCTCGGAATATTCAACGACTAAACACCCTCTCACCTCTTATGAAACAGAAATCCATATCGCTGCCGGCACACTCCCACGGCACTCCCATGCAGCTCGACGACAACGCCCGGCAGATACTTATAGTCGGGGCCAACGGCGCCGGAAAGACACGCTTTGCCATAGAGATGGCTCGGCAGGCAGGTGACAAAGCCTTCTGCCTGTCAGCTCTTCACGCCCTGTTCGACCGCGACAACACCGGCTATGAGTTTCCATCTATCGACACCATCTACCGTCGGGCTGTAGAGGACGGCGGCATTCCGTACGACGGCGGCAACCGCTCCACGCAGCTGGAGAAACTCATAGCGCTGCTCATGCGCGACGAGATGACCAATCTGCTCAACTACAAACTGCGTCTCACATCCGACCCTCACGCCAAACTCCACTCCACGCCGCTGGACACAGTGATCGGTTTGTGGCAGGAGATTTTCCCCGACAACAAGGTACTGGTGGAAAACGGACGTCTGCAGTTCTCCCGCAAATTCGACGAGTCACGCAGCTACTCGGCGCTGAAGCTATCCACCGGCGAAAGGAGCGTGATATATTACATCGGAGCCATCAACTACGCGCCTAAAAACGCGCTCGTATTCATTGACAGCCCCGAGATATTCCTGCATCCCACCATGATGCAGTTGTTGTGGAACCGCATCGAACAGCTGCGCCCCGACTGCACATTCGTCTACACCACACACGACCTCGACTTTGCATCGTCGCGCTCCGACGCCTCCGTGATATGGGTGCGCAATTTCGATGCCGAGAAGAAATCCTGGGACTACGAGATACTGCCCCCGCACACGGCTATCAACGACGAGATATACATGTCCATAATCGGTGCGCGCAAACCGGTATTGTTCATCGAGGGCGACGGTCGCCACTCCATCGACTCCAAGCTCTATCCGCTTATATTCAAGGACTACACCGTACAGCCGCTGGGCAGCTGCAACAAAGTGATTGAATCCACACGCACATTCAACGATCTCAACGCCTTCCACCACCTGGACTCCTACGGCATTGTCGACCGCGACCGCCGCGACGAGAAGGAGGTGAACTATCTGCGCGGAAAGAAAGTGATGGTACCCGATGTGGCGGAGGTGGAAAACATACTGATGCTTGAAGAGGTAATACGCACCGTGGCACAAAGGCACGGACGCAACGACCGGCGGGTATTCGAACGTGTCAAACACGCCATTATGACCCAGTTCAGCCACGACCTCAAGCAGCAGGCGCTCCTCCACACACGCCATCGCGTGAAACGCACCATGGAGTACCGCATCGACGGACGGTTTGCCAACATCAACATGCTCGAAGAGCACATGCAGGCGCTCATTCACGAAATCAATGCGCGCGGTCTGTATGAATCGTTCTGCAAGGAATTCCGGCGATACGTGGAGTCCGACGACTACCGCAGCGTATTGCGTGTCTACAATCAGAAGTCCATGATTCCCGGAAGCAACGTTGCCGGACTGTGCGGTCTGCGTACCAAGGAGGAATATCTCGATGCCATCCTCACCATACTGCGCGAGGACAGCCCCGAGTCCGAGCGCATACGCACCGCCGTAAGGTCCTGTTTCAACCTCAATTCCTAATCATCAAACCCACCACCCATGTCACTGTCCTGCTGGATTGAAGCCACCCGATTACGTACACTACCCGTATCCATAGCCGGTGTTATTCTTGCCATAGGCTACGCACGTCTGCACCACTCATTCGCACCGGCGCCCGCACTGCTTTGCCTTACATTTGCCATACTGGCACAGATTGCCTCCAACTTCGCCAACGAGTACTACGACTTCCGCGCCGGTCTCGACCGACCGGGACGTGAAGGTCCGCGACGTGGCGTGACCGAAGGCGATATCACACCCCGCGCCATGCTCATGGCGACATACCTGACACTCGCTGCCGCATGTGCCGTAGGATGCTCACTCATATACTTCGGCGGTTGGTGGCTGCTGCCGGTGGGCATAGCCATAGCGCTCGGGGTAATTGCGTACAGCGCCGGTCCATACCCGTTGTCACATCACGGTCTGGGCGAGGTGGCGGTTCTCCTTTTTTTCGGTATCATTCCGGTCAATCTCACTTATTACCTGCAATGCGGACTATGGGACACCTCCGTCCTGTTAGGCTCGATTAGCGCAGGATTGATGGGTGCCAACGTTCTTATCATAAACAACTATCGCGATGCCGACGCCGATGCCGATGTTGGCAAGCACACACTCGCCGTGATTCTCGGACGACCCGCCGTGCGCACCCTATACATCGTCAACGGTCTCGTCGCGGTCATTTTGATGTGGAATTGCTGGACATCCATGGGACCATACGCCTGGATAGCACCTGCCGCATACACAGCCGTACTGCTGCTTATATGGCTGTTGATGGGCAGGCTCAAAGGACACAGGCTCACACCTCTGCTCGGTGCCACGGCAACTGCCATGCTTGCCTATGCCACAGCCTTTTTGATACTGGCTTAGAGTCAGAACATTTACCATTCATAGCGCGTTGTTACTACAAACGTTAGTCAACAAAATTATCAATGCTATGAATCGAAGAAACTCTTATTGGCTCACCATTATAGTGACTGCAGTAGTCGGCATACTGTTTATATTATGGCATGGCAGAATCGAGCTGCTGTCATGGATTGTAGTAGCCATGGGCATACTGCTTGCCATACCCGCCGTGTACAACCTCATATTCGCCATGGTCACCACGGCACGGCAATCCGACAAACCCTCCGGGCGCACCACCAACCTCTCGTCCGTGGTAGCATCCGTCTGCACACTCGCCCTCGGCGTATGGATGATGATTAACCCCGCCTTCTTTGTTGGATTGATGGCATACCTGTTTGCCGCCCTTCTTGTGGCATACGGTGTATATCAGATACTCGTCACGGCATATTTCAGCCGCCCCTACTCCATGCCATGGTTCTTCTACATAGTGCCGGTGCTGCTGGTTGCCGCAGGTGTGGTGATACTGTGCACATCGGTACGCACCATGAACTCGGTGGTCGTACTTGTGACAGGTATACTGCTTGTGGCGTCGGCAATCAACTGGGCTATGCAGCGCATGACACTATATCCCATCAGAAAGAACGCTGAAATCGGCGCGACAGATAATCGCAGATAACCTCCACGATATCATCCATTGACATAAGTGAGGTGTCGAACGTCAGATCATACGACGATGCGGCACCCCACGTCTTGTCTGTATAGAAATTATAGTAATTGGCGCGGAGCTTATTTATGCGCTGCGCCTTCGACTTTGCCTTCTCAGCCGTGAGCGAACCGTCATCCCTACGCATTATGCGCTCCACACACTTATCAATCGGGGCGTGGACAAAGATATTCACCGCACGCGGATGGTCGCGCAACACATAGTCCGAGCTGCGGCCCACTATCACACACGAATCCTCCTCGGCAAGCGAATGTATGAAATCGCTCTGCGCACGGTACAGGCTGTCGTCACTTATCGACGTGCTGCCGGCATAGCAGTTGAGCGGATTGAAGCCGAAGGCAAATGAAAATATACCGTTGAGAAACGTCGGAAACCGCTCATCATTCTTCTCAAAAAACTCGGGGCTTACACCCGCACGCTTGGCGGCCTCACTCAGCAGCTCCTTGTCATAATATTTTATTCCGAGACGGTCGGCAAGCTTGCGGCCAAGTTCACGGCCACCGCTACCGAACTGGCGACCCACAGTTATCACGATATTATCTTTTGCCATGGTATGTACATTTACTTATATGAAGTCAAAAATACTAATAAGTGAGCGTAAAGCCAAATTTATTTGAGCTTTGCCGAACGTGAGTATTTAAGACATAGTCAAAAATACGAATAAGTGAGCGTAAAGCCAAATTTATTTGGGCTTTGCCGAACGTGAGTATTTAAGACATAGTCAAAAATAGCCATTATCCCACACAGTAGCAATATTTCAACCAAAAATTTTTATTATCGCAGAATTACTATTACTTTTGCAATTCAGAAAAATTGCGCACATGCGCCTTTATCACAGAAAGAAAAAACAAAACTATATCATGGCAAAGAACAACCAACCGGAGACTCGTACCGCAATCGACGACATCAACGATTCTCTCTCAAGCATTGAACAGAAAGTTCAGAACAATCAAAAGGTAATCATGTGGGTATCTGTGGCAGTTGCCATAGTGGTATGCTTAATATTGGTTTACATCTACGGCATACGCAAACCCGGTATTGAAGCCGCCAACGACGCTGTAGGTCAGGCAGACCTTGAACTCGCACTCGGCAACGACACCATAGCTCTTCAGCAATATCAGCAGGTAGCCGATGAGTACGGTTACGAAGGTGGCAACCGCGCCGCCCTCAACGCCGCCATACTCCTCTATCAGCAGGGCAAGTATCAGGAAGCACTCAACTACCTCGATCAATACTCATCCTCAGAATCCATTATCGGAGCTTCAAGCAAATCACTCGAAGGCGACTGCTACGTCAACCTCGGTGAGTACGACAAAGCCATCGACTGCTTCCAGGATGCAGCTAAGATTTCCGACAACAACCCCCACTACACCCCCTTCTTCCTGATGAAAGAAGCCACCGTGCAGCGTGAGCTCAAAAACTACACTGCCGAAGCTGCCCTCTACGAACGCATCATCGAAGAATCCCCCGAATATGCAGCCGACAGCCGCATCGAATTCACCAAATACCTTGACCGCGCCAAAGCACAAGCCGAAGCCGCAAAGTAACACACCTGACTAAACAACCAATCCCCATACCCCAAGCGGTGCGCCCACCCCGGCGCACCGCTTTCATTTACCCCTCCCCCACATTTCATTCCCCCCACAAAAAAAGTCCACACAAAAGTGCAAATTCGCACACCAACCCCCACCTCCACCCCCTATCTTTGCA
>OFFB01000426.1_pt1 | contig 40283 bp, 36 predicted proteins | sample 1521281 | NCBI WGS metagenome assembly OFFB01 (sample SAMEA3504109, study PRJEB24116) | mouse gut metagenome | biome: mouse gut; feature: mouse-associated habitat; material: faeces | place: Denmark | collected 2011
GCGGAGCCGGAAGCGCCGGGGAGTGGAGCGGGAGATTTCAGTTTTTTTGCTGGAGCTTCCAATCAGATTTCACTAATGAAATGAGAAATGTTGTAGAACCGAACGAGCCGGGAGCAACGGCATCCATGCCTAACGCTCCCTGAAACCGCCATCCCTGGCGGTTTCTCTCTGGTTATTGGCCATTTCATAAGTGAAATAACTGATTGTACGCAACAGCAAAAAAACTGAAATCTCCCGCTCCACTCCCCGGCGCTTCCGGCTCCGCTTTGCTTCCGGCTGCCAGGGCGCTTTTGGAAATTGATTTCCGTGTTTACCCCCTGTTTACCCCACTCTTTGCATCATTTGCGCCAATATATCCACGTCTTTTTCAAAGTCTTCGAAAGTCGGGTAATATTCGGAAGGCCGGTAAAGGTTGCGGAGCATGGATTTATTCAACTGGTCAAAATGCCTTACGTCCAGAGGCTTTGCAAAGAAATATCCCTGGGCAATATCACAGCCGATATCGGATAGGAAATTGGCCTGTTGCAGCGATTCCACGCCTTCGGTAATGACAGTAAGGTTCAGCTCCTTCGCCATGGCGATCAGGTAGCGGAGAATCGTAAGTCCCTCGTTAGAGGAAGAGTTCTTTGTAAGGAAGCTTCTGTCCAGTTTAATCCGTTCTATAGGGTAATCTTTCAGCAGATTTAAAGGAGAATGTACGCTTCCAAAATTATCGATGCAGAGGGAGAATCCTCTTTCTTTTAATTTCATAATGATCTCGGCCACTTCCCTGCTGGCATTGGCAACGCCTCTCTCGGGAAGTTCCAGCACGAGAAGCTCTTTGGAGATCAGATAGGAGTGCATCAACTGTTCCAGCTTATCGATAAAAGCCGTGCTTTGCAGGTGGAGCGGTGAAATATTCATGGAGATGGGAAGCGGCGTCATTTTATTGTCGATCCAACGGCGGATGACTTTGCAGCATTCTTCCCACATATAATAATCCAGCTTCTGAATCAGTGAAGTATTTTCAAAGAGTGGAAGGAAGGCATAAGGGGAGAGGATCCCCTTGCCGGGATAATCCCAACGCACCAGCGCTTCCGCAGATACGATCTGATAGGAATGGAGATCGATCATGGGCTGCAGATAGACAATAAACTTATGGTTGTCCAGCGCTTCTTCCATTTCGGCGCTCATTTTTTTATTTTCGTTATAAGTACGGATCAAATCATCGGTAAAATACGCATAATTGGCTGTCTTAGGATCTTTGATCGCTTTTTGTGCCAGCAGGGTATAGTTCATAATATCCATCAGGCTGTCCCCGGCATGATCGCGGTTGATGTAATAGATGCCGAATACGGCAGTAACCGCAAAGGTAGGGGAGTAGTCTTTTAGGTTTTCCGTAATCGTCCCGATAATTTCCATGATCTCCTCTTCCGTAGTATCCCGCAGAAGGATGCCGAACAGGTTAGAATTGACATGGGCATAGGTGGCGCTGCCCTGCACACTGTTTTTCAGCGTATCGGCCGTATAAACCATTACTTTATCCCCCTCGGAAGGGCCAAAAAACTGATTGATTTTCCCTAAATTGGAAATGCTGAAGCCGATCATAGTAAAAACGGAATTGGGAAAGCGTTCAAAATAGGAAGAACAACGGTTGATAAAATAGTCGATGTTTCCTATCTTTGTTACGGTATGGGTATAAGCCGTTTTATTCAGGGAACTGATGGCGCTTTCCAGATTTTGGATCTTGCCTTCATAACTATGTTCCAGATCGGACATTTTATCCGCTTTATACTGATAATGAATATTTCTGACATAAAGCTGATAGCCCATATAAGCAATAATGATTATTAAAGTAGTGATAATAATCGCCGTAATATAAGACATAAGAACACTCCTTTCCGTCCCGCTCCGCAAGGGATTGGAACGATAACGGGTGAATGATTGCAGAATATGAAAAAATCAGTCTTCAAAATCTCCGTTCTTGTATCTTGCCACAATGCTCTGAATACGCTCGTTCGGATTGAGCAGGTCGCTGATGGATGCATCGTGGTTCAGCGTATCGATAATATATGCGATATATTTGCTCATATCGCAGTCGATATACCATTCCCGGGATAAAAGATCCGGCGTCTGGTAGATCAGGTTAGTCGTAAGAACCCTGTCGATAGTGCCGTTGGCATAAGCCTGGTCGAAGCGGGCCAGGCCGTTAGTGAAAAGGCCGAAGGTGGAGCAGATAAATACCCGGCGGGCCTTTCTCTGCTTTAATTCGGCAGCCACTTCCAGGGCGCTTTCGCCGGAAGAGATCATATCATCGATAATGATCATATCTTTACCTTCCACGCTGGTTCCGAGAAATTCATGGGCAACGATAGGGTTGCGGCCATTCACCACCTTTGTATAATCGCGCCTTTTATAAAACATGCCCATATCGAGGCCGATCACATTGGCCATGTAAATAGCACGGCTCATGCCGCCTTCGTCCGGGCTGATTACCATCATATGATCCGAATCCAGTTCCAGCCCTGTTACGTTCTGCAGCAGCCCTTTAATAAACTGGTAGGTAGGCTGCACAGTCTCGAAACCGTGAAGGGGAATTGCATTTTGAACTCTCGGGTCGTGAGCGTCAAAAGTGATAATATTATCAACTCCCATGGAAACCATTTCCTGCAGAGCCAGGGCGCAGTCCAGAGATTCCCTTGATGTGCGTTTATGCTGTCTGCTTTCATATAGAAAAGGCATAATGACCGTAATACGTCTGGCTTTTCCGCCTACGGCAGCTATAATGCGTTTCAAATTTTGGTAATGGTCGTCGGGAGACATGTGATTTTCGTGACCGCATAAAGAATAGGTAAGGCTATAGTTAGCCACATCGACAAGAAGATAGAGATCAGTGCCGCGAACGGACTCTAAGATAATACCTTTTGCTTCGCCGGAACCGAATCGGGGAACTTTTGCGCCAAGGATATAAGAATCCCGCTGATAACCTGCGAAGGCAAGGCTGTCTTTATGCTCGCTTTCGCGTTCCGTCCGCCATTTTACAAGATAATAGTCTACTTTCTCACATAAGGGTTTACATCCATCCAAAGGAATAATCCCCAAAGATCCGACAGGGATAGTTTCTAAGTTCCTTTTTTCTTCACGTTTTGCCATGAAAGATCCTCGCTTTCCGTAATTAAATGATGAATCCCCGCGGGGATGTTGTTTAAAGCTTGTCCGGCTTGGCTGATCCAGCTCCGCTTATTCAGCTTTATGTAATTTCTTATATATCCGGATGTCCGGCCCGGTGAGTTTGCATATTGTATAATTGCTTGTGATCCGGGAAAATATCCTGTCGGAATAGCGGTTACGCAGTTCCTCGAGAGATAAATTGGTAGAAATAATCGTTGACTTTTTCCGCATATGCCTTTCGGTCAGACAGGAAAAGAGCTGGGATGTCACAAAATTATTCGTCAGCTCCGTTCCAAGGTCATCGATGATCAACAGGTCGCATCGATAGAGATCTTCATAAGTTCCATGAAGTTCTTCTTTATTTTTATAGTCGAAAGAAAGATGGGATAATGCCTCAAAGAGTCCGACGGCACTGAAATATATGACGGAATTCCCTGTTTCCAGTAATTCCTTTGCAATGCATCCGGAAAGAAACGATTTACCTGTTCCCACTGTACCATAAAAAAAGAGATTACGGTAGTCGAAACTGAAATTTTGTGTAAATTTTTTACATTCTTCGACAGCATTTTGAAAATGGATCAAATCGTTTCCCTGATAAAACTCATAGGAAAGGGTAGAAAAATTTTCCGTTTCCAAAATCCGGCTGATGTTAGATTGCTGGTACAGCAGAGAAATTTCCGCCTGACGGAAACAATGGCATTTTTTGCCGTCAATGTATCCCTTATCCAGACAGTCAGGACAGTCGTAGATGGGCTCCAGGTAGTCTGCCGGGAAGCCGGAAGCCATAAGAAGGCTTGTTTTGCTTTCGGACAGGTTTCTGAGAAGGAGCCTGAGTTCATGAAGCGCCGATTCATCTCCCTCTAAGAGTTTTCTCCCCTGGGAGACGGAAATAGAAGCAATGGAGTCCTCCAGTTCCCGGAAACCGTCTACATGGGAATAGACATAAGCGCGCCGCTCCTCCAGTGTATGGCGGTTTTTATTTTGCTTTTCTTCATAGGTACGGATGATGGACTCATATTGGGTATTCGTTAATGGCACGCCTGTTCCTCCCCTGATCACGAATATTGTTGATTATCAGTGATGTTAATTGCGAGTAATATTAATTACGCAGGAGCTCTTTCTCAAGAGCATCAAAGTCATAGTGGTTTTGCTTAAACTGATTAAATTTATTAGTATTGGAAGCGGCCGGTCTCTGGGATGCCGCTTTATTTCGGCGGAAAAGTTCATCGGCCCTGGCAATATCCGATTTGTGATGGACATTGGCCTGATACCAGCTGGTTAAAATACGGTCCGCATATTCGAAACGGTGCTTATCGGTGCAAAGGACGGTGCGCTCGCAGGCTGCGTCAATCACGTCCATTTCATAGCCAAAGTCTCTGGTCCAGCGGTTGATATATTCCACTTCTTTTTTTGTGGGCGCGCTTGTTTTACCGAGCGCCTGCATGATGCCGTAAACGACTTTGTCGTATTTGTACGCATATTTTTCAGCATCTTTCGGAGTAGTGACGCCGGCCTGTGCCCAGCTGACAGCAACTTTTTCTATGTAACGGAAATCTTTTTTGCCGCGTTCCACGCAATATTGCACCAGATGATCGATCAGATCCATGGAAAATTCAAGCTTGTCCTGAAGGAAAAAAATGGTTTTTATTTCGGAGGGTGAAAGAGTCCTGCCGATATATTGTTCCACAATAAAAAGAAGTTGGGATGTTTCTTCGCTGGATTTGAACTTTTTCAACTGATCCAAAGTATACGCGGGCTTTGCATAAGGGTTGTCCGCTTCCGTCTGCGGCCGTACAGCGGTTTCCGGTACGGCGGGAGACGCCATAAGCGTGACTACCGGCGTAAAAGGTTTATCCATAGCGGGGCTGTCCGATTTATTCAGGTCGAGCAGATGAATGCCGATCAGACTTTTGGAATCGTCAAATTCCAAAGTAAGAAGGCGCTGCTTCTCCCAATACTTTAATGCCCGCAGAACGTCCTTTTCCGTATGGTTAAACTTATCGGCAATATCCGATATGCTTGTAGGAAGATTGGCGTTCATCATACGGATGAGATACAGATATATTTTAAGCTGAGCATCGTTAGCATCTTTCATATATTCATCAATAAATATATTGGATACTGCTGTCGCTTCTGTATAATTATCTTTGTAAATTTTTAAACGGCCCATACATTCACCTATCCTAAATCTATCGATATTCTGCATTGACAGATGTACCCATTCTTAAAGCATGATGCATTATATCACAACGAATATAAAATGGAAATAGTCATTTTTCCGAAAAAGGAAAAGAGCATATAAGCCGGCGCAGTTGGTGGACAATGTGGAAAATGTGGATAATTTTAGGGGCCAAAAGCGCAGGGCCGGAAAAATAGTTTTTCTGATTATGGGGCGAGGCGGAAAAATATCCACAAATTTCGGAAAGGGTTTTTCCGAAGAATTTGTGGATATTGTGGATAGTTATTTTTGAAGAAGGCTTTCGCCGATTTTTACCACATCTCCGGCGCCCATAGTTATCAACAGATCTCCGTTTATGCAATTTTTTAATAAAAATTTTTCGATTTCTTCAAAGGAAGGAAGATAGGTGCAGTTGGCGCCTAACTTCAGGAGTTCTTCCCGAAGGTCGTTGGAACTGATGCCGAGATCATCCGTTTCCCTGGCGGGATAGATATCGGCGAGAACCACGTGGTCGGCCAGTGACAGGGCTTTGGCGAAGTCAGGAAGAAAGGCCTTCGTTCTCGAATAGGTATGGGGCTGGAAGACGCACCAAAGGGATCGGTGGGGGTAATTGGAAGCCGCTTTTAAAGTTGCGGTAATTTCCGTAGGATGATGAGCATAATCATCTATAATGGAAACACCGTTTTTTTCACCCTTAAATTCATAGCGCCTGTCTGTGCCGGAAAACTCCAGGAAAGCTTTTTGCATGACGCTGCTGTCTATGCCGAGCAGGTCGGCAAGAACGATGGAAGCCATGGCGTTATGGACGTTGTGTTCCCCGGGCACCATAAGGGAAAAAGCTTCATTTTTGCCGTTTTTGCGGTTCAGGCGGAAGGAAGGGTGCGCCAGTTTGTCATAATGGATATCGGAACAATAATAATCATTGTCGGGTGAAGAACCGTAAGTAATGACCCGGCATGAAAGTCCGTCCGTAATTTCGCGGTAGTTTTCGATGTCGCCGCTGATAATTAAAGTTCCGTCTTCCGGCAGGAGCGCGGCAAATCGGTGGAATGAATTGCGGATATCCTGAATATCTTTAAAAAAGTCAAGATGGTCTTCTTCTATATTTAATATAATTCCGATTTTTGGAAAAAAGCTCAGAAAGCTGTTTGTATATTCGCACGCTTCCGTTACGAAATATTCGGACTTGCCTATACGAATATTGCCGCCTATTTCTTTCAGGATGCCGCCGATGGATAAAGTAGGATCCAGTCCGGCTTTCAGAAGAATGGAGGATATCATGGAAGTGGTCGTCGTTTTGCCATGGGTTCCGCTGACTGCGACAGGTACTTTATAGTTCTGCATCATTTGCCCTAACAGCTCCGCCCTGGTAAGGCAGGGAAGCTGCCGCTCTTTCATGGCGATAAATTCGGGGTTATCTTCGTGGATCGCGCTGGTATAAACGACCACATCGATATTGCCGGACAGGTTGGAGGTTTTCTGCCCGTAAAATACGCGGGCGTTATTTTTTTCCAGCGATTCAGTAAGGGGGGATGGCTTGATATCGGAACCGGATACCTGGAAACCTTCTTCGAGAAGAATCTCTGCCAGTCCGCTCATGCTGATGCCTCCGATACCGATGAAATATATGTGGCAGGGATGATTAAAATCTATTTTGTACATATGAACACTTCCTATTCTTTTTTATTCTTGCTTAAATTATTATATGCATATTCCGGATATGTAAACGTTTGGAAGAGGTAAATAGTGCCAAACCAATAAACATTATACAAGCATACGGGGGAAAATGTAATAACATGTATGGAAAATCATGAAAATATACAAATTGAAAAACGAATAAAAAAGAAAATTGTAAAAAATCTACATAAAAAAATAAGAAAAGGCAAAAGTATTTTGTAAAAAATATTCACTTTCATATCAGAATATGGTATAATTAGACAACACTATATAGTGTTTTATCCTACTCAAAGAAATTAAGAGGTGATGACATGATTAAAAAAGAGATGATTGCCATGCTTTTAGCCGGTGGGCAGGGCAGCCGATTGGGTGTTCTTACATCAAAAGTAGCAAAGCCGGCAGTAGCCTTTGGCGGGAAGTACAGAATTATTGATTTCCCTTTGAGTAATTGCATTAATTCCGGTGTGGATACGGTGGGCGTACTGACGCAGTATCAGCCGCTTCGGTTGAATACGCATATCGGTATAGGTATTCCGTGGGATTTGGACAGGAATATCGGCGGGGTAACCGTGCTTCCGCCCTATGAAAAGAGCGCAAACAGCGAATGGTATACGGGTACAGCGAATGCGATCTACCAGAATATCGATTATATCGAAAGCTTTAACCCGGAATATGTGCTGATTCTGTCGGGCGACCATATTTACAAGATGGACTACGAGGCGATGCTGGATTTCCATAAGGAAAATAATGCGGAAGTAACAATCGCCGTTATGCCGGTGCCAATGGAGGAAGCGAAGAGGTTCGGCATCATGATTACGGATGAGAATAGGAAGATTACGGACTTTGAGGAAAAACCGGAGCATCCGAGAAGCAATTTGGCATCTATGGGGATATATATCTTTAATTGGAAGACGCTGAGGGAGGCGTTGGTGACCAATGCAGAACAGCCGGCTTTAGACTTCGGTAAACATGTCATCCCGTATTGCCATAAGAAAGAAGCACCTTTATTTGCATATGAATTTAACGGTTACTGGAAAGATGTTGGAACATTAAGTTCTTATTGGGAAGCGAATATGGAGCTGATCGATATTGTTCCCGAGTTCAACCTGTATGAAGAATACTGGAAGATATATACCAGCAGCACGATCCTGCCTCCGCAATATATTTCGGAAAACAGCGTGATCGAGAGGAGTATTATCGGAGAAGGATCCAACATATATGGCAAAGTATACAATTCTGTAATCGGCTGCGGTGTTACAATAGGCGAAGGGACGGTAGTCAGGGATTCCATCATTATGAATGAGACCAGTATCGGAAAGGACTGCGAACTGTATAAAGCGATAATTGCTGAGAACGTGGTAGTCAACGATAACGTAAAACTTGGCATAGGCGAGGAAGCGCCAAACGAAACGGATCCTCATATTTATAACAGCGGCATGGTAACGATAGGAGAAAAGAGCGTTATTCCAAAAGGAATACAGGTGGGCAAGAATTCTGTGATCTTTGGCGTTACGAAACCGGAAGACTATGATAACGGCTATCTTGCAAGCGGAAAAACATTGATTAAGGCAGGTGATGAAAAGTGAGAGCAATAGGTATTATTTTAGCAGGCGGCAATAATCGTAGGATGAAGGAACTTTCACAGAAACGCGCTGTATGCGCAATGCCCATCGCCGGAAGCTACCGGAGCATAGATTTTGCGTTGAGCAATATGTCCAATTCACGTATTCAAAAGGTAGCGGTGTTGACACAGTATAATGCCAGAAGCCTGAATGAACATTTGAGTTCTTCGAAATGGTGGGATTTCGGCCGTAAACAAGGCGGGCTGTTTGTATGTACTCCCGAAACGACGGCAGAAAGCAATGCATGGTATCGGGGAACAGCGGATGCCATAGCGCAGAACCTGTATTTTTTGAAAAACAGCCATGAGCCTTATGTGGTAATCGCATCCGGCGACGGCGTATATAAGATGGATTTCAATAAGCTGCTGGAATACCATATCGAAAAGAAAGCGGATATTACCGTGGTGTGCAAGGACATGCCGGCAGAGACGGATTCCGGAAGGTTCGGCGTCATTAAGATGAATGAGGAAAGCCGTATCGAGGAATTCGAAGAAAAACCCATAGTAGCCAAATCCAGCGTGGTTTCCTGCGGGATCTATGTAATCAGGAGACGCCAGCTCATTGAAATGATTGAAAAGGGAATGGAGGAAGATCGTTTCGATTTTGTAAAGGATATCCTGATTCGATATAAGGACATGAAACGCATCTTTGGCTACAAAATGAAAGAGTACTGGAGCAATATTTCAACGGTACAAGATTATTACAACACGAATATGGATTTCCTGAAACCGGAAATCAGGGATTATTTCTTCCATCAGTATCCCGATATCTACTCTAAAGTAGACGACCTGCCGCCGGCAAAATATAATGTGGGCGCGAGCGTAAAGAACAGCCTGATCTCCAGCGGATGTATTGTAAACGGGACGGTGGAAGGATCGGTAATATTTAAGAAAACATATATAGGAAATAACTGTTATATTAAAAATTCAATTATTTTGAATGATGTTTATATTGGAGACAATACACATATTGAAAACTGCATAGTGGAAAGCAGAGACACCATCAGGGCGAACTCCTATCATAAAGGAGATGACGGAATTAAGATTGTGATAGAGCATAATGACAGATTTGTCATGTAACTAAACTTTTTGATGTTCCAAGGAGGATGAACGGCATGGAGATTACGGATGTAAGAGTGCGGAAAATTGCGAAAGAAGGGAAGATGAAAGCAATTGTTTCTATTACGCTTGATGACGAGTTTGTAGTTCACGACATCAAAGTAATAGAAGGCGAGAAAGGACTTTTTATCGCAATGCCGAGCAAGAAAGCATCGGACGGCGAGTATAGGGATATCGCGCATCCTATTAACTCAGATACTAGAGACCGGATACAGTCTACCATACTTACAAGCTACGAAAGAGCGTTGCTTGAACCGGAAATAGCGGGTTAAGGTATTTGCTATAAGAGAAATTAAAAACAGGCGTTGCCGGAGTGAAAGACTCCAGCAACGCCTGTTTTTCCATGCTAATATTCTTTCCTTTTCCCATATTAACAATTATTACGTGTATTTCTGGGAAAAGTATGGTATTATGGCAAATGTAGTGATTGGAGGAAGCGGCCGGAATATAGAAGGAAAGGCTGGAAAAGGCCGGGAATTGGAGGCGCATATGTTTGTGATTGTAGGATTGGGGAATCCTTCCAAAGAGTATGGGAATACGAGGCATAATGTGGGATTTGATGCGATAGACGCGATTGCGGATAAATATGATATTTATGTGGCGGAGTTAAAGCATAGGGCGAAGATCGGTAAGGGTTACATTGGAGGAGATAAAGTGATATTGGCGAAGCCCCTGACTTTTATGAATTTGAGTGGTGAAAGTGTACGGGCTATCATAGATTATTATAAAGTAGAGCCGGAAACGGAATTGATCGTGATATCGGATGATATCAGCCTGGCTCCGGGGCAGCTGCGCATTAGAAAGAAAGGAAGCGCAGGGGGGCATAACGGGCTGAAAAATATTATCCGGCATTTGGGCGGAGAGAATTTCCAGAGGGTGCGCATAGGAGTGGGAGAGAAGCCGAAAGATTATGATCTGGTGGACTGGGTGCTGGGGCATTTTAGCAAAGAGGACAGGAAATCAGTGGACGAGGCGATTCAAAAGGCAGTTCAGGCGGTGGAAATAATGCTAAAGGACGGAGCGGATGCGGCAATGAACGAGTTCAATCGCAAAGCGAAGGAATAAAAGAACGGGCGCGGCATTTTGGCGGCGGGGGAATGATAGAGAAATGGAGATTAAAGATGAGGACATTTACCGCACCTCTTTGTGAACTGGGGGAATTCGAAGAGATTACAAAGCTTTTGAAAAAGCCGAACGCAGCGGCGGCGCTGACGGGCTGCGTGGATTCCCAGAAACTGCATATGGTATATGGTCTGAGCGATGGTTTTAAATATAAGATCATCGTTACTTTCAGTGACCTTCGGGCGAAGGAAATTTATGAAGACTATAAGCTTTATGATAAAAATGTCATGTTTTATCCGGCGAAGGATCTTATTTTTTATCAGGCGGATATCCACGGGAACGAACTGGTAAAAGAGCGGATCAAAGTATTGCGGAGGATTATGGAAGGGCGTCCCCTGACAGTGGTGACTACTTTTGACGGTTTGATGTCTCCCCAGGTTTCTTTGGACGTTTTGAAACGGTATGTGGTTTCGGTGGGATATCAGTCCGGCATTAATGAGCGGGAACTGGCAAAGAAGCTGGTGCGGATGGGATATGAAAAAAATTACCAGGTGGAGGCTCCGGGGCAATTCAGCATTCGGGGCGGAATCGTGGATATTTTTGATTTGACGGAAGAAAATCCTTACCGCATTGAGCTTTGGGGCGAGGAAGTGGAGTCTATCCGAAGCTTTGATATTTTAAGCCAGCGTTCGATCGAGAAGCTTCAGTCGATCAGCATTTATCCGGCTACGGAAATGGCTCTGTCGGAAGAAGAGCTGCAAAAGGGCCTGGAGCGGATTGGGGAAGAAGCGGGGAAATGCGGGGAAAAGTTCCGAAAGGCATTTAAAACGGAAGAAGCCCATCGGCTGGCGGTTCAGGTAAAAGAACTCAGGGAGCAGGTGATGGAATTCCAGACATTCACGAATCTGGAAAGTTATATCCGGTATTTTTATCAGGAAACAATTTCTTTTTTTGAGATATTTGACAGGGAAAAAAGCTGTATTTTTGTGGATGAACCGGCCAGAGTGGAGGAGCATGCGAAAGCTGTGGAACTGGAATTCCGGGAAAGCATGATGCATCGCCTGGAAAAAGGGTATGCCCTTCCGGGACAGACGGATATTTTGTTTGGCGCGGAAGAAGTGGCGGCTAAAATGGGAAAGGGAAGAGTCGTGACGCTGGCAGCCATGGACAGGCGCAGCGCTTTGTTCAAAGCGGATAAGAAATTCGATATAGGCGCGAAAAGCATTACTTCCTATAATAATAGCTTTGAAGCGCTGGTGAAGGATTTGAAGAAATATAAAAAGGGCGGATACAGAGTGCTGCTTTTATCCGGTTCGAGAACGAGAGCGAAGCGGCTGGCTGAAGATCTGCGGGGGGAAGAACTTACCGCTTTTTACAGCGAAGATCCTTTCCGGGAGATACAGCCGGGAGAAGTGATGACTTTTTACGGCAGGATGCTGAAAGGATTTGAGTATCCGCTGATCAAATTTGTCGTGATAGCAGAAAGTGATATTTTCGGCGCAGAAAAGAAAAAGAAGAAGCGGAAGAAATATGAAGGACAGAAGATCAGGGATTTTGCGGAACTGAAGGTCGGGGATTACGTGGTTCATGAAAACCATGGGCTGGGGATATATAAAGGAATCGAAAAGGTTGAAATAGAGAAGGTCGTTAAGGACTATATCAAGATCGAATACCGGGACGGGGGAAATCTCTATATTCTTGCTACCGGGCTGGACGTGATCCAGAAATATGCATCGGCGAACGGGGGAAAGCCAAAACTAAACAAGCTGGGGACGCAGGAGTGGAACCGGACGAAGAGCAAGGTTAAGGGAGCGGTGGCGGAAATCGCCAAAGACCTTGTGGAGCTGTATGCTATTCGCCAGCAGAAAGAAGGCTTTGTATATGGCAAGGATACCGTATGGCAGCAGGAGTTTGAGGAGTTGTTCCCGTATGAGGAGACGGAGGATCAGCTGCTGGCGATTGCCGATACGAAAGCGGACATGGAAAGCGCTAAAATTATGGATCGGCTGATCTGCGGGGATGTAGGGTATGGCAAGACGGAGATCGCTATCCGGGCGGCTTTTAAAGCGGTGCAGGAGGGAAAACAGGTCGTGTATCTGGTTCCTACTACGATTCTGGCGCAGCAGCATTACAATACTTTTGTACAGAGAATGAAGGATTTTCCTGTCCGGGTGGACTTGCTCTCCAGGTTCCGAACCGGTACGGAGCAGAAAAAAACGGTGGAGGATTTGAAGAAAGGCTTTGTGGATATTGTGATCGGTACGCACAGGGTGCTTTCGAAAGATGTAATATATAAGGATCTCGGGCTGCTGATTATTGATGAGGAGCAGCGTTTTGGAGTGGCCCATAAAGAGAAAATTAAAAAAATGAAAGAAAACGTGGACGTGCTGACGCTGACGGCGACGCCGATTCCGAGAACGCTTCATATGAGCCTGATCGGCATAAGGGATATGAGCGTACTGGAGGAAGCGCCGGAGGACCGGCTTCCGATTCAGACATATGTGATGGAATATAATGAGGAAATGGTAAGGGAAGCGGTAATGCGCGAGCTGTCCAGAAACGGGCAGGTATATTATGTCTATAACAGAGTGAATAATATTGCTGATGTGGCATCCCGCATAGCGGGGCTTGTACCGGAGGCAAATGTGGCGTTTGCCCATGGACAGATGAAAGAGCATGAGTTGGAACGGATCATGTATGATTTTATCGACGGAAGTATCGATGTACTTGTATCCACCACGATTATAGAGACAGGGCTGGATATTTCCAATGTGAATACGATGATTATCCACGATGCCGATAATATGGGGCTGTCCCAGCTGTATCAGCTGCGCGGCAGGGTAGGACGTTCCAACCGTACGGCCTACGCCTTTCTGATGTACCGGAGGAATAAAATGCTGCGGGAAGTGGCGGAGAAACGGCTGGAAGCGATTCGGGAATTTACCGATCTTGGCAGCGGTTTTAAGATTGCCATGCGCGACTTGGAAATACGCGGGGCGGGCAATCTGCTCGGGGCAAAACAGCATGGGCATATGCAGGCTGTGGGCTATGATATGTACTGTAAGATGTTGAATGAGGCAGTGAAAAATCTGAAAGGAATACAAACAAAGGAAGACTTTAATACTTCCGTGGATCTGGATGTGGATGCATTTATACCGCCTTCTTATATTGTCAATGAATTCCAGAAACTGGATATTTACAAGCGTATTGCCGGAATAGAGAACGGGAATGAAAGCGAGGACATGAAGGAAGAACTGTTGGACAGGTTTGGCGAGATACCGAAATCGGTGGATAATCTGTTGCGCATTGCGCTGATCCGCGTGAAGGCGCATAAGCTGTATATGCCGGAAGTAAAAGGGAAGAACGAAGAAATACGTTTTCTCTTTAACAGAGATGCCGGAATACAGGTGGAAAATATCCCGAAACTGTTGAAAAAATATCCGAAGCTTTCTTTTCAGGCGAAGGGAACCCCGCTCTTTACCTTTCGTTATAAAAAGTGCGGCATGGTGGAGCGGGATGCGGAAATGCTGTTAAATTTTACGGAAGAATTGCTGGAGGCGATGGAAGAAGAATTGCTGGAAAAGGAAGTGCTGCCCTGAATAAATAAAAAACGGTTTCAATAATAAAAAATAAAATGAACCATTTGCTCCGAAGAAGGCTCTTATAGTCAGATACGTATCGGAAGGAACAAAAAGGAGTCGGAAACCGTGGATGAAAAAGAACTGGTACAGCGGCTGAAAGGCGGGGACAAAGCCGCCTTCGACGCTTTGTATGAAAAATATAAGAATATACTTCTGCGAATGGCATATTTGATCAGCGGGCAGATATTTGATGCGGAGGATGTGGTGCAGGAAACTTTTGTCAAATGCTTTCTGCATATTGGGGAATTGAAGAAAGAAGAAGGGTTTCGGTTCTGGCTCTTTCAGATCTTGTACCATACCGCATACCGCCATCAGAAAAAACGCGGACGGGAAATCCCGGATGAACAGATTGCCATACGTGCGGATGCTACCGACGGTATGACCTCTTTGGACCGGATCATAAAGACAGAAAATGAAAAACAGGTACACGACGCGGTGCAATCTCTGGATTTTAAACACCGGGCGGTTGTCGTTCTTTATTATTATAATGAAATGACAGCGAAGGAAATTGCGAGGACGCTCGGATGTACGGAGGGCACGGTAAAGTCAAGACTGTTTGCAGCGAGAAAAAAGCTGAGAGGAAAGCTGATGATGAATGGGAAAGGAGGAGGGAGCTATGAAGAAGGCGGAAAGCAGGAAGAAAACCGCAGACTTTACTTCCTGTAATGGAGGGAGGAAGGACGTCGGTATGGATGCGCTCATTAAAGATGCATTACAAAATACCGGAACGCGGATAGTTGCCTCTGAGAGCCTGAAGCAGCGGATTGACTTTCAGATTGCAGACAGGTCGGCAAAGGAGGGGCATAAAATGAAGCGTATGAATATGAAAAAGGTGGTTTTGGGAGTAGCAGCGGCCTGTGTGATGGTCGGAACGATAGCGATTGCGGGCAGCGGAGTCGTATCTTATATGGGGCATGGCTCTTCCATACCGGATTATACCAAGTTTGAGGATATGGGAAAGGCGGAATCGGAGATCGGATATTCCGTCGGCTGCGTGGAAAGTTTTAGCAACGGATTTGATATGAAAGGCATTCATATCATAGAAACAGTGCTTCAGGATGAATCGGGACAGACTTTGGGGGAGAAGAAGAGCCTTGAGATTACTTATTCCAAAGGCGGGGAGGAAATGGATGTGTACTGCAAGAAACTTCTGCCTGTGGAAGAAGCGGATATTATGGAGATAGGAGAGTATGACCGGACTTTGGAAACGGGCGGCATTACGATGGGATATACCAGCAGCATGTATAAGGCCGTGCCGCCGGACTATGAACCTACCGAAGAAGATAAGAAAGCTATGGAAAGCGGCCGTTTGCAGATCGGCTATGGAAGCGCTGAAATAGAGACCAGCCAGTATTCGCGTGTGGTTTGGGTGAAAGACGGCATCCGGTATGAACTCATGGGCTTTAATGTTTCCCTGAATGCCGATGAGATGCTCCAAATGGCGCAGGAAATGGTGGAGAATGGGAATTAAGAAACAGAGGGTTGGATGAAAAGATGAATAGATAGGACGGAAACCGCCGGAGGGCAGCTTATGGGGCAGCCTCCGGCGGTATTTTTGCGGAAGCTCTTTCTCCCCCTATTGTAATCCCCGCCATGTATGTGCTATACTACAATCGTATAAGTTCACAGTTTCAGGAAAGGCGCGGTTGGCATAATGAGCGATATGGATTTTACCGAATGGGGCCGGGAAATTGGCGATAAAATAGAAGAGTTTATTAATTCCAAAGAAATGAAGGATTTGCAGGAGAATATCCGTCATACCGTAGAGGATAAAATGGCGGATGTGCGCAGGTCTGCGAAAGAAGCGGCGGAATATGTAAATAAGAATATAGAGCTGCAAAAAGAAGGGCTTGCCCAGAGGATGAATAAGGAGAAGCAGCGGGAATATGACGGCTTGAAAGAGTACGAGATGCCGAAGAAACAACAGCCCGCCCGCTATGAAAAGCGGCAGCTTCCGGTGGCAAAGCGGCCGAAAGGAAGGGTGGCAGGAGTGCTGCTTAGCGTGTTCGGAACCTGCGGCGCGATAGCGGGATGGACGGCTGCTCTTTTTGGCTATTCCTTATTTATGATGGGAGGCATTCTTCAGGCGGCGCTGCTTCCGTCCAGCCTGGCGGGCGTTTTTGCAGGCATATGTACGGTTGCCGCAGTGGCCGGGGGAGTGATCAGGCACAGGGTCAGACGTTTTAAACATTATATAAAAACTATGGGAGCGAAAGACTTTTATTCCATTGAGGGGCTGGCGGATGCCGTTTCGAAGAAAGAAAAGTTTGTGATAAAAGATTTAAAGAGAATGATCAGCAAGGGATGGTTCCGCGAAGGGCATCTGGACGAGCAGGAGACATGTTTTATGCTGACGGATGAATCTTATCAGTTGTATTTGGATGCGCAAAGGGAGCTGGAACAAAGAAAGAAGGAAGCGGAAAGGCTTGCAAAAGAGCAGGAACTATTGGAGAATGATCCAATAAGAAAGCAGCTGAAGATAGCGATAGGGGAGGGCAACGAATACATACGGCGGATACGGGAGATTAATGACGAAATACCAGGAGAAGAGATTTCCAGCAAACTTTACCGTTTGGAAAGAGTATGCACGAAGATTTTTGAACATGTGGAGGATAATCCGGAAAAACTGCCGGATATCAGGAAATTTATGAATTATTATCTTCCGACGACATTGAAGCTGGTGCAGACATACCATGAATTCAGCGAACAACCCGTACAGGGAGAAAATATTACGAATGCAAAAAAAGAAATTGAAAGAATGTTGGATGACATCAATCAGGCATTTGAGAAGATGTTTGATAAGTTGTTTGAAGACGACGCCATGGATATTTCCACGGATATTTCCGTGCTGTCGATGATGCTGGCGCAGGAAGGGCTTTTGGAAGACGAGTTTAAAATGAATTGAGAGGGAGAAAAGACAGATGATGGAAGAAATGAAAAATGCGGAACCGGTATTGACACTGAATCCTTTTGAAGAAATGGGCAAAGAACCACAGGCTCCGGCTGTACCGGCGGCGGTGGAGGAAGCGGCTGTAGAAGAGAAAAAAGAGGCGGCGGTTTTTGATGAAAGCACGCTTTCGCCGGAAGAACGCAAAATGGTGGATGATTTTGCTAATTCCATCGATTTGCAGAATTCTACCGTAATTTTGCAATATGGAGCGGGAGCGCAGAAAAAAATAGCCGATTTTTCGGAAACGGCGCTGGCAAACGTAAGGAGCAAGGATCTGGGGGAGATCGGCGAACTTTTGTCAGGGGTAGTTTATGAATTAAAAAAATTTGACGAGGAAGAGGAAAAGGGATTTCTCGGTATTTTTAAAAAGGGCGGCAATAAGATCGCGGCTATGAAGAGCAAATACGATAAGGCGGAAGTAAATATCAATAAGATATGCGATGTCCTGGAGGAACACCAGAGGCAGCTTTGGAAGGACAGCGCTATGCTGGACAAGATGTACGATCTGAACAAGAATTATTTTAAAGAGCTGTCCATGTATATTCTGGCCGGAAAGAAAAAACTGGAAAGGGCAAGGACAGAGGAACTGCCGGGACTGATGGAAAAGGCGAAACAGAGCAATCTGCCGGAAGATGCGCAGGAAGTCAATGATTTTGTCGCTATGTGCGATCGTTTTGAGAAGAAGATCCATGATCTGGAATTGACGAGAATGGTTTCTATTCAGATGGCTCCCCAGATTCGCCTGGTGCAGAGCAATGATACTTTGATGTCCGAGAAGATCCAGTCCACTCTCGTTAATACGATTCCTCTGTGGAAAAGCCAGATGGTACTTGCCCTTGGCATTAACCATTCCACACAGGCGGCACAGGCGCAGCGGGAAGTGACAAATATGACAAACGAACTGTTGAGGAAAAATGCGGAAGTGCTGAAAATGGCTACGGTGGAAACGGCAAAAGAAGCCGAGAGAAGTATTGTGGATATTGACACTTTGAAACAGACGAACGAATCCCTGATTTCGACCTTGGATGAGGTGCTGCGGATACAGACGGAAGGGCGGGAGAAACGCAAGGAAGCAGAAATAGAGCTTCGCCGCATTGAGGGAGATCTCAGGAACAGATTGCTCCAAGTGCGGGCATAAGAGGTTGGCGTGATAGAGTATATTCCTGCGAAAACGATCGTGACCCGGACAAAATCCGCGGAGTGGTTCGGCACGGATTATAATATGAATATTTATAAGGGCTGCTGTCACGGATGCATTTACTGTGACAGCCGTTCTGAATGTTATCATATCGATAATTTTGAAAAAGTAAGGGTGAAGCAAGACGCTTTGCGCATTATCAGGGATGATTTGCGCAGAAAGGTGAAAAAAGGGGTAATCAATACAGGAGCCATGAGCGATCCTTACAATCCTCTGGAAGAAGAACTATGCCTGACGCGGCATGCCCTTGAGTTGATAGACGCTTATGAATTTGGTGTTTCCATAGCGACAAAGGGGCCGTTGATTGCGCGGGACGTGGATATTTTGAGCAGTATCCGGGAGCATTCCCCGGTCATTTGCAAGATAACAATAACGACGGCAGCTGATGGTTTGTCTGCCAAAGTGGAACCGGGGGCGGCTGTTTCATCAAAAAGGTTTGAAGCGCTTGCTCGACTTCGGGATTGTGGAATATTTGCCGGCATATTGCTTATGCCGGTTTTGCCGTTTATAGAGGATAATGAGGAAAACGTGAGGGCGATCATCGAAAAAGCTTCGGAATGCGGCTGCCGCTTTATTTATCCGGCTTTTGGAATGACTTTGCGGCAAAATCAGAGAGATTATTATTACGAAATGTTAAATCGTATTTTTCCCGGGGAAAATCTGGTCGGAAAGTATAGAAAACGATACGGGGAGTCCTATGAATGCCGTTCCCCCCAAGCCGCCCGGTTATATCGCATGTTGGGGGCAGAGTGCGAAAAAAGGGGAATATTATATAAAATGAAGGATATTACCCATGCTTATAAAGAGAATTATGGGGATAACCAGTTGAATTTTTTGGATATGATATAAGATAAATAAACAAAAAAATCTTAATATTTTATAAAAGTGTGTATCTCGATCCTGTTTTGTGCTATCTATTATATAGGGGGAGATGACAGATGCTCTCCGGGAGCGGGTGAAAGGGGATCGGAAAGACCCGGAGAAGATTGCTGACACAGGAAAAATGATGGATTTACGAGAGCTGGAATTAATTGATATCGAGTCGGATGAGCAGTTAGTGCGGAAGGCGAAAAAACGGAATGCGCACCATTCGGAAAAAGAACGGAAGAAGAGACGGGAAATTGAGGCGTGGCCTATGGGAACATGGGCGTCGCAAGAAAATTCTGTACGAAAAAATGCAGGAAAAATACGGAAGCCGGAAATAGAGGAATGGGAAACAGAAGAGTGGGGAACGGAAGAAGAATGGGAGGAAGACTGGGAAGAAGATTGGGAAGAAGAGCAGGAGGCCGGCGACTGGGAAGAGGAACAGGAAGCGGAAGACTGGGGAGAAGAACAGGAACCCGATGAGTGGATTGAAGAGGAACGGGAGGTACGAAAGCGGCCCGCTGAAAAGCGGTGCGTTCGGAAGCCAAGGGAGAGGAAAGGCAGGAAGAGGCGAAAAAGGCGGGCAAGGATGTTCCGCAGCATGGCCATAGGATTTTCTGTTACGATAATGATCGGAACGCTGTTGGGGGCAGGATACCTGGCAGTTCGCGTATATAGGGAATGGACGAAAAAAGAAGATGTCCAGACGATAGCAACAATAGATGTGGAAGAGGAGAGGAATCAGGACATCCGGGAATGGGCGAAGTTTTATGCTATGGAGTTGGAGCGCCCTGCGCTGGCGGTGGATCTGCTGACGGTGAACGAATATTCCAGGCCGGGGGAAGCGCTGCCCGAGGTAAAGAGCATTTTTGTACATTATACGGCGAATGCCGGAACGACAGCGGAACAGAACAGAAGCTATTTCGAGTCATTGGCCGAGAGCCATGAGCGCTCCGCCAGCGCGCATTTCGTTATAGGTTATGACGGAACGATCGTACAGTGCATACCGACGAAGGAAATTGCCTATGCGGTAAAGGGACGCAATTATGATTCCATATCCATTGAATGCTGCTATTTGGATGAAAACGGAAAATTTGAGGAGAAGACATACCAGAAATTGATCGAACTTACGGCCTGGCTTTTGCATAAATATGAACTGAGGCCTGAAAATGTACTCAGGCATTATGATGAAGGCGGCAAGAACTGCCCGAAATATTATGTGGAACATGAAGGGGCATGGCAGGATTTTTTGAACGACCTAAGAGCTTATATGACAAACGTGACGGAAGAGTAAGATATAAAATAATGATTCAAGGTATAAAATGCCACCGTTTACAGATACTACTACCAAACTTAAGATTTGTAAATGGAGGAAATGGAATGAAAGCGACAGGCATTGTTAGAAGAATCGACGATTTAGGCCGTATTGTCATACCAAAAGAAATCAGGAGGACGTTGCGGATCAGGGAAAGTGATCCTTTGGAAATATTTACTGACAGGGAAGGAGAAATTATATTAAAAAAATATTCTCCGATTGGGGAAATGAGTACTTTTGCCAAGCAATATGCGGAAAGTCTTGCCCAGGTATCAGGACATACGGCTTTGATTGCAGACCGGGATCAGTTTATCGCGGTGTCGGGAGGCAATAAAAACCTGGTGGGGAAGGGATTGAGCAGAGAGCTGGAGGATAAAATAAATAACAGGGAAACGCTGATCGCTTCGAAAGGGGAAAAAGGTTTTATTGCTGTTTCTGCGGAAGGAACAGAAGAATTTGTTCATGAGGCAGTCAGCCCGATTATTTGTGAAGGGGATGTGATCGGTGCGGTTATTTTGGCCCAAAGCGATGAAAAGGCGAAAATGGGAGAGGTGGAACAAAAACTGGTTTTATCGGCAGCGGGATTTTTAGGAAGGCAGATGGAACAGTAAAAATGGCGGGAAGTGGAAAAGACAGGCGGGAAGCATTGCTTTTTGCCTGTTTTTTCACACGGAAATCAATTTTCATAAACGCCCTGGCGGACCGAGCAAAACGGGTTGGGAGGGAAGGGAGCTGGTGTGGGAGCGGTTTTCTGCCGGAGCTTCCAATCAGATTTCACTAATGAAATGGGTATATGGTGTTCAACCGGACGAGTCGGAAGCAACGGCATCCATGCCTATGCTTCCTAAAATTGCCCTCCGTGGCAATTTTCTTCTGGTTATTGACCATTTCATAAGTGAAATAGCTGATTGTACGCAACGGCAGAAAACCGCTTCCACGCCAGCTCCCTTCCCCCCAACCCGTTTTGCTTGGTCCGCCAGGGTGTTTATAAAAATTGATTTCCGTGTTCTTTCAGTTTAGGCATTGACAAATGAATTGCATAAGAGTAGAATTATTCTAAAATAAATAGAATAATTCTAAAATGAAAACGATATATTTTTGTGGTGGGGATAATATGACTACATATGAACAAAAAATTTATACCGTGATAAACGCGTCGACGGAACATTTAACCGTTGAACAAATTTTTAAACAAGTGAAAGAAGAATATCCGAAGGTAGTGCTTGCAACGATATATAATAATGTGAATAAGCTGTGGAAAGCTGGGTTGATCCGTAAGATATCCGTTGCGGGAAGCCCGGATCGGTATGACCGCACTCAAAAGCACGATCATCTGGTCTGCAGACGCTGCGGCAGACTGGTGGATACCAGTTTTGAAGACTTGACCGCATCTTTGCGGAATAGTGTGGGGGATGCATTTTTATATTATGATTTAAAAGTTTTTTACTTATGCCCCGACTGCAGGAAACAATTAAACGACAATAATAATATATAAATTTTAATGAAGAAAGGGATGGACTTATGCTAAAAAACAAAACAGCCGTCGTAACAGGCGGTACCCGAGGCATTGGCCTTGCTATTGTTAAAAAATATCTGGAAAACGGCGCGAATGTTGCCGTAGCCGGATCCAGAAAAGAAACGGTGGATAAAGCGCTGGCGGAATTGACGGAATACGGGGATCGGGTTATGGGCATTTGGCCCGATCTTTGCGATCCGGAAGCGGTTGCCATGGCGTTTTCTTCTGTAAAAGAACGGTTTGGAGGGGTAGATATTCTGGCTAATAACGCAGGTATTTCTTCCAGAACCAGTCTGTATGATTATACGTTGGAAGAATTTTCTAAGATTCTCGATATTAATCTGAAGGCCGTTTTCGTTTGTTCCCAGGCGGCGGCCCGGATTATGAAAGCTCAGGGCGGGGGAGTTATTATCAATACGAGTTCCATGGTAGGCGAATATGGGCAGCCTTCCGGCTGCGGTTATCCTGCGACGAAGTTTGCGGTAAATGGGTTGACGAAATCCCTGGCCCGGGAACTGGCAAAGGATCAGATCCGCGTAAACGCTGTGGCGCCCGGAGTTACAAAGACCGATATGGTGGCGGCCCTTCCGCAGGAAATGGTGGAGCGGATATCTGCGGGAATTCCTTTGGGCCGTGTGGGAGAGCCTTTGGATATTGCGAATGCTTATTTGTTTTTGGCCAGCGACCAGGCGTCCTATATTACCGGCGTTACTTTGCGGGTAGACGGCGCAGCGATGACTTAAGGAAATTTAGGCGTTATTTATAAAAAAATACCTCGTTCGGTTTTCGGGCCGAACGGGGTATTTTTGAAATGAAGGAAATTCCCTATCCCTGTTTTTTATTCTTTTAAAGAAATTCCCGGTATTTTTCTTCGGAGGCATCCAGAAAGCAGAGACCTGCGATCCCTCTTCCGGTATGGGCGCCGATGGCGCAGCCTACGGTGGATATCAGCTTGTCTTTTGGCTTTAATTCTTCGTCGGCAAGAGTCAGGAGAAACCGAAGCGCCTCCTCATCCTCTCCGTGGCAGAAGGCCAGCGTTTGGGAGGAAAGTTCATAGCCGTTGGTTTTTGCATAATCAACAAGCGCCTTCAGAGATTTTTTCCGTCCGCGGACAGTTTTCAGCATTTGCAGACTGCCGTTTTTATCTACAATAAGAATCGGCTTCATATCCAGCGTTTCGGCAATCGTACCCTTGAATTTGGAAAGTCTGCCGCCTTTGACAAGATAAGCCAGGGTATGCACCGTGAATACATGGTGTATATGAGAGATAAAGTAATCTGCCGCTTCCACAATGGTTTCCCTGGAGGCTCCGTGTTCCAGCATCGTCACCAGTTTGGATACGAGAAGGCCGAAACCGATGGAAGCGGATTTGGAATCAATAATAGTCAGGTCGAAATCAGGGTATTGTTCCAACACATTTGTTTTGGCGATATGGGCCGCATTAAAGGTTCCGGCGATACCAGTGGAAAAGCAAATGTAGATCACGGAATCTCCGGCTTGTGCATAGGGGAGAAAGGCTTCTTCAAACATAGCCGGATTGATATGGTAAGTACGGATGTCCCGTTTGGTATCGTCTAATATGTTATAAAATTCTTTTGTCAGGATTGTTTTGCCATCCAGGTAGTCCGTCTCATCGATGACCACAGGAGTAGGTATGACATGAAGATGATGGGCGTCGATATACTCCTTCGGTAAATCTGAGGCGGAGTCCGTAATAATTTTCAGCATAATAAACACCTCGTTTCATGAAAGCTGAGTTAAACCTGTCCCATACGGTCCAGCAGTTCTATTTTAATATCGTACAATTTCTTTGAAAGGTCTACATATACCTTGTGGGGATTGACAAGACGCCTTGTTTCATCCCAGAGGGTATCCAGTTCTTTCCGGCAATATTCACGGATGTCCATAACTTTTGGCGATTCGTAGCAGCATTCGCCTTTTAAGAAGATAGGAACCATAATTTCCCGCATAGTGTAACTGCCGCCCTGGAGCTTCGTTTTTTTCCAGGGTTCCAGAGGATCGAAAAGGAGCAGCGGTTCGTTTTCATCGAATTTTTCGTCTACCAGACAGATCAGGTCGGCTTTTATCTTTCCCGAAGCTTTCTCGTAAATGCGGTAAATGGTTTTATTGCCCGGATTGGTCACTTTTTCGCTGTTTTCGGATAGTTTGATCTTGGGGATAAACTGACCGTTTTTATCCTGGATGGCCGCCAGTTTATATACGCCGCCAAAGGATGGGCAGTCTTTGGAGGTGATCAGGTTAGTGCCTACCCCCCAGGAGGTGATTGCCGCGCCCTGCACCTTCAGGCTGTCAATAAGAAACTCGTCCAGGTCATTAGAAGCGGAAATAACGGCGTCAGGAAAACCGGCTTCATCCAGCATCTTACGGGCTTTTTTGGACAGATAAGCCAGGTCGCCGCTGTCCAGGCGAATGCCGTAATAGGTGAGGGGCATACCTGCCCGGCGCATTTCCGTAAATACTTTTATGGCGTTGGGAACTCCTGATTTTAAAGTATCATAAGTATCCACCAGCAGGATACAGGCCGAAGGGTACATATCCGCATAGGTTTTAAATGCGGTGTATTCATCGGGAAAACTCATGATCCAGCTATGGGCATGGGTTCCTTTCACCGGAACGTCAAAAAGTCTGCCGCACAATACATTGGAAGTGCCGATGCAGCCGCCGATTACGGCTGCTCTCGCGCCATATGTGCCAGCGTCTGGCCCTTGGGCGCGCCGTAAGCCGAACTCCATAATTCCGTCCCCTCTGGCAGCATAACATACTCTGGCTGCCTTGGTTGCGATCAGACTTTGGTGGTTAATAATATTTAATATGGCCGTTTCAATCAGCTGGGCCTGCATAATGGGAGCGATCACCTTAATCAAGGGTTCTCTTGGGAAAATAACGCTTCCCTCGGGGATCGCGTAAATATCGCCGGTAAATTTAAAGTCTTTCAGATAGTCAAGGAAATCCTGCTCAAAGATTCCGAGTCCGGCAAGATACCGAATATCTTCATCGGAGAAATGCAATTCCTTAATATACTGAATGACCTGCTCGAGCCCGGCAGCTATGGAATAACCTCCTTCGCCGGGATTTGTACGGTAAAACGCGTCGAAAATAACGGTTTCATTTTGGTCTTTATGTTTAAAATATCCCTGCATCATCGTCAGTTCATAAAGATCGGTCAATAAGGTCAAATTTTGTCTGTCCATGCTCGCCTCCCAATCTGTTGCGCCAATACCGGCAATTAGTTATTTAATGACTATCATAAGGGAAAAACAGGAAGAAATCAATTCATTTTCTTAACAAAAATAGATAAAGAAAAGAAAAATATCAATTCATATGTTGACATATTGAACAAAGAGATATATAATCTTAATTAATTAATAAAGTTTATTAATTAATAGTGAAAGAGGGATATCGATATGTTAGTAGGGCAGCCAAAATTATTGAAAGAAGTAAACCGGGACATTATAAAGGATATGATTTTTGAAGAGGGTCCCATTACAAAACCGGAGTTGGCCAAGGCATCCAATTTGAGTTTGCCGACGGTGAATAAAATTGTGGACGGGTTGGAGAGAGACGGAATCGTCAGGCAGGACGGGATTACCGGAAGCAGTTCGGGAAAAAAGGCAAAACAATATGTGGCGAATGAAAAGGCAGGGAATATGATTATTCTCTATTATCTGAACGGAGCCTTCCGTTCCTGTCTGGTAAATGCGGTGGGAAGCAAAATCCACGAACAGCTGTCGGAAGTGAACTGCGAAACGGGAGAGCTGGCGCTGGAATCCGCATACGAAGCGATTGATGAGCTGATACGAATATCGGAGGCGGAGGTCAGGGCGATTGGCTTTGGAGTTCCGGGCGTTGTAAAAAGCGATAAACGTATTACCAATATTTCTGCAATACCGGGATGGACGAATCTGAAACTGGAGGAGGTTGTGTCTGAGAAATACCAGATTCCCGTTTTTGTCGAAAATGACGTAAAACTTACTACCGTAGGCTATTATCACACGTTTGGGCAAAAGCATGACCATCCGAAAGAGCCATGCCATGATATGGTATATATTTATATCGGAAAAGGGATCGGGTCAGGGATCATTATTAACGGGAGCCTTCATAAAGGGTTCAGCAGTTTCGCCGGAGAGTTTGGGTATCTCGCTCCTTTTGAGGAAACGGAAGAAAAAAATTATGCGCAGGGAGGAGGATGGCTGGAAGACAAGATACAATATTTTCTTTCAAAAAATGAAACTGGAGAATGCGGAGAACGGACGGATGAAAAGTATATCCATTATATAGCTGCCAGTATAGTAGGGTATATTGTAACGTTGAATCCGGAAGCGGTGGTTCTCCAGGGAAAAGGGCTGGCCGAGAACAGCATATCCGCGATAAAGGAGGAGGTAAAAAAGTATATACCGGAAGAAAGCCTTCCTGGATTTTATATCAATGAAGATGAAGAATGCGGTATTAATGGATTAATTAATTTGTGTATGGCGAATTTGTCAACTACGAAGCAGCTTGTCCTGAAAAGCGGGATTTGACAATTTACCGGAAAATATTTTCAGGAAAGGAGGCGGGATAATGCCGGAAGGAAGATATTTGTTTTCCGTTGACGGAGGAGGCACAAAGACAGAATATTGCGTTTATGATATGGATTTGCGCAAAATGCAGAGTTTCCGCTTCGGAAGCACAAACTATAAGAACATAGGATTAAAGGAAGCGGCTTCCCGGTTGAAAAATGCTTTTTATACCATCTGCGATTCCCTGAATATCGAATTACAGGAAATCCAGGGGATGGTCATAGGGGTTTCCGGATGCGATACGGAAAGCGATTATGCGGTATACCAGTCCATTGTGAAGCATATGGGACTGGATTTGAAAAAAGTATATATTTGCAACGATTCGGAATTTGTCTTTTTGTCTGTGGCGGACAAGCCGGGCATATGCGTAATATCCGGCACGGGTTCTATCGCGGTTGGTTTTGATAAAGAAGGGAAAACGTATCGCTGCGGAGGATGGGGAAGGCCGTTGAGCGATCTGGGATCGGGATATTGGATCGGGGAGCAGATGCTGAAAAAATGGATTAAATATTGTGATGGACAAGAGGCGTATAACGAGATTTACCAAACGCTGGAAGAGTTCTATCACTTTGAGAAGGCGGAAGAGCTGCCGTATTATATTGCAGCTATGAGCCAGAGAGATATTACGGCGGCCGCGCACTTGGTCTGCGATGGAGCGGACAGGGGGAACAGCCTGTGCGGACAGGTGGTTGCGGAAGCGGCGGAGGAAACGGCGGATCTGGCCGTTGCGGTGTATGAAAGAATACATCCGGAAAAACAGGAAAAAATTCATGTAGTGATATCGGGAAGTATTTTTAAAGGGGACTTTTACAGGCGGACATTCCAGGGAATATTCAGGGAAAAGACGGGGCATGGGAATATCGAGTATATTCCGCTCAATCAAAGCCCTGCCCAGGCGGGCATCCGACTGGCAAGAGATATATTCCATGCAAACTAATTTGTGCCTGTGTCCCAATGGGCGGGCAGAGCAAGAATGGAGGAATACTATGAAGAGGTTAATTGGGGTATTAATGGCTGTATTGTTAGGGATTGGAACGGCAGGCTGCGGATCGGGAAGGCAGACGGCGGAAAATGGAGAGACGCCAGGGACGGTGACGGAGGAGGCGAATACGAATACGGAGACAGTCGAAGCGGAAGGAAACGGAGACCAGTGGCTGACGGTGATACCGGGATATGGAAATGAAGCGGGGGAGTATGCGAAGGGGCCGAACGGAGAAGATGCCGTGCCGACAACAGAGATCAGCCTGACAGAAGAGCAATATGCGCAAATCAGGGAGAAAGGGCTGAAAGCGGCCATGATCTGGGCAGGGGCAAGCGAATGGTATAATGCGATGACGGACGGTGCCAAAGCGGAATTTGAAAAGATGGGAATCGAAATCGTGGCTACATCGGATGCTCAGTTTGATCCGTCCAAACAGGCGACGGATATCGAGACTTCCATGGCATTAAAACCGGATATCATATTGTCTCTTCCCGTAGATCCCGTATCCGGCACAAGAGCATTTTCTCCGGCGGTGGATGCAGGGGCCAAGATCGTATTTGCGGATAATGGAGTAAATGATTATAAGGCAGGGGAACAGTATGTGAGCATTGTGACCGGGGATCAGTATGGAATGGGACGTGCGGCAGCTAAATTAATGGCGGAATCTATTGGAGGAAAAGGGAAGATCGGAATCATTTATTATGATGTGGATTATCTTGTGACGAATAACCGGGATAATGAATTTGTCAGAACGATCGTCAATGATTATCCGGATATCGAAATCGTGGCAATGTCCGGCTTTTCAGCGGAAAATGCCACAGGAGAAGTTGCTTCCGCAATGATGACACAGAACCCGGATTTAAACGGTATTTATGTGTCCTGGGACGTGGCGGCGGAGCCGGTGGTTTCCGAACTGAGGGCCGGCGGTTATAAAGACTGCAAAGTAGTTACGATGGATCTTGGAGGAAACAATGACCTGGATATGGCACAGGGAGGCAATGTTTACGGAAAAGTAGCGGATATGCCTTTCCAGATCGGAGAGACGATGGCAAAACTGGCGGCTCTCAGCATATTGGGCGAGGATGCTCCGGCTTATGTGGTCAGCGAGACGGTATCCATGACAAGAGATAATATGGTGGAAGCATGGAATCAGTCGTTGAACAAGGATCCGGATTCCAGCGTATTAGAGATATTAGGTAAATAATCAGACGATGAAGGGCGGCGCAGGAAATGGCAAAAAAATTCGATTATAAAAAATATATTGTGTATATCAGCTTTGTAATTGTACTGGTGGTTTTTTCGGTTCTTCTCAAGGATAAGGGATTTTTATCCTATGGGAACATGATGAATATATTGAGGCAGACGGCAATGATATCGGTAGCTGCCGTAGGAATGACCTTTGCCATATCCGCCGGCCTGATTGACCTGTCAACGGGATCGGTGGTGGCCATATCGGCGCTTGTGACTGCCCTGGCGCTCAGGGTGACAGGGTGGTTTCCGGCGGTACTGGCAGGGATGCTGGCAGGCCTTGTCTGCGGTTTCTTTAACGGACTGATCGTGGCAAAGGTAAGAATACCGGCATTTTTGGTTACGCTTGGAACGAGCAGCGTATATGCCGGCATAGCGAGAACCATAACGAACCTGGAGGCAGTTCCCGTGACAAACGCAAGCTTTAATTTTATCTTTGGCGCAGGAGATATCGGCCCTATTTCGACGTTGTTTATATGGACGATCGTCATTATGATACTGGGGCATATACTCTACAGGAAAACCCCTTTCGGGCGGGCGGTTCTTGCGGTAGGCGGCAACGAAGTGGCGGCCAGGTATTCCGGGATTAAAGTGGAACGGATCAAGCTCTGGGCGATGACGATCTGCGGCATGGCGGCGGCATTTGCGGGAATCCTGTATGCGGGAAGGCTGAACGGGGCAAGGTACACGCTGGGAGAAAATGATAATATGTCGGTAATCGCGGCCGTAGTGATCGGAGGAACCAGTTTTTCAGGAGGAAAAGGAACGATTGTCGGAACAATCATCGGCTCTATCGTCATTGGCATGTTGAATAACGGGCTGCTTTTAATGGGGCTGTCCGTATCGGAACAGATGATGGCCAGAGGGCTGATCATTATTCTGGCCGTGTCGTTAAGCCTGAGGGAGAAGGTTGAAAATTAAGATTTCCGGTCAAAAGCGGCGAACAGGAGGGAAGGCGTATGTTTTTAAACCAGATAGCAAAAAGAAATCCAAAACTGATTCAAGCGGCAGTGGAACTACATCAAAAAGGGCAGATTCCATCCAATAGTTATCTTCTGGATCTGGATGTGATTTCCCATAACGCAAAGATTATGGCAGAAGAGGGCAGAAAATACGGCCTGAAAGTATTTGCCATGACCAAACAGATCGGGAGAAATCCGGCCGCAATAGAAGCGATGATAAAGGCGGGGATAGATGCAGGGGTCTGTGTGGATATGAACGATGCGAGGCCGGTTCATCATGCCGGAATGAAAATCGGCCATCTGGGACATCTGGTACAGGTGCCGGCATGGGAGACGGAAGCGGCGTTGAAAATGCATCCCATGTATTGGACGGTATATAACTTTGAAAAAGCACAGGCCGTGTCGGAGGCGGTGCAGCTGCCAGAGACGCAGAATATCATGATCAGAATATATGGGGAGGGGGATTCCTTTTACCATGGGCATGAAGCGGGATTTTGCGTGGATGGCATTATGGAAACGGCAGAGCGGATCGGGGGGATGAAAGGGCTTCGCTTTGCAGGGATATCCACGTTTCCAGCGCAGCTATATGATGCTGCGGCAAAACGGGTGGAGCCTACCCGTAATTACGGCACATTGATTCGGACGGCAGACAGGCTCAGGAAGAACGGATATCCTGATTTGGAAGTGAACGCGCCCGGAACGACCTCCAGCCATATTTTTGAAAGGCTGGCAGGGGACGGAGTGACACAGGTGGAGCCGGGACACGGCCTGACCGGAACGACCCCTATCCATGCATACGAAGAGCTGCCGGAACTGCCGGGATATGTTTACGTATCGGAAATATCGCATTTCTATGGAGGAAAGCCTTATTGCTATGGAGGAGGCATGTATATTGATCCGGTATTCGATCCTTATGAAGTAAAGGCGTGTGTGGGAAGAGAAGCGGATGCGGCTCTTCAAAACAGGATATCCTGTGAGATGCCGGACGCCAAAGCGATCGATTATTATGGGATTTTACAGCCGGAAAAAGGGCAGAAGGCAGAAGTCGGAGATACGGTGGTGTTCGGCTTCCGCGCCCAGATGTTTGTGACAAGGGCATATGTAGCCGCTGTCAGCGGTATTTCAAAAGGCAGACCGAAAGTGGAAGGAATTTACTTTACAGATGGAAGGAAGGTTGGGTGGCCGGAATGGTAGATGAGAAAGGTTATGCGCTTTTGCTGGAGGATATACACAAATCTTTTTTTCAGAACGAAGTGCTGAAGGGGATCACTTTTGGAATCAGAAAAGGAGAAGTTCTGGGACTTCTCGGCTCCAACGGTGCGGGAAAGTCTACGTTGATGAAGATCGTCGCGGGTGTGTACCGGCTGGATCAGGGGCATATTTATGTGGACGATAAGGAAGTATCGATAAAAAGCGCCGCTGACGCCTCTGCCTGTGGCATTGCAATGGTTTATCAGGAGTTTTCTTTAATACCTACGATGACGGTGGGGGAAAACCTTTTTTTGAACAGAGAGATAAAAAAAGCAGGGCTGATCGATGATAAAAAGTGCCTGGAGACGGCAAAAGAGGCGTTTGAAGAATTTGGGATCGATGTGGATCCTGATGAATATGTGGAGAATTTGTCCATCGGAAACCAGCAGCTTGTTGAAATCGTAAAAGCCCTGATGCACAGGCCGTCCGTCCTGGTATTGGATGAGCCGACGGCTTCCCTGACCCATAAAGAGATACAGCTTTTGTTTACTTTTGTGGAACGGCTGAAAAAACAGGGAATAGCGGTTATTTTTATTTCCCATCACATGCAGGAAATTATTCAGATCTGCGACAGAGCCGTAGTGTTGAGGAATGGCAGGGTGGAGATGGACCGGCCCACTTCGGATCTGAACGTGGCAGCTATCGTGGAGGCCATGATAGGGAAGAAACTAAATCAGAAATATTTGTCTTCGGCCCGGCCCGTCAATTATGAAAAGCCGGTTCTTAAGGTGGAAGATGTATCATGGTCGGACAAGGTGAAAAACGTAAGTTTTGAAGTATATCCCGGTGAGATCGTCGGGATAGCTGGATTGCTTGGAAGCGGAAGGACGGAGCTGGCAAAGTGTATTTACGGGCTGATAAAACCGGACAAGGGAAAGATTTTCCTGGACTCGGGAGAGGTTCCAACCGGAAAGCCGTGGATGTCCATTGCAAAAGGTATTTCTTTCGTGCCGGAAAACAGGCGTAAAAGCGGAATCGTAGGAATTCATTCCATTCAATATAATATGCTTATGCCCATATGGAAACGGATGGCGAAGAGAGGGCTGATTGATGAGAAAAGATGCGCGGAGAATGCGGAAAGCATGAGGGAAAAGCTGCAGCTGAAATGCACGGGCATCGACCAGGAAGTGCAGTATCTTTCGGGAGGCAACCAGCAAAAAGCGGTGTTTGCCAAAAGCCTTCTGATCCGGCCGAAAATGCTGCTCCTTGACGATCCTACGGTAGGCATCGATGTGGAGGCAAAAGCGGCGATCGCCGGACTGATACGGAGTATTGCCGACGGGAATAACGGTGTGCTGCTGATTTCTTCCGAAATGGAAGAATTGGAACGGCTTTGTGACCGTGTATTGGTTTTGTCAAAGGGAGAAATAAAAAAAGAACTGTGCAGGAATAAAGGGGATGAAATCACGGAAACCGTGCTGGCCGAGGCAATCCAGACAGCATAAGACAAATCCAAAAAATGAAAAATATTTGAAATAACTGTATTCAACCCGGCTGGAGTGTTGTATAATTAATTATAATTATGGATTGTACAGAAAGCTGAGGTGATGGGATGAAAATGCTGCGGAAAATAAAAGGAAAGGCCATGGCGGTATGTGTATTGGTTCTTGTGTGTGCCATATGGGGAGGAATGCCGGTTTCGGCGGCAGAGGCGCCGGCGAAGCCGGAACTCAAAGACCCGGTTCAGAACGAAGACAATACATTGGGAAAAGAAGAAAAGGAAAAAGAAGAAACCGGAAGCGAAGCGGGCGATAGCGAAGAGGGCGGGAAAACGGACGATGAAAACTCTGCGGATGTAAAAGAACCGGAGGAGGGAACAGATACGGAAGCAGGATCCAAGGAAGCGGAAACCGGAAGCGAATCCCAAGAACCGGATGCGGAAACAGAAACGGAATCCAAAAAACCGGATATGGAAACAAAGACAGAATCCGAAGAACTGGAACCGGAAGCCGAAATAGAGGCGGAAGTGAAGGAAGAAGAATCCGTAACGGTGGATCCGGATCAGTTTCAAACCGTCAACCTTGCAGACGGAATACTGACCGACTGGCAGCAGGTGCTGGAAGTTTTGCGCGGGCTGACACCGGAAATGATAGCGGGAGCGGATGCCGGAAGCGGCGTTTTGATGCTGCAGCTGAAGAATGTGGAAAGCATCCCTGCGGCGCTGAAGGACAGCATAGCATCCAATGATTCGGGATATGCGAAGATCGTACACTGCGGCCTGGGTCCGGGTGTTTCCCTCGTGTTAAACGGAGCATCCGATATCGGCGGTTTTCATGGAATAAGCAACACAAGAGTAACGGTAAGCAGCGAAAGGAGAGGGAAGAAAAGCGTAGCGACTACAGTACGGTTTGAATCCCATGAAGATATCGGAGCAGTAGCCAGCCTTCAGGTGAACCTGCCGGAATGCAGCAAAGGAACGAAGGTATCCGTATATGCGGAAACGGTGGCAATGGACGAAGAGGGCAATGTAACGGTCGGAGAGAATGCCTGTATAGGAACGACAAAAGCAGGGGAGAATGGAAATGTAGAGATCCCCATCCAGGCTACGGCGAATTATATGTTTATATATAAGGAATAAAGAGATTGGAAAATAATGACGAGAAAGGCCGGAGAGGAAGTTGCTTCTCCGGCTTTTTATGCACAGGGGTGCGTAAGGAAATTAGCAGCTTCGCTGCACGCACCCCGCGCGGCGAGTAGCGAAGATAAATCTTCTCTACTCGATTGCGTACGCCCGAGCAGGGAAAGATAAACCTCCCCTGCTCGATTGTAGGTTTGCGCAGTCTTCCAAAAGAATTTTCCCTAAAAAATTATATTTTCAGGAGGAAATCGTATGAACAATTTAATGCAGTCAGTAACAGAAAACCTTATTTTTGTCCTGGAGTTTTTGGGCATTGTTGTCTTGATGTTTGTCGTGGCTTATGCGGCGGAAAAGATGGCGAAGAAAAAAAGCGGCGATACGGAACGGGTGCTTTCGACAAGAAAAATCGCGGTTATCGGCGTATTTTCTGCTATTTCCTTTATCCTCATGCTGCTGGAATTCCCGGTGCCGTTCGCGCCTTCCTTTTATGAACTGGACTTCAGCGAGATACCGGCGTTGATCGGAACCTTTGCCTTTGGGCCTGTTGCGGGCGTGATGATCGAATTCTGTAAAATACTGTTAAAGCTTATTTTCAAAGGAACGACCACGGCTTTCGTAGGGGATCTGGCGAATTTTGTAATCGGCTGCAGTTTCCTTCTTCCGGCGTCGATCATTTACCTGAACAAGAAGACAAAGAAAATGGCGATTGCGGGATCTTCGATAGGAACCCTTTGCATGACGGTATTTGGAACAGCGTTTAACGCCGTATATCTTTTACCAAAATTTGCACAGCTTTACGGTATGCCGCTGGAGACGATCATTTCCATGGGAACGGCGATTAATCCGGCGATCAACAGCGTTGCTACTCTGGTCATATTTGCGGTGGCTCCTCTGAATCTTTTGAAAGGGGGGAGCGTTTCCCTGATTACCGTTTTGGTATATAAGAAGCTCAGCCCTGTTTTAAAAGAAAGCCATAAAACTATGGCGGTCGGAAAAACAGTGGAGAATTAAATAAAAACCTCATCGAAAAAAAGTGAAGAAAAAAGGCATGTTGTCTCGTTATATTCGGTAGATAACATGTCTTTCTTAATTTTTTTTAAGAAAATTTTAAGGTATTTCCCATAGTATTGTTAGGAAATTTCAATATAATGAAACAAGTAGCATGTTTTTATAAATATTATAAAAGAGAAAAGAAATATAAATTTTTCTTGACAAGAGGTTGACAAATGGTACAAAAATAATTATTGTATTAGGTGAATAATACAACGAGACAGAAGTGGGGAGCTAATATATAAGTGAGAACGGAGGATTCATAAAATGAGCGCTTTGGTTGACATTCGTGATATCTGTAAGGTGTACAATCCCGGAGAAAATGAAGTAAGGGCGTTGGATCATGTAGACCTGCAGATTCATGAAAATGAATTTGTTGCGATTATCGGCCAGTCCGGTTCGGGAAAGTCCACACTAATGAATATGTTGGGCTGCCTTGATGTACCCACCAGCGGTACATATATGCTGCATGATAAGGATGTGTCCCATATGAGTGACAATGAATTGTCGGATATCAGAAATCAGGAGATCGGATTTATCTTTCAGGGCTTTAACCTGATCGCTAATCTTACAGCACTGGAAAATGTGGAACTGCCGCTGATATACAGGGGGGTGCCGAGAAAGGAACGAACGAGATTGTCCGAGACGGCATTGGAAAAGGTAGGGCTTGGGAAGCGTAAAACCCATAAGCCTTCGGAAATGTCGGGAGGGCAGCAGCAGAGAGTGGCGATTGCGAGAGCCATTGCCCAGGCACCGCCGATTATCCTTGCGGATGAACCTACCGGTAACCTTGATTCCGGATCTACCAAAGAAATTATGGAGATTTTAAAAGGACTGCATGAGGAAGGAAGAACCGTTATATTAATTACCCATGATAATGATATAGCCGCACAGGCAAAACGTGTTATTAAGATTATGGACGGCCGGATCGTAAGCGATACTGCCGATGAGGATACTGCCGGCAAAGATGCCGCTGGCAATGCCGGCGATAAAAAAGAAAAAACAGAAGAACCTGCCGCAAGGGGAGAGCAGGAACACGAATAATAATAATAGAAATTTTGCGGAAGGAAGGAATCAATATGGAACTGACAAAACAGGAGAAGAAGGAACAGAAAAAGAGGGAAAAAGAAGAAAAGAAAAGGCTGAAGGCGGAGGGAAAGACTCCGATGGATCCGGCGAAAAAGAAAAAGATAGTAAAAAGAAGCATAATCGGCGCGGTGGCCGGGGTGTTTGTATTGTTTATCGTTGTTTCCAATATATCCAAAGCCAATGCGAAACCTATGGTCTATACGTCTCCGGTGACAAGAGGCGATATCGAGCAGACGATTAATACCAGCGGCGCGGTGGCATCCAACGAAGTAAAAACTTATTTTGCCCCTGTAAGCATTGAAATCGGCACGATCAACGTAAACACAGGGGAAACGGTGAAAAAAGGCAGTCCGGTACTTACATATGACGAGACGGATCTGGCAAATGAGAAAAGGACTGCGGAATTAAAATTGCAGGCAAACGAGGGAAGTTATAAAAGCTCCATACAGAAAAATAACGAAAGCATCGGAGATCTTGGCGAGGCGAACGTGAACCTGGGAGTGCTGGAACAGCAGATTACGGATATCGATAACCATATCAAAGAACTCCAGCGCCAGGTGGATGAAAAGAAAGCGGCGCTTGCCCATGAAGGGGCATTGCTGCAAATATCCCTGATCGACTGGGCGGACCATCCGGATTCCGATGAATATGAAAATCTTCAGAAATTGGTGCAGATAAACGGTTATGAGCAGAACAACAATGAAGAGATCCGTGCGTGGGAAGAAGAGATAAAAACTTATACGGATATGCTCAACAACTGCAAGGAATATAAAGCGGAAATGAAATCCCAGCAGACTTCCGCCGAAAGCACAAAGTTGAATGCGGGCGGCAAGGAAGAGTTGGAAGCAAAAAACGAAATGGAAAATATTACGTCCCAGGAAACACTGAGCGCCATCCAGGAAACAGAGAACGGCATTCTTGCGGAGTTTAACGGGGTAGTGACGGAAATGAACGCGGTAGAAGGCAAGACGCCTGCCGTTGGAGAACAACTGTTTAAGTTGGAAAGTACGGAGGATGTAAAAGTCAGCATATCCGTATCCAAATATGATCTGGAGAAAATCAAAGAAGGACAGAAGGCCGTTGTTACGATCGGCGGCAACACTTATGAAGGAGAAGTCAGCAAGATCGATAAGATGGCGACCAAAAATAACAGCGGGGCATCCGTGGTAAACGCCGATATTAAGATTTTAAACCCGGATGAAAATATATTCCTCGGCGTAGAAGCGAAAATCTCCGTCAGCACATCGAAATCCGAAGCGGCGCTTCTCGTTCCTTTCAGCGCGGTCAACACCGATATGGAAGGGAGCTTCGTATATGCCGTGGAAAACGGAGTCATCGTGAAAAAACCGGTACAGACGGGAATTTCCTCCGATTTGAATATGGAAATTACTGAAGGATTAAACGAAGGCGACCAAATATTGACAGAAATAAACGGCAATATTATGGAAGGCATGGAAGTCAGCGCAGTACCGATGCAGTAATGGGAAAGGCATGGTAATAGATATGGCACAGATATGGGAATATATAAAAATCGCCCTGATGAATATTAAAAGCAATAAAGGCCGTTCTGTCCTTACTATGCTGGGCATTATCATTGGTATTGCTTCGGTTATTATGGTAATGGCGATCGGAAACGGCGTGAGAGGGCAGATTAACGAAGAATTGGAAAGCATGGGAAGCGGGCTCATCGAACTGTATCTGGATACGACGCTGGACGATGTGACGATACGCTTCACCGAGGACGACTTCGACCTGATCAGAACCAGCGTGGCCCATGTAAAAGGAGTAACCCCCGTTTTGGGCGGCTGGGGACAGGCGAACGGGGCAAAAGGAAATTTTGAGGCCAGGGCAATGTGCGGCACGGAAAGCCTCCAATATTACTCCGCCAACGGCGGCCCGATCATCAAAGGCAAGTATTTTACGAGGGAAGATGTGGAAAGCGGCAACCGTGTATGCGTAATTTCGGAAAGCAGCGCCATCAGCCTGTTCGGGACGACGGATGTCATTGGCATGAGTTTTGAATTGTCCATCTATGGGATCTCTAATGAAGTGAGGGTTGTAGGAATCCGTGAAGACAGTGCGGGCATGTTCGTAAACTCCACGATGAGTACCCGTATTGACCTGGAAATGCCCTATACGGTAATGGGGAATGATTACTATTATTATGTGGATGAATTCAATGATATCCTCGTTTTTGCAGATGCCACGGAATATTGTACGGAAGTGGCTCAAAATGCGATTAACTTATTGGAAAATAAATATGGCGTGAGGGGCGAGGGACAGATTCAGGTACAGAATATGTCGGATATGTCGGCCGAGTTTAACAGCATCCTTGGGATTATCACCACATTTATTTCCTTCGTGGCAGCCATTTCCCTTCTGGTAGGAGGTATCGGTGTTATGAACATTATGCTGGTATCCGTGACGGAGAGAACGAGGGAAATCGGTATCCGTAAATCTTTAGGAGCGAGAACCGGCTCCATATTATTACAGTTTTTGGCGGAGGCAGCCATTATTACCTTGCTGGGCGGCTTGATCGGCATCGGACTCGGTGTTCTTGGAGGCAATGCAGTAGGCTCCATAGCCGGTGTTGCTGCAAAAACCCAGGTATCCACGGTAATCGGCGCAACCGTATTTTCATCGGCGGTGGGACTGTTCTTCGGAATCTACCCCGCAAGAAAAGCTGCAAGACTCAGCCCTATCGAGGCGCTGCGGCACGAGTAAGATTATAGATAATAAATATAAGAAACAAAACAAATTTGTTCAATTTTTTCCGGCATTAAAAAAATCGGCCTCCAATCATTAGATGTTAAATCTGACATTGGAGGCCGATTTATTTGCTTCCTGCATATAATCTCCCGTACAAGGGCAGCTTTATTACCCGATAGAAACATAAAATTGCTGCTGTAATGTCTGGTCTTCCGGGAACAAATTAAAAGCGTTAGCGACAGTTTTCGTATTGTCCTGTGTGCTGTCCTTTACGGATTCATTCGTTTCTATTGCTGATTTTGCGGCACTATTTGCCTCGCCTAATATAGAGGATTGGAACGCCGTTGCCCGCTGTTCCTGTTTCTCCATCTTTTCAAGTTCCGCTTGTTTTCTTGTCGTATCGGCACCAAGATTTTCATCCTGTTTCATTTCGCCCTTTAAAATAGCAATGCCATTTCTTGTTCGGGCAACGACTGTTCCAAGGCGGTCTGCTTGTTGCAGGGAAGAGTCTGCCGCGGCCGTTGCATATATTTCCCGGCCGGACAAATTGGCATCTGCGGCCGTATCATCGTCCTCGTTTTGAGGTTCCTTTTTATCGATGGCTTCTTTTTGAGATGCGTCAGCCGGTTTATTTTCCGTATTCGTGTCGGCACTCTTATCCTGGTTCAAAGCGTCTTTAAGAATGACCACGCCATCGTTATTTTGGGATATGACAGCTCCCTGACGTTCCGTCTGCGGCTTGTCGTTGTCGTTCGGCAGGTCCTTCTTATCTGCCGGGTTTTGGGATGCCTCTTTAACCGCCTGTATTTGGTCTTCCGATTTCTCCTCTTTTGCCGGTTCCTGATCTTCCTGCAGCTCCGCCATCATGATTTCTCTTTTCTGCGACTTGCGCAGTTCGTCCTGATACTGTTTCAATTCTGCATTGAGGCCGGATATTTCCTTTTGAAGCTGCTTCTGCTTATTTGTTTTTTCATTGGCAGACAGATCTTCCTTCGAAGATAACTTCCGTATCTGCTGCTGCGTGCTTGTAATTTCATTTTGAATACTTTTACTTTTTTGATCTCTCAAACCTGTCGCAGCCGTTTGCGAGACCGGCATGCTGTTCATTGATGTTATACTGCTAATTCCCATAGAATTATCTCCTCCCCTCTGGTGAAGAACAATTTCAGACAATAAATTATCTCTTATAGGTGTTTTCCTTGTTGGTTTATCTCTATTCTACTATCTTTTGCAGGTAAGAAGCAAGACTTTTTAGATGGAAAGATTAAAAAAAATTTCGTCATCGGAGGTTCCCGCGAGAGCCAAATTTCCTGGCCGGTATGGCGCAGCGGGAAGCCGGAGCTGTTGGAGACGGGATTTGCCGGCTGGAGTTTTTCATCAGATTTCATTAATGAAATGGAACAGGGTTATGATATGCTGCCGGGCCGGGAAATTTCGCTCCCACGGGAGTCTGCCCTTGCAGGGAAGTAAATTTTTATAAACACCATAGTGGAAGGAGGCCAAACGGGGCTTGGGTGGTTGGAACGGAGGCTGGCGGGAGGG
>OFFB01000428.1_pt1 | contig 40178 bp, 37 predicted proteins | sample 1521281 | NCBI WGS metagenome assembly OFFB01 (sample SAMEA3504109, study PRJEB24116) | mouse gut metagenome | biome: mouse gut; feature: mouse-associated habitat; material: faeces | place: Denmark | collected 2011
AACACAAGAAAAAAATATATTAGGAACTTCAATTTTAATAGTTGTAATTAGTTTCCAGAGAGTTATCCACATTTCACTCATCGATTTTTCTTTTGTGTTTTCAAGTTATCCACATTAATTTGATAGGAGTAATTAGTAATGATAGGAAATATGAAAAAATTTATTATTTATTTTTTAATTTTAGCTTTTGTTGTGCCGTTTGGTTTCATTCTTATAGACAAAGCTTTAGGTGGAAATACAGTATGCCTAATTTTAGGATTTATTTTTTCTGTTTTAGGTGCGATAAGTTATGCGATAATAAGTACTTTATCCGAAATAAAAACAAAAAAATCTATAGATAAGTTTGAAAATTTTTCTTTAAATATGTTTTTGTCTAAAGAATACAATACTGAAGATATTAAAGTTATTAGAAAAGGCAGAGTACGCATTATAGAACAACAAAACATCATGTATTGTTCAGCGATTAATTGTGATTTAGTAACGCTTTCTGGAGAATTTGCAGAACAAATAAAACCATTTATACTATATAGGCAAGAATTATATGCAATTCTTTTATTTGATGGCTTAAAATCAAAGTTTTTAACAAAAGAACAAAATATGAAAGATATAAAAGGAAAAGAAAATGACTGAATTAATTAAGGTTGTAGTAAGTAGAGTTGAAGACCCACAAGCAAGGCGTTTATCGCCAACGATAGAAGTTATTGAAAATAGTACAGATGGAATACATACGGTAATATCTGGGTTATATTCTGCTATACCTTTTCCAGGAATGAGAAATGTATTTTTATTTTATGATGATATAGGGAAAATTAAAAAATTAGCACCAAATATATTTATTCCATTTGACTTTATAGCAGGTGATTTATTAGTTGCTGGTGCTGATGGTGAAGACTTAATTGATTTAACAGAAGAACAAGTTAAGGAAATTGTAGCTTATATTAACTATCATAGAGTGATGTAGCTATTCTTGTGTTTTCCTGTGGCACTTAAATTTAATATTTTTCAAGGAGTTTTTATGAAATTAAGTCAAAATGAAGAAAATTTAATATTAAAAATTAGAGGAATAGTAAAGTTAGATAACATTGAACTTCAAGAGGAAGATGTTATTGAAATAGAAAAGTTGCTTAATGAAAGACATATTCCTATTGCCATGTATGAAAAATCAGATGTGGATAATATGATTGATATGTTTGGAAGTATTCAAGAAGATGTAATCAAAGATAAAGAATGCGAACGCATATTAGTAAAATTTGAGGATTAGTATGATAAACAATAGAAACAGTAGTGAAGAAAAAATACAGGCAATAGTTGATTATTTGCTTGAGAGTATTGAAAAAAATCCTCAAGCGTGGGAACAAGGATGGTACACCGTTGGTGGAATTCCTTTTAATGCAAAAACACAAAAAGAATACAAAGGATTTAATGCGTTGTATTTGTCTATATTGCAAAGTTTTAAAGGATATAATGACCCTCGTTGGTTAACTTTTAATCAAGTTAAAGAACTTGGTGGATATGTGAAAAGTGGAGCAAAATCAAGTCCAATATTCTTTTATTGTCCATACGATAATAAAGAGAAAAAAGAGTTTGATGAGAAAAGTCTGGAGAATTTACCTGCTGAAGAACGCAAAGAATATATCGATAAAAATGTAAGCTACATAAAAAAATTCTATCAAGTATTTAATGCTGAACAGTGCACTGGTTTGCCAGAGTATGTTAAGTCTAAAATGACTGAAGAAGACCACGCAAAACAAAATGAAAAAATAGAAGAAATTATAGCAAATAGTGCAGCACCAATAAATTACGATGGGGGCAACAATGCTTACTATAATTCAAGCAAAGATAGTATCCATATTCCTAAAATTAAAGATTTTAAGACTATGCAAGATTATTACGCTACAGCTTTACACGAAATTGCACACAGCACAGGACATAGCTCAAGATTAGACAGAGATTTATCTGGTGGCTTTGGTAGTGAAAAATATGCAGTAGAAGAACTTAGAGCTGAACTTGCAAGTGTTTTTATGCAAATGGAATTTGGCTTTACGCTTGAGGGTAAGCACATACAAAATCATAGTGCATATTTGTCAAGTTGGTTAAAGGCAATTAAAGAAGATAAAAATATATTTTTTGCTGCAGTAAAGGATGCTGAAAAAATAACTAACTATGTAGCTGAGAATTATGTCAACAAAGAACAAGTCGGACAAGCTGAACAAGTTGTATTAAATGCAAATAATTCATTTGCACAACAAGTAGATGATGTTTTAAATGGCAAAGACACAACAAGTACACACCTAAAAATAATGGAGACGCCTTTTTTATTAAGACAAATAGGCATGCCAAATTTACCAATTTTAACTAAAGCTATAACAATTAAAAAAGCAAATGCTAAGCTAGGAACATATCCAGGATATCATTGTCATGATTTGGATAGAGAAATAATTAAAAAATGGCCAGAGTTACTTGCAGACCCTGTTATGATAATGGATAGTCTTACTCGTGATGATAGTGTGGTTGTTTTGACAGCTACTACTGATAAAGAAAATCGCCCAGTAATTGGAGCGATAAAGTTTAATGATACAGGTCAATTAAATGGACAATTTGTTAATGCTAACATATTATCAAGTTCATATGGTAGAAAAAATTTTGAAGAATTTATCAAACGAAATATTGATGAAAATACTATTCTTTATTGGAATAATGAAAAAAGTCAAGCCCTGTCAGTGAACCTTGGGGTACAATTCCCCAACATTATGACAAAGCTTGCTTCTAATACTATTATACGCAAAGCAAAGGCATATGTCAATAGTTCAGAAGAAAATAATTTTGAAAACACAAAAAAGGATGAAAAACAAGTCGAACAAGCCCAGCAAGTCGAACAAGTTAAAAATATAGTTAATCCGTATTATAAAAATTATCTTGAAGTACAGAATACAAATCCAAATGCTATATATTTTAAGCGTTTAGGTGACTTTTACGAGGTCTTAGGCGACAATGCTAAGATTGCAGCAGAAGCATTAGATTTAACTTTAACTGGTCGTGATTTAGGTCTTGGTGAGCGTGTTCCGATGTGTGGAGTGCCTTATCATGCTATTGACAAGTATATAGAAAAAATGATTGAAAATTTTGATGTCATGATAGATAGAGAAAATGGAGTGGAGTTTTTGAGTAGCAAAAACAAACTTGTCGAACAAGTCGGACAAGCCAAGCAAGTTGATAACAAATATTATTATATTTGGTCAACAACATCTACTGAAAAAAACAATCCATCATATCATGTTGATTTTTACTATCAAGGAATAGATGGAAGTGTATCACGAAATCATAAATTTTATGGAGATATAGAACTTGATAAGATAAAAGAAGAAATAGCACAGAAAGATGGTAATTATCAAGAAATTGATAACGAAGGAGCTAGTCATTTTGATGATATTATTTATAAACAAGAGTATGAAAAAATAAAAGAAGAAAGAGCAGCAAATTTGCTGAAAGCACAAGCTGAACGCAAAGAGGTTGCAATGTCGGATTTTTATGAAATGGTTCAAGAACTACAACAAGACTACCAATATAATGGTTTAGGCGAAGAGGAATATGAATATAGAAAAGCAATACTAGATACTTACATTGTTATTGAAGATGATAAATATTTAGAGCAAGCCGAACAAGTCGAACAAGCCGAGAAAATACAACAAAATAAAGATAAAATCAACTTAAAAACACAAGAAAAAATAGAGCAAGTTCAACAAGTCGGACAAGTCGAGCAAGTCGGACAATGGAGAAAAATTGCAATTAAACAAAGTCAGATACAAGAAGAAAGAGGCAAAGCTACAAAAATTGCACTGCCAGAAGGCGAGTATTCTTCCTTTTGTGTTTTCTGCCCGACAAAATTGCTTAGTGAGGATAAAAAGACTGGTGAAGTAAAGTTGTCAGTGAACACAACAAATAAATATAACCTTATGAAGGGAAGTTTGCAAGTTGAGTTGACTGGCGAGGAACTGTGCCTCGCATTAGAAGGCAAAGAAATAGGCAAGAAGGCACAGCGGCGACTTAGCGATGAGAACGCACAAACATTGTCTAATATAAGTAATAATATCCCAGAGGACATGCGTAATTTACCGAACTGGTGCGTTTATACGACTAAATGGAACGAGCAGAAAGGCAAAAAAGATAAAACTATATATTCGCCATCGTTAGGAATTACGGCAGATGGAAAAATGCAGTGGGCATCAATTGATAAGCCAGAAACATGGTCCACATTTGATGAGGCAATGCAGTTTGCAAAAGAAAACAATTGTGCTGGTTTAGTTTTTGCTTTGAATGGCAGTGGAATTAGTTGTATTGATTTGGATAAATCAATTGTTAAGAATGGCAAGATAAATGATAAACCGACTAATTTGCCAGAGGGAACAATGAGCAGTATTGCTGAAAAATTAACTACTGAAATGCAGAATACATACATAGAAAAAAGTACATCTGGAAATGGCTTGCACATTTTTGTCAAAGATGACATTTTGGAAGGCGAGAAGTATAAAAATCGTGTGGAACTGCCAGAGGGCGAAATTGAAGTTTATGATAATAAGCGTTTTATTTCAATGACTGGAGATATTAGCTCGAAAACAATAAGTTTGGGAAAAAGTCCTATTGCTACAACTAAATGGCTACAACAACAATTAGGAACTAAGATTGTTGCAAATCTTAATAATTTTAAACCGCAAAAGAAATACCAGAATAATTCAATAGACCGCTCTGATAGTGCAGTTATTGAACGCATTCGTAAATCTAGGAAGGGAAAAGAGTTTGATGAGTTGTATCGGGGTGGCAATGTAACTGGTGATAATAGCCGTAATGATATGAAGATGTGCAATATTTTAGCATTTTTTACGGATTGTGATGCGGACCAAATTGAACGCATATTTAAGCAATCTGGATTGTATAGACCAGAGAAAAATGATGCGTACCTTAAGCGAACTATTGACAAGGCAATTGGAACACTTGCGTTAAGACCTACAGGAAACTTTGGAAGCAAGGCAAGCGGTAAGAAAAATAATAATGCAAAGTAACAACATTTTTGTGGCGATATAAAATCGCCACGGAAAACACTAATATGTAATAGCCTTAATTTTTGGCGATATAAAATCGCCAAATGAAAACACTATTAAGAAATAGCCTTAGTTAATTTTGCAAAAACTTGATTTTAGCTAAAACCAATTTTTTTTGGTGCAAAATTAACTAAGCAGGATAAGTCGGTGCGACAAAAATGGATTTTTTTACAACTAATACTATGTATTAAAGTTGTCGCACCTTGAGGGATTTTATGCGACAGATGTCGCACTAAAATCTGAACAAAATGGAAACCATTTTTTAGGAGAATTTTATGGCAAAAACAGATAAAGTAAAAAATTCATTTTGGGTGCGTATTTACGATGATGAACTTTTGAAATCGATATTTGAATTGTTTGGAACAGGAAGATATTCATCAATGAATGAACTCATGACAAAGGCATTGGAAATTGGTATTAATCAACTATATAGTGTGTATGGCAAGAAAAAAGCATTAGATGTGAAAGTTGGAAATGATATAAATGATGTAACGCTTGATTTGAAAGAAATTATAAAAAACACAAGAATAATGACTAAAAAAATTGATGAAGTTTTTGTTATGTTAAACATAATCGAAATATTAGATACAACTACATTTAATGCGTTTCGTAGTATCGTTGCTGGTGAAAAAGTTACACCAGAACAGCTAGATAGCGGATACTATTCTATGTTACCAGACAATATAGCTGAAGTAAAAAACGAATTAATACAAGAAGCCAATAAAAGAGATAAAAAAGGAGTATAAAATATGTCAAAAGCATTGTTTAATATTGCATATACATTGCCAGATGCACCTAAATATATGAAAGGCGATAAAAGAGCTGAATATATTGCCCAAAGGCAATTTTACAATCTAACATCAAAATGGAACTTTTTAAAATACATACTTCGCCATGAAAAAAGCAAAAAAAACAAAAGTGCTGAAGAATATTTTACAATAAATGGTACGAACAGTGGATTATTTGATTTAAATGGCAAAATGTCTGAAAAACAAATTGAAAAAATGAAAGAAGAATTGAAAAATACAAAGAGTATTATATGGCATGGGTTTATAACTTTTGACCAGGAAACAACATTGGGACTAGATACACAAGAAAAAGCTATACATTTTATGCAACAAACATTTAAAAGTTTTTTGAAAGATGCACATTTTGATTTAGACAATGTTGGGATATATTGTTCTTTGCATACAAATAAAGCACATCATAATCATATACATTTTGCTTTTTACGAAAAACAGCCAAAGCGTAGAGATAAAGAAGGCAATTTGTGTTTTACAAAAAAGGGAACTATCAATAGCAATGTGTTAGATAACTACTTAGTTTCAGCAAATATGCACTTGTCTGAAAATAGAGAAGATTACTACACTGCTAGGGATAGAGCTATGGCAAAATTGCGTGAGATTACAAAGCAACCTATAAGAAAGCAAGAGGCAAATTTGGCTATTGATGAGTTGAGAAAACAATTGCCGGTAAAAGGTCGTTTGCAATACAATTCAGAGAATATGGCTGCTTTAAGGCCACAAATTGATAGAGTAGCAGCGTTATTGATTGCATCTAATCCAGAGGCATTGTTGTTAGATAAAGAAATGAGAAAGCAGTTGGATAAAGCAAAGCAAGAGGTTATAGATTTGGTTGCTGATAACAAATTGGCATATTTAAACAATAAGAGACTAACTAAAAAGGATATCAAATCTTTGATAGGTGATAATGCTACAAAATTGCCTATTCAATATGTCAATTTAGATAATGTAAAATACTTTGAAAAATTGCAAAATGATTATAAAGCAAGAGTTGGTAATGTAGTATTAGGATTGTGTAAAAGGTTGAATAATAAAGAGTATTTTAACGGTTGGCAAAAAGATAGAGCAAAAAAAATAGCTGCTCAAAACAAGCAAAAGCGTAAGGATAGATTTATAGAACACGCTATAAAGATTTTGACTGCAGTTGAACAACAAGAAAATTCAAACTTTATAAAGTCAGTACAAGAAACAATCAGAGAGCAAGAAATTGAAAAGGCATTAGGACAAAATATACAAACCAATGTGCAGTAAAAAAGGAGAAATATTATGGCATTGCTAGGAAAAAAGACTGTTGCTCGTAAACGAAAAAACCGTAAAATTGACATTATTGAAGAGCATAACAATTTAGTTTTATATTTAAATATAAAAGAAATAGAAAAAGAACGAATTAAACCTATAAATATCGTTAAAAGGGCTATATTGCCGCAAATAAAGTAAGGAGTGATTATGAAAAAAAATCACAAAAAAGAAAAAATATATCTTTATGATAAAAAGGTCGGAATGACAATTTGGAGAGCATTGCCTGGCTGGAGTTTAGCCATAGCAATATTTGTGTCTTTTGCTCTTGTGCCAGACAAAGTTAGTGAACAAATAAAAACGAGTTTTATTATGGTTAACATAATTTATTTGGTAGTTGACACCATCGTAAGAGTTTGGCATTATCTTGAGCGAAGGAAAAATGAATGTGTTGAGGTTGAACTCGAAGGGAATAGATATGTAAGCAAAATTGAAAAAATTACTTTCTGGACCATTAGAATTGGTTCACCAATATATTTGATTATTATGTCAATCGCAGTAATTTTAGCTAATATTTAAATAATAAAAACATGTGAATTAAGCATTAAAGGAGTAAAAATGGCATTTATATTTGAAGAAATAAAAGTTGGAATAGAAAATTTGCAAGATAAGGTTTTTAGAGAAACAAATATCATAGTTGTAAATAAAGATGATATTTTGGAAAAATTAGACATTTATAACTATGATGTAGCAGAAGTTGAAGCAGTCTATCTTGTAGACTGGAGCAACATAAAAGAAGAAACTAAATGTATTAAGGATTCGCTCAAAGTAAAATTAATGTATTGTAAAATTGATGTTACTTTTAAGTTTGAAATTGTTTTCAAAAATAAAGAAAAAAAGTGTATAGAAATAACTAAGTCTACGGATTTTAATTATTGGGAAGAAAAATAAGAAAGGTTTGTTATGAAAAAAAAACAAAAACAAAAAATATTAATAGGAATAGGTGTTGTTAGTAGTGGTAGCGTGATAGTGCTAATTTCTATTGCAGGGCTTATTGCATCAATAACTAAAAAACCATTTATTGCTGCGTTCCAAAATCCACTGCTATATGTCTTAGTACTAATTTTGATTTTAGGAATTATATTGTTTGTTATTTTTGATATTCGAGTACGAGGTTCAAAAAGGGTACTGAAAGTTAATGTTGACTTAGAGAACTCGCATTGGATGGAACCAGAAGAAATCAAAAAGAATAATGGATTTATGGTAACTAAGTTTAGCGAGCTTAACAAAGTCGATGATGGTGTGCCACTTGTAGCAGAACTAAAAAAAAATGATATACAGATAGTTTTGAAAAAACCAATACATGTATTAGTAATTGGTGCAACAGGAACAGGTAAGTCTGCTGCTTTTGTCAGTCCTAGTTTGGAAATTTTAATGCGAACTAAAAGCAAACCATCAATAGTTGTCACTGACCCTAAAGGAGAATTGTATCAAACGCATGCGGAGTCTTTTAAAAAACAAGGTTATAAAGTCAATGTTATAAACTTATCAGATGTATACCACTCTACTAAATGGAATCCGTTTAATGACATCATTAAGAAAACTGAAGAAATGAAGTATAGCAACGTTGTTCAAAAAAATGGCAAATATTATGTGTCTGGAGTTGAATATTTGACTAATGCGGAAGCTACAAAAGTGTGCAAAGAACGTGCTGTGCAGCTTAAAGATGAAATCTATGTTGATATTCAAGACTTAGTGTACACAATGTGTCCTGTTGAAAACAAGCAAGACTCAACATGGCAAAAAGGTGCAAGGGATTTGATATTTGCGTTGGTCCTTGCATTTTGGGAAGATTTTAGAGATGGTTATATGCCAAAAGAAAAGTTTAATCTTTATAACTTGTATCGAAATGTATCTGAATACGCAAAAGGTGAATGTGAGGACTTAATTGCATACTTTGCTGCACGTGATGAAACAAGTAGAACAAAAGGACTGAGCAATACAGTGCTAGTTTCGACTGATAGAACATTAAGTTCGTATTTAGGCGATGTCAACCAATATATGAACTGGCTTGCTGATGGTGGAATTGCAGCATTAACAAGTGGCAATGAAATTGAGTTTTCTAATTTTGATGAAGAACCAAATGTACTGTTTTTGATTGTTCCAGACCAAAAAGAAAATAGATACACATTGGTGACATTATTTATGATACAGATGTATAAAGCATTGGTTGAAAAAGCAACTCGTAATGAGCAATTAAAAAAGACAAGCAAACAAGAGTTATTAAGAAACGTTTACTTTTTTATGGATGAGTTCGGTAATTTACCAAGAATACATAATATGGATAAAATTGTTACGGTTGGCAGGTCCAGACATATTTATGTTGTTCCTATAATCCAAGATTTTAACCAACTTGAGAATAAATATGGTAAAGAAGTATCTGCAATAATTAGGAGCAACTGCAATATTCAAGTATTTATTGGCTCTAATGATGAAAACACAAGGAGAATAATATCTGAAAATTGCGGAAAGAAAAAAGTAAAACAAGTAAGCTATAACGAAAATAAAGATATGTCAGTATCTACTTCTGCACAAAGTGTACCATTAATATATCCGACCGAGCTTGAAAAATTAAATGACCCAGATAATGGTATATTGGGGAATATGATTGTTACAACATTAGGAAATTATCCTATTAAAAGCAAAATGACTCCATTGTTTAAAGCCCCACAACAATATCAATTGAAAAAGTCAGAGTTTGTGCAAAATGACTTTAATGCGTTTGATGAAAAAAGAAATTTTTATGACATAAGGAAAATTACTACTTTTTTAGCCAATGATAAAAAAATTGCAGAAGAACAACATGTTGAGCTAGATGAGAATGATGCTTCAGAACAAACAGAGCAAGTTAAACAAGTAGAACAAGTTCAGCAAGTCGGACAAGCTGAACAAGTTGCAAACGAAAAGGTTTTAAATAAAATTAAGACCTTGAAAGATAAAATATCTAACGAACAATTTGATAATTTAGTTAAAGATAATATTGATTTTGAGCGAAAAATAGTGATTTTGGAAGAGTTGATTGAGTTATATAGTAATAATTCGTTATTGGTAGCAGAATTAGTATTCATTAAAAAATTTATTCAATACAATTGCTTGCAAATGAGAAAAGCGGTAAAGGAGTGAGTATGGCAAAATTGAACAAAGTTAAGTCAAAATTTTTAATTGTATTAATGCTTGTATTTTTTATTCTATTTGCTTTAGTTATGTGTTTTGTGTTATGTGACGATGTGTATGCTGAAGAAATATATATTGGTTATAAAGAGTGGGATAAAGATTATTGGAAAAGTAATTTTAGTTGGAAAAATATGCTGAGACCTAAATATACTAGGGTAACGATTTATCGCATTGGTGAAAAAAGATATAGGGCTACAGGGAACATTTATATGGCCTATGCAAATGCTGGTGTTGGTTGGTGGGAATTTTCAGTTTTAGTTGATGGCCAAGAAATAATACACGAAGGTAAAGTTAATAGTGCAGACAGAGACTGGGAATTTTCTGTGGAATTTAATCATTCAGATGTAACTGACTTTTCTGTTAAAACAAAAGTTTTATCTAACTGGTCTGACACAACAGTTGTACATACATCAAACGAAACTACTATGGCTGCTTATGATAAAGCTGCACCAACAATAAAATTATCGGGTGTACAAGATGGTGAAATTACGAATAAAGATGTGACTATTGAAGCATCTGATGTTGGGAAGTCGGGACTAAAAGAAATTTTGGTAAATAAAAATAGTTCTGGATATACATCATATTCAAATAACAAAGTTACTTTGAGTGAAGATGGTTTTTACAATATCTATGCAAAAGATAATGTAGGTAACGAAAGCAGTAAGTATTCATTTACTTTGGATAAATCAAAGCCAGTTGTGAAAAGCTATAAATCGTACACTAATGAGGCGTTTGATTTTGAAGTAACTGATATGCTTGATGTTACAATCGAATATAAGTTGAATAACGGAACAATCCGTAAGGTGAAACAAAAGAAAGTACATATAGATTTAAGTATTGAAAATTATGGCTGTTGGCAATTCAAAGCAACAGATGCAGCAGGGAACACTACAAATTGGGAAACAATAAATCTTTATAAACGAACAGACTTTCAAAATTTGGAACAAATTAAAAATAGCTATAACTTGCCAACCTGGTATGTGGTTAAATTGCCAGCAAAAGTTTATTTTGATTGCGCAGGTAACTATAGCTTTGCAAAATATGAGTATGCTTTAGATTTTGCAATAAAAAAAGAGTGGGAATATAGGGTAGTAAATATCGGAAATGGTAAATGGTCCTATGTCAACGTTGGTAATGAAAGTGTTTCTCAAATTTATGATAACAAAACAATATTAGACAATGCAATTTTGAAATATGCAAAAAGCTATATTTCAGATAGAAAAATTTTTGATGGCGGTAGCAGTAACTATGACAACCCAACAGATGAAAACGGAATTTCAAGACCTGATGCGCTAATATCACAAAATGTTGAGCTGCCAGAGCATTTGTCTAAATACATTGGTTTGCCTAGATTTTTTATTAAACACGACTTTACTTTTGCAAAACCACATGAGGGGGTTGCTGGCAATAAAAGTTATGTAAAAATCAAATGGATTTCAGATGGCATAATGGCCCAAAATGGTAAAGAAATCAACGTGCCATACAATGCAGAACTAAGAAATGTGCTAGAGAGTGAAATGGCTTGGAAACAAGGATATTATTTGGTAACAGAGTATGATGAATGTGGGAATAGCGAACAGTATATTGTTTGTCTTGATGCTGGAAATCCTACAGTTAGTGCGGAGATATTGTTAGGCAATGGAACAACACAAACAATAACATATGATATAGATTATGTTCAAAGTCATCAAGATGTAATGTTATACTTATCTTTTGATATGCAGAGTTTTTACGATGCTATTGATGAGTTTATTTTTGTTTATATCGAGGGAAGAAAACTATCTCAAAGATATATTGTTGGTGATGAACTGCCAGTTCTGTGTTATGAAAACGGTTATTGGGGCAACTATACTGTTACGATTTATGATAGAAGTCTAAACATATTGCAATTTACAATTAGAATTGCTGGTGAACCGCCAAAAATCAATCATACATCTACAACAAATGAAACAAAATTTGTTTTGAGTATTGTAAATAATGACACAGGCAATGGCTTGACCAATGTTGAATTGTTTAGGGTTACGTATGATGGTGAGTATATAAAACTATTGCAAGATGATTTAGACAATTTGGTGTCGCCAGATGTGTATTCATACACTTTGAAAAACGGTGGCAAATATGTGTTACGTTTTACAGATATATTTGGTAGAACAGTGGAAACTGAACCTGTCTTTTATATGAAAGGACTGCCAAGCGGAACGCTTAAGGGCGTAAAAGAAAATGCAACTACAAATAAAGATGTAACATTTGAATATGAAAAAGATTGTGGCATTAATTTATATGTTTTTGAAAATGGAAATTGGGTAAATGCAGATGAGTTGATGATATTAACTGAAAAAGAATATTTCAACATGATAAGCATTGCAGCAAGTGTTGAAAATAGTAAAATTTACAAGATTTTCCTATATAAATTAGATGACATGAATTTGTTTGTTGAATATCGGTTTGAAATAGACTGTGTGCCACCAATCATATCGTTAAAGTCAGTGGATGGAAATATTTTAGAGCAAGGTATTACGACAAATAAAAGTTTCTTTGTGTTTTGGAATGAAAACAATATTAAGGTTTATTATTATAGAGTGAATGACCCTTTAGGCTCAATGGGTGAAACGCAATACACAAAAGAAAGTGTTATCACCTTGTATGGTGAATATATATTTACTGCGTATGATGCTGTTGGCAACGTATCTAAAAAATCAATTACCCTAGATAATATTGTAGATTATGAAATCGAAGGTAATTATCAAAGATTAGATGATGGCAGCTTAATATCTAAAAACAGACTAAAGTTGACAGTTAAAGAACGTATTAAACAATTTGAATGCTTTAGCAGTAATGGTATTAATATTGCAAATGGAATGTATATCGATGTGGATGGTACCTACATATTTAGCATTGTCGATATGTTTGACAATGAGATTGAAGTAATTATTATTATTGATAATTTGCCACCAATGCCAATAATTACAACAATAAATGGTGATGTGCTAGAGCAAAACACAAAGACAAATCAATCTTTCAAAGTAGAATGTAATGAGGCGAATATTGAAATTTTAGTTACTGATAACAATGGAGTTTATATTAAATACACTGGTGATTATATTGAGAAAGTAGGAATTTATAGTTTTAAGCTGATTGATAGAATGAATAATGCAATGGTGTTTAATATTGTTATTGATAAAAGTGTAGATTTTGTTGTAAGCGGCAATTATCTTGAGATTGAAGATAAAGTGTATTTATCAAAAAGCACATTGGTTCTAAGTGTGAATGAAGAAATTAAACATTATGAAATAGCTTCTAGTAAAGGAAATACTTTCGTTTTAGGCGATAAAATCACTATCGAAGATGTGTATATTGTTACTATTGAGGATTTAGCTAGCAATATAACGATTATAACGCTTGAGATAGACAAAACACCACCAGAGGCTCAAATAAATGCTGAAAATGGTGATGTATTGCAAAAGAACACAATAACAAATAAAAGTTTCCTAGTATTTTGCAATGAAGAATTATCCAAAATAAAATATTGCCGAGATAACAAAAATTTTGCAGCTTATACAGGCGAGTTATTGCAAGATGGTGGAAAGTATTATTTTGAAATATCAGACAGAATAGGCAATACAACAAACTTTTGGATAGTAATAGATGGCTTGGTTGAGTATGAAATTAAAGGCAAATATAATGTTTTTGACGGTGTTATTTATAGTCGGTATGGAGTAATAATTGAGGCAAAAGAAAATATAACTTTTGTGTTGTTAAAGTCAGAGAATGGTAGTATATGCGATTTAGGCGAGAAAATAGATAAAGAAGATATTTATACTATATTACTTAAAGATGATAATGGAAATGAAACCACGCTTGAGATAGTTATTGACTACCAAAAGCCAGTTGTTGAACTTGATGGCGTGAACAATGAAAATGTGTCAAATAGCAGTGTTACTGTCACAATCCAAGATTGCGAAACAGCCAAGTATCGCAAAAATTCCACAAAGGATTGGATAGATTTTGTAAGTGGAATGCAATTCGAGGACCACGATTATTACATAATTATAGCTTTAGATAGAGCTGGTAATGAAATACAAGTTGAATTTATAATCGATAAGGAAGTGGAGGTCGAGCCGTCTATTGATTTATCCGCCGAAAATCGGTATATAACAACAAATACATCCTTTAAGATGAATGAAAATATGTCATCTATACTGCTAACAAAAGATGGCACTGAAATTGGTTATAATGGCGGTGTAATAAAAGATGTAGGAACATATCAATTAAAATTAACGGATATAGTTGGTAATATGAAAATTTTTAATTTTGTGATTTTGCCAGCTGCTGCAAAAGAGTATAAATTAAATATTCCACTAGGTTATAAAGTTATAGTGACTTTGGATGGTACAGTTTATGATGCTGTTATAGAGGGACAAGCTGTTTTGACCAAAGATGGCTTATATAATATGAAATTTGTAAGTTCCGATAGCGAGTTTGATATTGAGGTAAGAGTTGATACAGTTCCACCAACAGTCAATATTGAAAAACACAAAGACAAAATTATAATAAATAATCCAAGCAAAGATAAGACTACTATTGAATTGTATAAAAATGGTAGCAAAATAGATTATACTTTAGGCTCTGAAATTAAAGCGGTAGGTGACTACCAATTGAGAATAGTTGATGAGCTAGGAAATGTAAATGAATATGAGTTTTCATTAAACTATATTAATAGTTTTGGTATAGTTGTTATAGTTTTAGGTATTGCCTTAGCAATTGGAATAGCTGTAATAATTATATTCTCAAGATTAAAACAAAAGGTTAAGTAATTATCGTTTTGTGTTAATAAAAATAAATTTAAGGAAGGTAAAAAAAGTATGAATGACCAAGTTTTTAAAAGTTTTAGCGATGTGCTAACAAAAATGTTTGACAGTATGTTTACACCATTGATTACAATTGCGGTTTCACTGTGTGCGATATGGGGTGTTTATTTGGGCTTTAAATATTGGAGAGCTGCTGGCGATGAAAACAAGTTAAAGCAAGCAAAATCAGCACTTGTATCGTTTGTAATTGGTATTATAGTTATATTTGCAGTAGCACTTGCAGCACCACTACTAATTAGTAGTTTGGTAGAATTTATGTCACAATATAATTAATGAGTAGAGGTACATAATTTATGGATATTATGTTTAGCAAATTATTTGCAAAATTATTATTTTGGCTGTATGAAATGCTAGATACGATATTTGAAATGTTTCAAGTCTTAAGCGGAGTTCAAGGGATTGAAGGCACAAATGGTGAATCAGCACGTTCTTTGATAGAAATATTTTTGCAAAGTTCTGCAGTTACAAAAGCATTTTTTATACTCGTGTTGTTAAGCATATTTGTTGCAGCGGTATCGATTTGTGTTGCAGTGGTAAAAAATATTGTGAATTTGAAGGGTGGCGAACGTAAATCGCATGCTACAGTTGTAGGACAAGGGTTTGGGGCAATAGTTATTACTTTTGTGATGGCATTAATGATGTTCTTAGGCATAGGTGCATCTAATGTGTTATTAAAAGAGGTATCAAAAGCAACAAGTCCTTCAGAGGGGATTACAATTGCTACAACATTATTTGATATTAGTGTTGGAAAAATTTATAAAATAGATTATGCGAATGGAACACCTAGACCTAGCATATTAAAAGATGCTAACGGTTACCCGATTTTGGATGAAAATGGTAATACCATAATGACAGAATTAAGAGACTCTTATGGTAATATTGTTTATGATTATCCGCCACTTTTAGATGAAGCTGGTAACCAAATATATGAAACTGGTTGGACAGATAAGGATAATGGACGAAAATTGTTGAATGATAAAGTTAAACAACAAGGATGGAGCAGTTTGGATGTTGATGAAATTTTTGGTGTAAGACAAAAAGATTTATTTGTCTTTGAAAATAAAAGTTATGGATATTCAGATGGCAAAGAGCCAATGGTAGAATTACAATCGTTTAATATGTTTGTTGCATATTTAGTTGTGTGTATTATGTTAGTTGCTATAATTTGGTCGATGTTATCATTAGTAAAACGAATTTATGACTTAGTCTTGCTGTTCATAGCTCTGCCGCTTGTATCTGCAACGATACCACTCGATGATGGAGCAAGGTTCAAACAATGGCGAGATAGTGTAATATCTAAAGTCGTATTGGCTTATGGTGTTGTGTTTTCAATAAATGTGTTCTTGCTTATTACACCGCTTTTAAATGATATTAACTTTGCTAGTCTTGGCTGGTCAGCATTTTTGGAAAATCTATTCAAAGCATTTATGCTTATTGGCGGTGCTTTGTCAATAAACGGCGGACAGTTGTTATTTGCTAGGTTGTTGGGTACAAGTGCAGAGGAATCAAGAGAAATGGCTCACTCTGCTAGAGCATTGATGATGGGCATGGCCACAGCTGGTGGACTTGCAAAAGGTGCAAAGAATGTTGTGTTCGGTGGTACCAACAAATATGGTAAAAGGCGAGAAGGTATTATTCCGTGGGGTTCTAGGCAAGGATATAAAATTGGTAGTAAAGTTGGCGGCGAAAAATTTGAAAACAGCAGAACTGGTAAAGTTATGGGGTGGCTTGGAAAAGTTAACCGACCTAATCAAACAATGAATGCTTTGTCTGGGAATAATGCAGCAAAAGAAGGCAACAATGCAGTAGCAAATAATGTAGACAATAATGATAGCAATGATAGTAATACAGCATACACACCTCAAGATAGCAACAATGTTGCAACACAAAGTTCAAAACCACATGAAGGGTTAATTAAGGATATTATTCCAAAAAACAATGAAAGTAATAGTGATAGTGGTGCTTTCAAAAAAGGAGATTGACTATGAGATTAATTCCCAAAAAGACAAAAGTATCATCAACTGTTTGGTTGAATTTTACATTGGTTGATTTGATTTTGGCATTTTGTTTAGGCATAATAGCTTTTTTAATTGTAATGTCAAATTTAACAACTAAGTGGGCCATTTTTATTGCTTTTATAAGTATATCCATTATGTTGTTTTTTCCAGATGAGGGCGAAAGAGGATATAATGAATTGATTTACATTTTGCAATATTTAGCATCAATAAAAAAGTTTGAAAAAGGTGGTAAAAAGAAAAATGATATTGCAAATTTAATACCTTTTACAAAAATTGATGAGTATGGTGTTGTAGAATATGGCGATTACTTTGGAGCAGTGATAGAAATTGGTTCAACAGAATTTGCACTATTGGATTTATACGAGCAAAACACAAGAATATCAGCGTTTGCAAGTCTTCTAAACAATTTGGGCGAAAATTCATTTGCACAATTAGTAAAAATAGATAGACCTATAAATTATGATGAGGCAGCAGCTATTCTATTCGCTAAGCTCGAAAAAGAGATTGAGTGTGAAAAACCAGATGAAGCACAAATCAATATATTAAAATCTCGTTTGGCTCAAATAGATAATATTAATAATCTTGAAAAGCAATATAGACCTTATTATTATTTTGTTGTTTATGACAAAACAAAAGAGGAACTATTTAAAAAGGTGGATATTGCAAGAATTGGTTTTGATAAAGCAAAGTTGTCTACAAAAATGCTAAATCAAAAAGAAGTTGCTGTATTTTTTAAATATTGCTATACAAGGAACTTTGATGAAAGGGATGTAGATAATGTAGAAAATAGTGATTATGCAAATTTTGTTAAGCCAGATAAAATACAATTCAAGTCAACAAGTTGCACACATGACAATACATATTCTTTCACGGTAGCAATATCTGATTATCCACTTTTAGTTGGCAATGCATGGGGGGCTGATATATTTAATATTGACAACACAAAAGTAGTTTTAAATATTAAGCCAGTGTCAAAGGACAAAGCAGTCAAAAGAATAGATAAGGCAGTAGTTGAATTAGAAACTCGTAACAATAGAGGTAAATTGAGTGAGGCAATATCTCAAGAAACGCACGTGCAAACAATTGCACAATTGGCCCAAACAATTCAAAATGAAAATGAATTGTTGTTTGACTGCACATTGACCATTACAGCATTTAATAACACAAAAGAAAGTAATAGTGCGTTTAGAAAAGAATTACGAAGAAAATTGATGTCTGGTGGCTTTAGAGTTAATTTTTTGCGTGGCAGACAATTTCAAGGATTTGCCTCGGCAACGATTTCTCAAAAAACAAGCTTAAAAAGTCTGGAACGTGGCATTAATTCAGAAAGTTTAGCAGCAGTGTTTCCATTTGTGTTTACATCGATTATAGAGCCTCAAGGATATACATTAGGCTATGAATATTATCCGCTTATAATTGATTTATGGAAAAGAAATAGCAAATATATAAACAGTAATTTGATGGTTTTAGGTAAGTCTGGTAGTGGCAAGTCCTTTTTTACAAAAACATTGCTTTCAATGGTTTATTCAGATAATTCCAGGATTTATATTTTGGACCCAGAAAATGAGTACGCAACGCTTTGTAAAAATGTGAATGGCAAGTTTATTGATGTAGGTAATGCAATCGAGGGAAGAATAAATCCATTACATATTTATCAAATACTAACAGATGATGGATTACCAGCACCACCAGAGATAGTTTTTTCTGCACACTTGCAATTTTTAGAAAGCTTTTTCAAAATTGTTTTGTCTGGTATAACATCGGATGCACTCGAAGAGCTGAACAACATCATTACGAAAGTTTACAAAGCAAAGGGTATTGATGAAAATACTGATTGTAGCAATCTAAAAGCTGAAGATTATCCAACTTTTGATGATTTGTATCAAACAGTTATTACAGAATTTGAAAAAGAGAATTTGCCAAGCCGAAAGGCGAATTTAGAGCGTATCAAAACTTATGTTGCAAAATTTGCGACTGGTGGAAGATATTCCGTACTTTGGAATGGCCCGTCCACATTAACATCTGAAGAGAAACTTGTGGTGTTCAATTTTCAATCTTTACTAGGCTCTCAAAACAATGTTGTGTCTAACGCCCAAATGCTTGTTATTATGCGTTTTTTAGACCAGCAAATAATCAATATTCGTGAACTTAATCGTGATGGCAAAAATAATATTCACCCTTTTGTTGCGATTGATGAGGGATATAACTTTATTGACCAAGACAACCCAGTGGCACTCGACTTTGTATATTTGTGGTATAAAAGAATTAGAAAGTATAATGGTGCAATAATGTTTTTAACACAAAATTTGAGCGATATATTGGGTAATCCTACTATTGTACAAAAAACTACTGCAATTATAAACAACACGCAATATTCATTTATTTTTGCATTAGCTCCTGCGGATTTGCAAATATTAATCGATTTGTATAAATCTGCAGGCAATATAAATGAAACGGAGCAAAATCAAATAGCAAATGCCGGGAACGGCGAATGTTTTCTCATTTCATCGGCGAATGAGAGAACGAACTTTAGAGTTGTTGCATCAGACTTAGTGTATACACTTTTTGAAAAACCTAATGCAAACGAACTCATTAAATCGGGAAACTTGTGTTCCCCACAACATAATTAAAAATTAATTCAAAGGAGAATAAAAAATATGATAAAAGCAACAATTATTGGTAATTTAGTAAGCAATCCAGAGTTAAAGGAAATCAAAGACAAAAAAGTGTGTATAATCACCATTGCATCAAACAGATATGGAAAAGACACACCAGATGTATTGCGTGTGGAAATTTGGGGTAAGACTGCGGAGAATTGTAATACATACTTAAAAAAAGGGTCAAGTGTTGCAGCATCCGGAGATTTGTCAATTGATTTGTACAAGAAAAATGAAGATACACATGTGTCTGTTAAACTAGTAAATGCTGAAGTAGAGTTTATGGATAGAAAAACAACACAAAAAGGTGGTGAAGAAGAATGAAAACCATAGTTGTATTCAATCAAAAGGGCGGTGTCGGTAAAACATCAACCGTTATTAATATGATGTCAGAACTATCCTTAAGGCATAAAAAAGTTTTAGCAATCGATTTAGATGCACAATGCAATTTAACATCATTTTGTGGCTTTAAGTATAGTAAGTATAGTGTAGTTGATTGGTTGTTATCAGATAAGTTAAAATTAGATTTTGTAGTTTGTAATACAAAATATGGTGATTTAATACCTGCAGATGAAAGATTGCACATGGAAATGTTGAAGTTTGCCTCAATGCCTGCATTTGTTATTAGAATTAAAAATTTGCTTGTCAATTTAAAAGAGTATGACTATGTTGTTATCGATTGTCCACCAACTGTCAATCAATTAACAGCTGCAGCTTTAGTTGCTGCTGACTATGTGCTTATTCCAACTGAAACAGAATTTTTCAGTGCAGCTGGTATTGAAATGATAGCACAAACAATTGAACAAATTAAACCACTAAATCCTGCACTGAAAGTTTTGGGAGTTTTGATTGTTAAATATCAAGCAAATAGAACATTGACACGTGCTATTGAACAAAAGTTAAATGCAACGATTAAAAAGTATTTAGATTGCGATTTGTTAAAGACTAAAATACGATTTACAGTAGATGTTCCTGCAGCTCAAGCAAGCGGATTGTCAGTTAAAGATTACAAAACGAAATCAAATTCTGCAGTAGATTATGCAGAATTTGTGGAGGAAATATGGCAAATAATCAAGTAAAAAATTATTCATTAATAGACGGGCTTTTTAGTAATCCTCATCAAAAACAAGTTGGACAAGTCGAGCAAGTCCAAAAGAGAACATTTAAAATTTCCAATGAATATTGGGATGACTTTTTGATTTTGGTTGCAGCTCAAAAAACAACACAAGCAGAATTAATAAACACTTTAATAAAAAAAGCAGTGCAAGAAAATAGCGAAAAGATTGCTAATTATAAAAAAATTATTAGTAAATGTTAGAAAATCTAATGACTTGTCGGACTTGTCCGACAAGTCGGTAGATTATTCTTGACTTTGCATAAATATCTTGATATAATTAAAATACAAAAAATATGAGGTAAATTTATGAAAAAGAAATTTATAATTTTAATTAGTATTCTTGTGTTATCAATTATTTGTGCGACAACTTTAGTTGCATGTGGCAACAAATATGAGAAGGACCCAATTATCGGTAATTATTTAACGGAAGATGGTAAATATTTTGTGCAAATAGTGCATTGTAAACCAGAAGATGAAGGTTGTGACTGTGAGGATATTAATCATTTTAAGTTGACAAATACTTACTATACATCTGATGGTAGTGGAATATATACAAAAACATTGTTTTTGAAATATAATAAAGATACAAAAGAATATGATTTTTTGTCGCATAAAAATACTGAAACGTTTTGGATTGCTGGAGTAATGTGTGAACAATATGATGGCAAAATCGTTATCAATAATGATGGCATAATGTTGAGTTCAGATACTAAATTTAATTCTGATATCACGGAATATATTAATGTGAAATTACATCCAACAACAATGAATACGATTGATGAATGGAAAGCAAGCATACAAAAATAAAATCAAACAGCGTATAAGGAATTGTCTTATACGCTGTTTTAGTAATAGAGGTAAATTAATGGAATTAAAATTTCAAATAGAAAATTTAGTAAAGGAAGTTGTGGAAAATGTGCTTTGTAGTATTTTTACAAACTTAAAAAACTACGATTTTTCACAAATCATTTCAAAAACACAAGAACAAACAAATAAATTGGGAGTAAATCTTGTTAAACTGGCTTGTAAAGAAATTGAAAGGGGTTTTGATGAACAAAGAGACAAACATAGGGTTGTCGTAAAAAATAAAGGCAAAACTCGCAGTATTTTGAGTGAACTGGGAGAAATAAAATTGCAACGCACATTGTACTTTGATAAAAATTTGTCAAAGTGCTTTTTTGCAGTCGATGAATTACTACATTTAGAAAAATATAGCAGAATTGATAAAAACTTGCAATCTAAATTGGTAAATGCAGCTACATTGACTAGCTTTGGAAAGGCAAGTGAATTAATAGACAGAAAGGTTACACGGCAAACAGTACATAATTTAGTGAAAAAAGTCAATGTTAAAGAGTTAGAAGTTCCGCCATCGCAAAAAACAAAGCAAATTGAAGATTTATATATTGAAGCTGATGAGGACCATATTCATCTAAATAATTCAAAAAGTGCAGAGGTTAAATTGATATATGTTCATGAAGGAACTCGCAAAGTTTGCTCTGGTAGAACAGAGTTAATAAACCCAAAATACTTTGTAACTACAAGCGATGATGTAGATAAGTTTTGGTCTGATGTTGCATATTATATTCAAACTAACTATGCAACAAGAAATACAACTATTCATCTATCTGGCGATGGTGCTGCCTGGATTAAATATGGAATAGGGGTATTCCCAGGGTGCAGATATCATTTAGATAAATTTCATATACATAAAAGTATTACGAATGCATGCTATGGTAATAAGAAGTGGCAGGCAAAAATTATAAGCGCATTAAAAGAAAAAGATTTTAGTAAAGCAGCATTTTTGTATAAAGAACATTACAAAACCCACGAGAAAAAATCTGAAAGAAAGAATATAGTCAATAGTTGGCTATATTTGCAAAACAATTTAAAATCAATTGATTTGTCAAAGCAATATTCTTGTGCAGCAGAAGGACATGTATCTCATGTGCTATCTGCTCGAATGTCATCACGGCCAATGGGGTGGAGCCTGCATGGTGCAGAGCGGATTGCGAAACTGCGAGCATACCATTTTAATGGTGGCGATTTTAGTAAAATATTTGATAAAAGTGCAGATTTTTCAATGGATGAATGTTTTTCTACTAATTACAACTATATGCAAACAATGTCTAGTAGTTACTATAAGCCTGCAAAAGTCGTTGGTATTGATGGCTTATCTGATAGAATAGCTAAAATATTAAGGTCCACTACAGCATTAAAATCTCATTTTTAACACAAAAGAAAAAAAATCAAAAAAATATGCTGAAAACTCTTGACACTATCATAATTTATTTAACCTCTTGATTATTTAATAAAAAAGTAGTATAATTAAAATGTTTAAATATGCGTTGTCGCATATATATATAATATTAAATCGATTATAGGAAATAACGATATGACAGAAACGAAAATCCCAAAACATATTGCGTTTATTATGGATGGCAATGGCAGGTGGGCAAAAAGCAAACACTTGCCTAGGAGTGTAGGACATAGAGAGGGTGTTGTAAGTATGCGAAAAGTTGTGGAGGCTTGCTACAAAAAAGGTGTACAAGTTGTCTCTTTTTATGCTTTTAGCACGGAAAATTGGTCACGCCCGCAGGAAGAAATAGACACTCTTTTTGATATGCTTGAAAAGTTTGCAAAAACCGAAATCCCTAAATACGCTAAAAGAAATTTTATAATAAGAGCAATGGGGGACTTATCTGCTTTGCCTCAAAAAGTACAAACTGCTTTGGTTGATAATATGAAATTGTGTGAGGGCAACACGGGTATGGTTGTAAACTTAGGCATAAATTATGGCGGACGAGATGAAATTGTAAATGCTGTCAAAAATTTGGTAACTGATGGTTTGGATATTACAAAAGATAATATTTCCAAATATCTTTACACTGCGGATTTGCCTGACCCAGATTTAATGGTGCGCTCAAGCGGGGAAGTACGTTTATCCAACTTTATGTTATGGCAAATTTCCTATTCGGAAATGTTGTTTATGGATACTTTATGGCCTGATTTTGACGAGCAAACGATTGACGAAGTGATAAGATTGTATAATAAACGAGAAAGAAGATTCGGGAGGGTATGACATGATTAAAAGGATAGGTACGGCTATAATACTGCTCGCAGTCATATTGTCCTGCGTGTTTTGGCTTAGGATGTATTCGCTAATTATTACTGATGCAATTATTATGGCATTTGCGATAATCGGCGGATTTGAAATGTATAAAAGTTTAAAAAAGAAGTCTTTAAATAGGGCAGTTGTGGATGTTGATAATGGCGGATATAAGGTTAAAGAATTTAGCTTACAACCTATGATATTGCCTATTGCTTTAAGTATGGTAATAATTTATCCTCTAACTTACTTTTTTAAAGAGTTAGGGCTTGTTGCTACTTTGGCTGTAGGTACGATATCAAGCTTGATTATTTTGACAATTAAACACGAAAAATATAATATCGCAGATGTTGGGGCAACGGTATTTAATATTGTTTATCCAATTATAATAATGAGTATTATGGTTATTATGAATCATAGCTCTATGGGATTGTTTAGTATATTTGCTACTTTTGCGGTAGTTGTATTGACAGATACTATGGCATATTTTGTGGGAGTTACCTGCAAGGGACCTAAGCTTTGTCCTAAAATAAGCCCTAAAAAAACTATAAGCGGTGCAGTCGGCGGCGTTCTTGGCGGTATCTTGGGTATGGTTATAGTATACTTGTTATTTTGCGAGTTTAACATTTTTGAATATATGAATACAGCAGGATTTATCCCTGTGGAATCTAGTAGTATATTTGCAAACAAACATTTAAATCTTGCTGTTTTGTTGCCGCTTGGTGCAATATGCAGTGTGATTGCGGAATTGGGAGATTTAGCGGCAAGTATTATAAAAAGGAAAATAGGTATAAAAGACTATGGTAATTTGTTCCCGGGACATGGCGGTGTAATGGACAGAATAGATAGTTTTTTAGCTGTTATTCCTGTAATGTACATTGTGTTTGCTATTATAGAGGCATTAATTTAATTTATTAAATTTTTGCTAAAATCAATCGAAAATCGCTACTATTTTATTTAACTTAATTGTCATAATATTGTAAAATAAATTTGTTTGAGCATTTTGCAAAGGGGTAGTATGAAAGAAATAATCATATTAGGGTCAACGGGGTCGATAGGAAAGCAGACTTTGGATATTGTAAAAAATTATCCCGATAAATTTTGCGTTGTAGGAATGTCCTGCAACTCAAATGTAAGCCTTTTTAATGAACAAATTGCACAGTTTAAGCCCAAGTACGTTTATGTTAACGATAAAAATGCCGCAAAAAATTGTATTTTGCCTGTAGGGACTAAAATGGTCGGCTCCAGCGAGGAACTTGTTTCGATGCCTTGTGGACAAATAGTGGTTACTGCTATGGTAGGAATAAGCGGTTTAAAGCCAACTATTGCTGCTATAAACGGCGGTAAAGATATTGCACTTGCAAATAAGGAGACTTTGGTTGCCGGCGGAGATATAGTTATGCCTCTTGCAAAAAAGATGGTGGTAAATATTTTACCTGTTGACTCGGAACATAGTGCTATATGGCAGTCAAGCGATTACGGCAGAGCGAAAGATATAAAAGGATTGATATTAACGGCAAGCGGCGGTGCATTCCGTGGCATGACAAAGGAGCAACTTTTAAATGTAAAAGCTAAAGATGCCCTAAAACATCCAACTTGGAATATGGGGGCAAAAGTCACAATCGACAGCAGCACATTGATGAATAAAGGGTTAGAGATTATCGAGGCAAAACACTTGTTTAATATAGCTGCCGATAAAATAAGCGTAGTAATTCACAAACAAAGTATTATTCATAGTTTGGTTACATATAATGATAATAGCGTTATAGCGGAATTGTCTTATCCGGATATGCGTCTTCCAATTCAATTAGCGTTGACTTATCCTGCGAAAATCGATAGTAAATTGCCTGAACTTGATTTGGCTAAGGTCGCTACTTTGACATTTGAAAATCCGGATATTAAAACTTTCCCTTGTTTAGGTATTGCTATAGATTGCGCTAAAAAGGGAGGATTTTATCCTGCTGTTATGAACGCTGCAAATGAAATAGCTGTAGAGGCGTTTTTAAAGGACAAAGTAGGTTTTTATGATATACCTAGGATTATTGAAAAAACACTTGATAAATGTGATACGTCTTGCGATATGAGCTTGGATAATGTTTTTGAGGTGGATAAGCAATCAAGGATAATTGCAGGCGAATTGCTAAAATAAAATTTAATTGTAATTATGCTTTGAGATAGTATAAAAGATACTAAATTTAAAAAGATATATTATGAATGTAAAATAAAATTCGACTGTGTGTTAGGAGAGTTATGGGATTTATATTGGCAGCTGTTACTTTTTCCGAAGTTATGAAATGGATAGGCTATGTTTTGGTAGCCTTGCTGTGCCTAATGTTTATGATTGTAGTGCATGAATTCGGCCATTTTATAGTAGGCAAATTGCTTGGTTTTTAAATTGACGAGTTTGCCGTGGGATTTGGACCTGCGATTGTAAAATATAACAGCAAAAAGTCGGGTATACTGTTTTCATTTAGATGTTTGCCGCTTGGTGGATATTGTGCTTTTCACGGGGAGACAGATAGCGAAAATAAAGAACTGACCAAAGATGACTTTAACTATCATAAGCCGTGGAAGAGAATACTTGTTTTTATTGCAGGAGCAGGCTTTAACCTTTTGTCAGCGGTAATACTTTGTACAATATTTTTTATGTCTTATGGCGAAATGATGCCAAAGGTTTCTGCTGTTTATCAATTTGAAGATGTAAGCATTCAGCAAAACTTGCAAGTCGGCGATATAATAATCGCAGTTGGTGGCAAAAGCATATATACAACAGCCTCTCCTAATGATTTGGTAAATAAAATCAACAAATACGAGGACAATATAAACCTTACAATAGTGCGTGACGGGGAGGAAATGGATATCGTAGTCCGTCGCAGCGAATATGTAAACAAAGACAGTGAGGGCAATGACAACCGTATTAGGGGAATTGGTATAACTGTCGGCGAATATGTAGGGTATAGGTTTGGTTTTGTAACCGCACTCGGTCGTTCCTTTGTGTTTATCGTTAAATTGTTCGGTACTATCTTTATGGCGATAGGAAGTATATTTACAGGAGTAATAGGTGTTGGGGAAGCAGTAGGTGGTACTGTAACTGCTATACAGCAAATTGCTATGGTTTCGCAAGCGGGTTTTCGAGGAGTGCTTTTTGCGGTTTGTGCGTTATCGGCAAACATTGCCATTATGAACTTATTGCCGATACCTGCGCTTGACGGCTCTCATGTAGTGTTTACTGCAATAGAATGGATAAGGGGTAAACCGCTTAACCGAAAGGTAGAAAATATTATCCATACAGTGGGATTGATATGCTTATTCCTACTTGCGATAGTGCTGGATATAGTGCATTTTGTAACATGATAAAGATTAATAAAGTTTTTAGACATACAAATAATTAGTCCAACTTTAAAAATAACAAGGGTTGTATAAAATATGAAAGTTAAAATAGGAAATATCACTATAGGCGACGGCGAAAAAATAGCCATTCAGTCTATGTGCAACACGAAAACTACAGATATATTGGGAAGTATCGAACAAATTTTGCAGCTTGAAAGTTACGGCTGTGATATTGTCAGACTATCCGTTCCCGATATGGAAAGTGCAGTAGCGTTGAAAGAAATTATAAATGGGGTGCATATTCCTGTAGTAGCGGATATACATTTTGATTACAGGTTGGCGATTGCCGCTTGCGATAGCGGAGTAGCTAAAATACGTATAAACCCCGGCAATATTGGGGACGAAAGAAAAGTACAGTACGTAGCAGATTACTTAAATGAACGAAATATTCCTATACGTATAGGTGTAAATGGTGGGTCGCTTGAAAAACAATTTAAAGATTTACCGCTTGCAGAAGCAATGTGTAAAAGTGCTTTGGGGCATGTAGCTCTTTTGGAAAAATACAATTTTTACAATACGGTTATCTCTGTAAAATCAAGCGATGTAAGAACAAGCGTGCAAGCATACAGGATGCTAAAAAATGCGTGCGATTATCCATTGCATGTTGGTGTTACGGAAGCAGGTATTTACGAAAAAGGATTGATAAAATCCGCAATCGGCATAGGCAGTCTTTTGCTTGACGGAATAGGGGATACAATAAGGGTAAGTTTGTCGGATGAGCCGTATAAGGAAGTGCTTGTGGCAAAGGAAATTTTAAACAGCTTAGACCTTGGTGACCCGCATGTGGAAGTTATAAGTTGCCCGACTTGCGCAAGGACAAATATAGATGTTGCAGGACTTGCAAAAATGGTCGTGGATGCTACGAAAGATATCAAAAAGTCAGCAAAAATTGCCGTTATGGGCTGTGTGGTAAACGGTCCGGGAGAAGCTGCAAAATGTGATTTCGGCGTTGCAGGCGGCAAGGATAAATCTGCAATATTTATAAACGGACAAGTAGTAAAGACGATAAGTAACGAGTTTTTGATTAATGAGCTTTTGGATATGATTGCAAAGTTATAAATATTAAAAAACTTGTGAAAATCGGGGTTATTTAATCTAGATAAATAAAAGAGGTACATTGTGGAATTTTTAGACGAATTGAACAAATTGACAAATGATAAATTTAACTACTTGAAGGTAAGTAATGTAGAGATACAAAAAAAACCTCCTATAGTAACGGTTAATTTTTTATTGCCTTATGATATTTTGGATAGTTTGTCCGAGGAAGATAAACTTACCATTAAGGATGCGGTAATCAATATTTTGCCTCATTCCATGCAGGTTGAAATTACATTTTCAAAATCTTACATAAATGACGAAGTTGTAAAAAGGTATGTTTTAAGTTATTTTAAGGAAAAACATCCTACGGTTATGATTGAAAACAGCGAAATAGATGCGAAAGTAGTCAATGGGATAGCCTTTGTCAAAATAAATATGAAATCGATGTTTTACGACTATTTTAAGTCAATGGATTTGCTTGCAAGTATGACAAACTATATGTCTCATAAAATGTGCAACGAATTGAGGCTTGAAATATCTGACAGTAAAAAGGATTTGGATTTGGACACCGACCTTGCAACAGAGGACTCCATAACCATAATAAGCCGTAGGATAAGGACGGATAATCACGAAAAGATAGTAGGAAAAGCAATTTCCGTGCGACCAAGATATATTGTGGACAGCAAAGATACGGAAGATAATGCCGTTTATGCTGGGGAAGTAATCGAGTTTAAACGTAATGAGAGCAAAAAGACGGGCAACTCATATTATATATTTAAAATAAATGACGGTACAGGCAGTTTGGTATGTAAGGCGTTTGCAAAATATCAAGGAGAGGGTGACTATGACAAAATCGGCATAGGCGACGAGATAATTGTTACGGGACGCAAAGATTTGGATAGTTTTTTACATGATAGTGTGCTTTTGTGTAAAGATATTAGCAAGTGCACGATTGATAAGTCATCGATAATTTTAAAAGAAGATTTAAAAACTACGCCTATGAAATATGTGGCAGTGCACCCTGAGCGCTATGTTGACTATATACAAGACGATTTGTTTTCCGCAGGGACAAACAGCAGTGCAGTACCTGAATATTTGGCAGGAAAATCTTTTGTTGTTTTTGATTTTGAAACGACAGGTTTGGATGTTTCGGACGAAGTAATCGAACTTGGTGCGGTAAAAGTTGTAGATGGCGTGATAAGTGAAACTTTTTCCACTTTTGTCAATCCGCATATTCCTATACCCGAAAAAATTACCGAGCTTACTTCCATAACTGACAACGATGTTAAAAATGCACCCGATATGTCGGATGTAATCGCAGATTTTTATAAGTTTAGCGAAAACAGCGTGCTTGTAGCCCACAACGCGGCATTTGATAAAAAGTTTGTAGATAAGTATGCAAAGCTTAACGGATATCTATTTGCAAACCGTACAATGGATACCGTTGAAATGGCAAGAAAAAGCGTATTTTGCAAAAACTACAAATTAGGCACATTGTGCGAGCATTTCGGTATTAATTTGGAGGGTGCTCACAGGGCAGTAAACGATTGCTTGGCGACCGCAAAGTTATTTATCGAACTTGTTAAAATAGGCAAATTTTGAAATCGAAAAAGCTGTAATGTAATTTTTAAATTTTATGTCTTGTCTAAATAAAGGGTAGTATAAATTGAAATTTATATCTAATTTTCCGATTTTGGCTAATTTTATTGTAATTAATACAAGTAAATATATATATTTATAAAAAAATTACAAAAAATGCTTGCATTGCATTACTTGATGTGGTATAATTTTATTGTAATAGATTAACATCTAAGGAGTGGTCGAACCACTCCTTAATGTTTGCGGAGGATTTATGTCAAAAGTTATTGATATGGTTGAAGAGCATATCACAAAAGCAGTAGCCGAATTGGGATACGAAATTATTGAAATCACTTACAAAAAATATTTGGGGGATATGAATCTTACAATATTTATCGATAAGGACGGTGGAGTGGATTTGAACGGTTGTGAACTTGTTCATAGAACGATTGACCCTATCCTTGACGAGATTGACCCAACAAGTGGGGAAAAATACATTTTAAATGTGTCTTCTCCCGGTATTGACAGACCTTTAAAAGTGGAGCGAGATTATAAGAGAAATCTTGATAAAGAAGTAAATGTTTCACTTTTTGAAAAAGTGGGGGATTTAAAAAAATTCGTGGCAGTTTTAAAAGGTTATGACTTGCAAAAAGGATTAATCGATTTGGATTATAACGGGAAAGAAATTAATTTAGACATCAAGAACATTGCACTGATAAAACCCGAAATTAAATTTTAATAATAAAACTAGAGAATAAAATTTTGATAATTTGTAGAGGAGAAATATAAAAATGGTTAATAAAGATTTTTTTGCGGCATTGGACGAATTGGAAAAGGACAAAAGAATTGAAAAGTCAACATTTATCGAAGCTTTGGAGGCAGGTTTGGTTTCTGCTTTTAAAAGGGAAACCGGCGAAGCAAGACCTATGACGGTTAAATTGAATGAGAATAGATGCGAAATTAAAGTTTTTGCATACAAAACCGTTGTTGAAGAAGTTACCGAGCCTGATAAGGAAATTTTGCTAAGCGATGCAAAAGAAATTAAAAAGTCTTATAAAGTTGGCGATTGGGTACTTTGGGATGTTACTCCTAAGGAACTTTCAAGAATTGCTATCCAAACTGCAAAACAAGTTGTTATGCAAAGATTGAATGACGCTCGTAAAGAACGTGTTATGTCCGAAATGACTGACAGAGAGGGCGAAATTGCCAATGCACAAGTTATTAAAATTGACGGGGATATTGTTTATCTAGAAATTTTAAGCACTCAAATGACTGCTATAATGTCGGGTGCTGATAAATCTCCTAACGAAAAATATATGCCTGGTCAAATGCTTAAAGTTTATGTTAAAAACACAAGAACTAATACAAGAGGTCCACAAGTTATCGTATCTCGTTCGGTTGCAGGTCTTGTTAAAAGATTGTTTGAAATGGAAGCACCTGAAATCAAGAGTGGCGATATTGTTATCAAAGGTATCGTAAGAGATGCGGGTAATCGTACAAAAATGGCTGTACATAGCGATAATCCTAATATCGACGCTGTTGGCGGTTGTATAGGTCAAAAAGGTGTAAGAATCAACGAGGTTGTACGCGAGCTTTCAGGCGAAAAAGTTGATATAATCCGTTGGAGTGAAAATCCGCTTGAATACATTGCAAGAGCATTAAGCCCTGCACAAGTTTTGAGCATTACACAAGAGGATGAAAAAACTGCAAGAGTAATAGTCCCTGATGACAAGTTGTCACTTGCTATCGGTAAAGGCGGACAAAATGTCAGACTTGCCGCAAAGTTGACAGGTTGGAAAATAGATGTTAAGTCCCAATCTCAAGCTATACAAGACGGTATAATTGACGTTACAGAGGAGTAAGACGTGGTAAAAAAAATTCCTATGCGTATGTGTATTGTTTGCCATAACATGGTAGATAAACGCGATTTGATAAGAATAATCAGAACAAAAGATGGCGAATATATGTTGGATACTACACTTAAAGCTAACGGAAGAGGTGCGTATATCTGTAAAAACCCCGATTGTTTTGCAAAAATGATAAAAACAAAAGGTTTGAATAAAGCTTTTAAGGAAAATATTTCGCCCGAAGTTTATGACAAAATTCAAGGAGAATATGATAAATACTACAAAAATTAAGTCTTATATAGGTTTTGCCATAAAAATGCAAAAAGCAACTTTTGGGGTGGATGGTATAAAAACCTGCAGACGAAAAATATACATTGTATTGTATGATGGTAGTTTGGGGGATAATTCCCGTAAAAAGTTGTGCGATTTTTGTGCAAATAAAAATATAAGATGCAGTATGGTAGATTTCAGTTTAAGTGAACTTACCAAAAGAGCTAATGTAAAAGCTGTGGCGATTGAAGATAGCTCTTTGGCGAGTGCAATAACCGAATGTATGGAGGTGCAACATGAGTGATATTAAAGAAGTTATTGGTAAAGTTAACGGTATGCCTGTTTTAAAGGACAATACCATTGTTGCTTTGCAAAAGGATATAAGAGAATTAAAAAATTTAATGCGTTCTATCGAGGGCAGAATGCAAGACAAAAAGGCGGAAATCAAAGAAAAAGATTTACCACCTGTTGTCAGCGCCAACGAGGAGGCGGAAGTGCCTGCAGTATCGGTAGCACAGGAGGTTGCACCTAAAGTTCAAGTGCAGGAAGAAATTGCTGTTCCTAATAACGAGAAGGTAAAAACAGAACAAACAGCAAACGAAAGTACATTTGTTGAAGAAGTTGCCGTACCTAAAGTTGCACAAAATACCGAAAAGGCACAAGAGCCTGTTCGTAAAAATGTATTTGTGCCAAATGATAACAGGCAAAATAGAAATAATAAGCCGTACGAAAATAGAAATCGTGCAAATAATAATGGTCCGCATGAATTTAACAAAGACGGAAAACCTAATTTTAATAGGGATAATAAAAACAAGCCTTTTAATAAGGACGATAAGAAACCTTTCAACAGGGATGGTAAGAGAGATAATTTCGGTAAATTCGAAGCACCTCCTATCGCAACTCCTATGAAAGAAAATACTCAAAAGAAAAAGAAAGCTTTTGAGAAAGACGATAATAAAAAACAACTTAATAAGCGTACTTTGCTTAAAAAAGGTTACGCTACAAACGGTTATGACGGATTTGACGATGATGACGATGTTGTAAGAATCCATAAACAAAAGAAAATCAAAAAAGCAAATGACTTTACGCCTAATACCGTAAAAATCGAGCATGCAGTGGTAGAAACTCAAATAATTCCTATCAAAACACTTGCTGAGAAGATAGGTATTCAAGGTGCGGAAATCGTAAAAAAACTTTTCCTATTAGGTCAAATGTGCAATGTTAACGGAAGTATCGACTTCGATACTGCGGAACTTGTCGCAATGGATTACGGTATTACCTTGGAGTACAAGCCACAAGAGACAGCGGAAGATATTTTAAAACAATCTGTTTTGGAACATTCCGTAGAGGGCGAATTTGTAAAAAGACCTCCTGTTGTTACCATTATGGGACACGTTGACCACGGTAAAACATCTCTTTTGGACTACATCCGTAAGTCTAAAGTCGCAAGCGGCGAGGCGGGAGGTATTACTCAACATATCGGTGCTTACACAATAGAGTTGAACGGCGAGCCTATCACATTCCTTGATACTCCGGGACACGAGGCATTTACTTCTATGAGAAAAAGAGGTGCAATGGTTACGGATATTGCAATCATAGTAGTTGCAGCGGATGATGGTATAATGCCACAAACGGTTGAGGCAATCTCACATGCTAAAGAGGCAGGAGTAGAAATTATGATTGCTATCAACAAAATGGATAAAACTCAAGCCAACCCAGATAAAGTTATGGAGGAAATGGGCAGATATGATTTAGTTCCCGAGGCTTGGGGAGGTACAACAATGGTTTATCCTGTAAGTGCAAAAACAGGTATGGGCGTTGACGATTTGCTTGAGGGTATTTTGTTACTTGCAGAGTATAAAGAGCTTACTGCGGTTAAAGACTGTCCTGCAAGCGGTACTATTATTGAGGCAAGGCTTGACAAAGGAGTTGGACCGGTTGCAACTTGCTTGATTCAACAAGGTACTTTAAAGGTAGGAGATTACATTGTTGCCGGCACTGTTGTAGGTAAGGTTAGGGCGTTGATTGACAACAATAACAAACAAATTAAGAGTGCGGGACCTAGTATTGCCGTATCTATCCATGGTTTGTCGGATGTACCTAATGCGGGCGACCAAATGATTTCCGTAAAAGACGATAAGCTTGCTAAAAAGGTTGCACAGGAAAGATATAATAAAGAACGTGAAGAAATGCAAAGCAAAAGCAAGGCTCGTAGCCTAGACGATATGTTTAAAGGCGTAAGCAGTGGGGAGAGAAAATCGCTTGGTGTTATAATCAAGGGCGATGTTCAAGGTTCTGTGGAAGCTGTAAAACAAGAGTTTATCAAACTTGGCGAAAATGTTGCTGACGAAAATGTTGTGCTTACAATTATTCATGCAGGTGTAGGTGCAATCAATGAGTCGGATGTTATGCTTGCAGATACAGGTAACGCGGTTATCGTAGGCTTTAATGTAAGACCTGAGCCAAAAGCTCGTGCACTTGCGGAAAAAAATGGTGTTGATATCAAAATTTACCGCGTAATTTACGACGCTATCGATGATATTCAAAAAGCACTTAAAGGTATGCTTGACCCTGTATTCCGTGAAGAAGAGCTTGGACATGCAGAAGTTCGTGAAACCTTTAATATCAGCAAAGTTGGTACTATTGCAGGCTGCTATGTTACAGATGGTAAGATTTTAAGAAATGCTAAATTTAGATTGATTCGTGACAATGTAGTTATTTTCGAGGGTAGTATATCGTCCATGAAACGTAATAAGGACGAGGCTAAAGAAGTTGCCAGCGGTTATGAGTGTGGTATAGGGCTAGCAGGATTTAACGATATTAAGATTGGCGATATTATCGAAGCATTTATTTTGAAAGAGGAAGAGAGATGAGCAACAGGATAGAAAGGATAAATGCCGAAATAAAAAAGCAGTTGGCACCTATTATAAGTGAGGAACTATCCGACCCAAGAATTAAAGGGATGATAAGCATTGTCAAAGTAGATTGCGACAGCGATTTATCGGTATGCAAAGTTTATCTTAGCGTACTTGGTGCAAACGGCGAAGAAAAACAAGTGGTTGATGCCATTCAAAACGGGCAAGGTTATATAAAAAATATTCTTAAAAAACGCATTATTTTAAGAAGTTTGCCCGAGTTGAGGTTTTATTTGGATGACAGCATAACTTACGGCATTAAAATAAGCCAAATTTTAAGCGATATTAATACTAAAACAAACGAATAAAATCTTTTAAGGTTTAAAGCATTTGCAAAAAGGTTAGTATAACATATAAAGATTAGAGGTATATATGGATTATCAAAATATAATTAATGAGATAAAAAAAGCAAATACCATTGCCGTTATTTCTCATATAAATCCCGACGGAGACACTGTCGGTTCCTCTCTTGCGATTTATAAAGCAGTTCAAATGTATGGCAAAAAACCATACATTTTTTGCGATGATGTAATGACTGATAAATTAAGTTTTTTGCAAGGGACCGAAGATTACAACAAAGCTAAGCTAGATAAATACGATTTGACTATTGCTGTCGATTGTGCGGATATGGAAAGGCTTGGAGTTTACTCTGCAGAGGAATTTAAAAAGGGTAAGCGTAAAATGGTTATCGACCACCATAAAACAAATACGAAATACGGGGATATCAATTTGATTGATATAAACGCTGCCGCTACCGCTCAAATAGTAACCTTTTTGTTAAAAGAAATGGGCGGACTTAATAGGGAAGTTGCAAGGCTTTTATATAGCGGGCTTGTTACGGATAGTGGTGGTTTTACTTTTTCGAATGTGACCGCAAAAACTATGGAGGCAGCAAGTATTTTGCTAGAGTATGATATTGCCGCTCATGAAATATGTGACCACTTTTTAAAAAAGATAAAGATGAATACGTATAAGCTTAAGGCAAGGACACTTTCTAATGCTAAGTTTTACGATAACAATCAAATAGGAATTATTAGCTTTTTAAAGAAAGATTTTGATGAGACAAATTGTGATAATTCAAGTACAGAGGGTATGGTAAACAACATTATCAATGTTATAGGTGTTCGTGTTGCGGTTGCCATAAGTGAAGTTCGCGAGCAAAACTTTAAAGTGAGCATAAGGACGGGCGAGGATGTTGATAGTAGCAAAATTGCGCTTATGTTTGGCGGCGGCGGTCATAAAAATGCTGCAGGTTTTAGGGTTAACGGCTATTACGAAGATGTTGTGGAAAAGATATTAAAAGCGGTGCGTGACGAAATATGTTGTTCATGGGAGTAATTAATGTGCTAAAACCTACAGGTTGGACGTCGTCTGATGTTGTGGTAAAGGTTAAACATTTATTAAAAAATTATACCGGTAATAAAAAAATCAAAGTAGGACACTTAGGTACATTGGACCCTGCGGGGAGTGGTGTTTTACCTATTTGTTTTGGTTCGGCGACAAGGCTTTTCGATTATATGGTGGGGCAGGACAAAGTATATAGAGCAACCTTTTGTTTTGGTAAAACTACCGATACTTTGGACTCTTACGGAGTAGTTGTCGGTGAGTGTGAAAATATACCTACATTAGACGAAATCACGTCGAAAATCGGTATGTTTTTGGGGAAGATTATGCAATTACCGCCAAAATATTCGCGTATTAGTGTAGGAGGAATTCGTGCGTGTGATGCCGCAAGAGACGGCAAGGAAATCGATATAAAGCCTAGGCAAGTTAATGTTTATAGTGTAAATATATTGTCCTATGACGATGGTGTGTTGACTTTGGATATACATTGTTCGGGAGGTACTTATATAAGAAGTATTTGCCGTGATTTGGCAGTAGCAGTCGACAGCATTGCATATATGTCAAGCATTATAAGGTTGCAAAACAAAAATTTTTTTATTGAAAACGCAGTAACTTTGGACGAGTTGAAAGATAATATAGAAAAACATATAATTTCACTTGAAGATTTGTTTAGTGATATGACAAAAGTATATGTGCAGGGTAAAGAGAGCTTTCAACTTTTAAATGGCGTTAAAATTGCAAATCGTGGGATAAAGACCGATTATATTGTTGTTATCGATGGCAAAATATTCGGTATATGCAAAGACGGAGATAAAAATTTAGAGGTTGTTGTAAGATTATGGAACTGATTGATTTTTTAGGAAAAAGCGATAGCCCGTTATGTTTGGCTTTAGGCTATTTTGACAGTGTACATAAAGGACATAAAAAGTTGCTGGATTTGTGCGTAAACAGCGGCTATACTCCTGCTGTCTTTACTTTTACAAACAATCCTCAAAATGTAATTTCAGGCATGTCAAAACAGTGCTATACTTTTTCAGAAAGAGTGCATATCTTTGAAAAAATCGGTATTAAATGTGTCATATCCGCTAAATTCGATAAAGATTTTAAGAATTTGCACGGAAAGGAATTTTTAGATATTTTATGCAAAAATTTTAATATTAAAAAAGTTGTTTTCGGCACAGATTATACTTGCGGAGTAAAAGCGGAATTTAGTGCAAAAGACGTAAAAAATTACTTTAATAAAAAACAAATAGAATCGCATGTAATCGACTTGGTTATGGCGGATAGTGGCAAGATTGCATCAAGAGATATAAGAGAACTTTTAAAAGCAGGCGATATTGGCAAAGTTAACAAATTATTACCATACCCATACTTTATGATAGGCAGTGTGGAAAAGGGTAGGAATGTCGGCGGCAGTGTGGTAGGTTATCCGACAGCCAATATTGTTTATCCCGATAGTAAAATCGAAATAAAAGCAGGCGTTTATAAAACACATATTATAATAGATGGACAAGCTTATTTGGGACTAACCAATGTGGGAGCACATCCAACATTTGATGATTATAATTTTAATTTGGAAAGCTTTGTAATAGACTTTGACGGAGACCTTTACGGGAAATTTATTAAAGTAGAGTTTTACGAATATTTGCGCGGAATAAGCAAGTTTAATAGCGCGACGGAGTTAAAAGCTCAAATAGATAGTGACTTTAAAAGGGTATTACAAGACAAAAACGAAATTAAAAAGGTATAAAATTTGCATTGATTTTTATTATTTTTGTTTGATTAATAATAAAAATAACAGTTATAAAAACGAGGTGGAGTATGATAAAGTTCGGACCTAGCGGAACAGGTAGCATTTTTGAAGAAGAAGGTTTTTCCAAAACCATAGATGTGCCAAATTGGCTAAAAGGGAAAGGTCTTGATTTGTATGAGTATTCTTTTGGCAGAGGCGTTCGTATGAGTGAAGAAACCGCTAAAATTTATGGCGCAGAGTTTGCAAAACATGGTATAGAAATTTCCGTACACGCACCATATTTTATCAACTTGGCTACACAAGAAGAGGATAAAGCGGCAAACAACCATAGATATATAAAAGAAAGTTTGATAGCACTTAAAAATTTAGGTGGACAGCGTTGCGTTTTTCATCCGGGGTCTCCTTTAAAAATGCCAAGAGAGCAGGCGATGGATTTGTTAATGATGCGTCTTGATAATTTGCTAAGTGATTTATATGCAAGCAACCTTGCTGAAAACACAATGCTTGCTATTGAAACAATGGGTAAACAAGCTCAACTTGGGGATGTGGACGAAATTATTCGAATGGTAGCTCGCGATAAAATGCTTTATCCTTGTATAGATTTTGGACATTTGAATGCAAGGACAGGCGGCAGTTTAAAAAGTTACGACGATTATAGGATTGTATTGGAAAAGTTTATTGCAGGAGTTGGTTTTGATAAGGTAAACAATATGCATGTACATTTTTCCAAAATAGAGTATTCTGCAAAAGGGGAAGTAAGGCATTTGACTTTTGAAGATACAAATTTCGGACCTGATTTTGAGCCTTTAGCTAAAGCATTAATAGATTTAAATTTGCATCCATTTATAGTTTGTGAGTCTGCGGGAACTCAAACAATAGATAGCTTATATATGAAAAATTGTTATAATAATATGCTAAAATAAACTAAATTATATCCATTGCTTTTATGGTAAAAATTATTTTAAAATTTTACCAATTATATTTAAAACTATTTAAAAATCGGTATTAAACAAAAAATCACTCTTTTTGAAGAGTGATTTTTTGTTATAGTTTATTTTTTAATTGTAAATTGCTTTTACAGCAATTAGGTTCCCGTTAAAATAAATTTGAGCTTTAGGACTGTCTTTTTCAATATCCGTTACCATTACAGTGTCTTTTTGAGTATTGATTTCCAATTTATAAAGTCCTGTGCTATCAAGCCAATTTACAAGTTCGTCTATTGTCATAAAGGATATTGCATACCAACTGTAAATAGTGTCGCTAAATGTAATTTCCTCATTAAAGAATTTTTCAGTTAAATGAATAGGAAATACTATACCTTCGACAGATAAATGTTGTAAAGTATAATTAAGGTTATCATATATTGCATCATGCTTGCTTAAAACAGCTCTTGCAATTACTTTATCCGATTTTACTTTATAAAGATAGGCTTTATTGTTATGAATCTCATAATTTTGATTACTATCGTAATTTTTAGCAAGTTCGCAAAGCTCTGAAATAGATTTTTCCGAATAAAAAACCTGATGAGACGGAGTATACAATCCTTGTTTCATTTTAACAGGTATAGTAATGCTGTCGCCGTTAAATAAAGTGCTGTCTTCAACACAAATTACTTTTCTGTCTACAAGTCCGCCTGCTTTGAATGTTAACCCCCAAATGAGAAAACCAAGTATTACTGCAAGTAGTGCACAGGCCGTTGCCGTGATTATAACGATTTTTTTCTTTTTATCCATTGGCTTTGCATGCCCGCAAATTTTGTCTTTTACTTCCTCTTCCATACTTTTTTCCCTATGCTTTTTACAATTTTATCATACCATATAAAACTAAAAAATGCAATACATATTTTAAGATTGTAAGCTCTGTTATCCGCTGATATAAAATTTGGTTTTATTATCTTTATATTAAAAT
>OFFB01000437.1_pt1 | contig 39837 bp, 34 predicted proteins | sample 1521281 | NCBI WGS metagenome assembly OFFB01 (sample SAMEA3504109, study PRJEB24116) | mouse gut metagenome | biome: mouse gut; feature: mouse-associated habitat; material: faeces | place: Denmark | collected 2011
TAAACTCTTTACTTTAAGCATACAAAAATTATATATTCAAACTCAAAAAATCCTCAATTTTGTACATAGATATACTTATTCTATGTAAGTAAAATTGGAGGTTTTATTATGGCAAAGATAATAAAAAGAGCGGGAATGATATTTTTTGTGTCAGTAATATCTTGTCTAATAGCTTTGGGCTGCGTAATAACAATGCAAGTTACGGAAAGTAGCAATAACGGTATTGTAAATGCAGACACACAAAATAATATTTATACCGGTCAAAATAATGAGGACGGCAGTTATACTGTGCCAAAGGCAGAGGTACCCGAAGTACCTAAAGCAGATTATGAATTTAATTTAACACATAAAAGTGATTGTAATAATACTGCAGAATGTACTTGCAAACAAGATTTATGGAATGAAGCAAATGCTTTATCGATAGCCACAGATAAAATAGTCAAAGTGACTTTGCAAGAGGATTGGCTTGCAAAAAATGATGCAAATCATAGTTTTGGTATGGGCAGTGCTTTTGCTACAAAAGGCTTTATATATGTTTTATCGCAAGCTAAAATCATACTTGATTTAAATGGTTTTGATATTGATAAAAAATTTGATAGCATTTTGGCGGACGAATATTTGCCTGTAATTTATGTTTACGGAGAACTAAGTATAATGGATAGTTCGTATAATCGTTTAGAAGTTCAAAATGTATACAATGCCTATAAAGACAATCAAAATAATTTAGTTCAAAATTTGAAAACTTTACCGTTTGGCAGGATAAGTGGGGGTGCAACTCATGGAAATGGTGGTGCAATAGATACCCCATCTAGTGCTGAATATCGTCCTGTGATTAATATTTACGGAGGCATTATCTCAGATAATTATGCTGGTACAGGTGGGGGAATAAATATTTATTCTAATTCAACTTTAAATATTTTTGATGGAATAGTTGTGGATAATCATGCAACTGTTAATGGTGGTGGAATTTCATCAAACGGTAATATTAATATCTATGGTGGAATCATAGCAGCTAATCAATGCAGTGTCAGCGGTGGCGGAATTTATTCTTATAATAACAGCAAAATAAATTTATATAGCGGAACAATATGTCAAAACACCTCTAAGTCTGGTGCAGGCGCAGGAATTTATGTGTTAGTTTCAGAATTGAATATGTATGGTGGAGAAGTTTCATATAACCATGGTAATTACGCGGGAATTAGATTAACCGGAAATCATCAAAATGGAATAGTCACAGGATGGGCATATTTTAATATGTATGGAGGAAAAATATGCAATAACGAAAGTACTGCTTTCGGCGGAGGTCTGATACTTCATGATGCATCTTATGGGAAAATTTATGATGGCGAAATAAGTTATAATAGCTCTTTGAATGATTCCGGCGGTGTTTTGGTGTGGAATAATTCTTTCCTAGAAATGTATGGTGGTAAAGTTCATAACAACCAAGTTAATTATACTGCTAAGAACGAACATAATGTAGGTGGTGGGGTGTTTGTAGGCGAAAGGTCGGATATGATAATGTATGGTGGCGAAGTTTATGAAAACTTTATTTATAGCTCAATTAATCAACCGGTTCGTGGTGGCGGTATAGGTCTTATAGGTTATTCTTCTTTGCATTTAAAAGGAGGTATAATAAGAAATAATAAAGCAGAAGATACTAGCGGTGCTTATGGTGGCGGTGTATTTTTTGATTCAATAAGCCGTTTAATAATGAGTGGCGGAAGTCAAATATACGGAAATACTGCGAATTCACAATCTTCTAATATTTATTTATTAAAAAATTGTGTGATTGAAATTAATGATTCATTGGCTTATAGCGATAAAGCAACTCATGTTGGTGTAAAGCTTGCAAGTGATTACGGGGATAATGCGTTTACTTTTAAATATTGTGTTAAAAATTCTGGAGTTGCTCCTAATAGATATTTTTATTCCGATGATAAATTAGTCCCTATTTATGAAAATAAAGAAGTGAAAATGCAAGCTGCCACAACCGGTAATCCTCTGCCTACAGTTACTAAAACTTGGAGTTGGGATGGTGCAACCAATGGAAATAGTAACTTGATGTCGGCAATAGTTACATATAGCGGTACACCTTTTGTAATAAAATTACAAAATCAAAACTTTTATAAGCAAGGTGTTACTATTGGTAGCGATTCTTTTTCCGTTACAGATGCAGGAGCATATTCCTTTTATACAACAGAAAATTGTACTAATCCTATTTTTACCTTTACAATTTTGCCGGCGGAAGTAGACATAAAATGGGAAAACTCGGAGCTAGTATATAACGGAGGCAGTCAAAAGCCAACAGCATATATAGCCGAAGACCCTAACTGCAAGGTAACCGTAATAGGAGAACAAATAAACAGCGGTAGCGGATATGTAGCAACTGCAACAGGGTTGAGTAACAAAAACTATAAGATAAATAGCTCAACAATGAACAAAATGTTTAGCATATCAAAAGCCAAGTTGGAAAAGCCAAAGGGTAGCGGTACATTTGAGTATGACGGAAGTGAAAAAGAGTATATCCCAAACGGCTATAACAATGTAACAATGAATATAACAGGAAATAAAGCTACAGCAGTAGGTAATTATAACGCAACAATATCACTAAAAGATAAACATAACTATATGTGGAATGACGGAGGAGTAGAGGATATAATATTATCCTACTCTGTAACATTGACACCACCTATAGACGAGGATAACAGTGAGTATAAGTTTATCTATATAGATAATGAGGACGGAAAGCAAGTAAGAAAGACATACAAGCAAGGAGGCTTGGTACATGGTATAAACGATAGCGGAGTAAACGGCGGAAAATTGGTAATAGGCAATGTAAAGCCGAACACAAGTGTAAAAAGCTTTATACAAACCTTAGGATTTGAGCAAAGCAAAATAACAATAAAGGATAGCAAGGGAAAGGATATATTTAAGGACGGAAACCCTGTAGATATAAGTAAGTTTGATAACGGCAAAGAACTAGCAGTAGGAACAGGCTGGAGTGTAGAGTACCAAAACAACGGAAATACGGAGACAATATATATATCGGTACTAGGCGACGTAAACGGGGATGGTAGGATAAGCGCAAGCGATGTTACATACCTAAGACAAATAGCAAGTGATAACACAATATACGAAAATTTAAGTGTAGAAAAGAAACTAGCAAGTATGGTAATAAACAAAGGCAATGTGACAAGCGCGGATGCGGAAATAGTAAAAAATGTAATAAACAAAATGTTTGGAATAGATATTTTCTTTTAAGAAAACAAATAAAAAAGCTCGAGAAATCGAGCTTTTTTATTTGTGATATATTAGTATATATTACGAGTAATAATATATTTTAATACATTTGTCAAGCTGTAAAACAAAAAGTTTTACAATGATTTTATTATTTGCTTGAAATGCTATATTTATTTTTTAAACGGCTGAAATTCCTTATCTATCAATCCGTCGCATAATTCTTCGTGTTTTGCAACAATACCTGATTTTACGATAGTTTGTCCGTACTTTGCACGAATTTTGTCTATTGATTTATCTAAATCTTCGCGTTTGGTGTGAGGTTTGTCAAAAAAACTTGCTTGCCTTACTTCGCTTGGGGAAAGTTTATATGTGTACACGCCAAGTTGTCGTATTGGCGGAGCTTTTTTAAAATCGTGTAATGATACCAGCAAATTCATTGCTTCCTCTGCAATGTCTTGGGCGTTACATGTAGAATATCCCAAAAGATTGTTCTTGTGCGTTCCGTCCAAAGAACAATATCGTATGCTTATCCCGATACCATTTGCTATAAGCTTGTGCTTTCTAAGTCTTATTGCTACCATTTCCGCAAGAGATGTTATGACTGCCTCCGCTTCGCTAAGATTTGTGACATCAAACGGGGTTGTTGTGCTGTTGCCCACGCTTTCGGGTACGTGTTTGTCATCTGCTAAGCGTATTTCCTCTGTTTCTATGCCGTTTGCGTAAGCATGTAGTTTTTTACCGTTTATGCCGATATATTGTTGCAGTGTTTTTTCGTCGTATATTGCAAGGTCTCCAATAGTATTAATGCTTAGCTGTTTAAATAGTTTTGCGGTTTTTCGCCCTACCATCAGCAAATCGGAAACAGGAAGTCCCCAAATTATATCTTTATAATTATTTTCATCAATTACTGTAACTGCATCTGGTTTTTTGTAGTCGGAGCCTAGTTTTGCAAATATTTTGGTAAAAGATACACCAACGGAAATAGTTATTCCCAATTCCTTTTTAACTCTCTCTCGCAATGTATTTGCTATTTGTTCGCCACTGCCAAATAGTTTTGTTGACTGCGTGCAGTCCAGCCAACATTCGTCAATGCCGAAAGATTCCACTTTATCGGTATATTCGCTGTATAAAGCAAAAAGGCGATTGCTTATCGCTACATATTCGTCATAATGAGGCGGTACAAAAACAATATCCGGACATTTTTGCTTGGATTGCCAAATTGGCTCGCCCGTTTTTACGCCTGCTTTTTTTGCAGCTTCGGATTTTGCAAGCACAATACCATGCCGTTTTTCGGGATTTCCGCAAACGGCAACAGGTTTATCTTTTAATTCCGGATTTAACATAATTTCAACCGATGCGTAAAAGTTGTTTGCATCGCAGTGAAGAATAGTTGGCATATATACCTTTTTTGCAAAATTTATAACAATTTGTTATTAAAATACAATTTTATAACGAGTAATTTTATGATTTATTTTAAAATGTTTATTTTATATTTAAGCTTTTTTACAATTAAAAAATTGTAATTGTTAATTATAGTATAACGTATTTTTTAATAAAATACAAGTGTGTACACTATAAAATTGTAATCGTTTTTTTATATCAAACAAACTTATGGATGTTTTTATAAGTGATAATAAATCTCTGAAAAGTGGAATATTTGAAACAATTCGACAAATTTAGCAAAAATACTGCTACATTTATCTGCTTTATGTGGATAAATACTAATTTTTGACAATACTACTTGCTTTATTAGATAATATAGTGTATACTATAATAAATAATGATACGGCAAAACTTTTAATTTAATTTTGCGTGTGATATAGATTGCAATTATATTGGGCATAAAATTAAATAAACAGTAATGTATTAACAAAAAACAAAATATAATAGTTGTGATATAATTTTAATTGTTGTTATAATCGTTTGAATATTTATTGGGGCGATTTATTTAAAAATTATAACGGAGATAGAAATGAAAAAAGTTACTAAGGCTGTTATACCTTGTGCAGGTTTCGGTACACGCTTTTTGCCAATTACAAAAGCTGTGCCAAAGGAAATGTTGCCAATCGTAGATACGCCTTCTTTGGATATTATTGTAGATGAATGTATAAATAGTGGTATTACGGATATTTTGATAGTATTGGGCAAAAATAAAAAATGTATAGAAGATTTTTATGATTACGCACCTGAACTTGAAAAAATCTTGTCTAAAGCAGGTAAAGCCGCTCAAATAAAAGTTATTAATAATTTGGCAGATAAAGCAAATTATTTTTATTGCAGACAAAAGGAAATGAACGGCTCTGCCATGGCAGTACTTGCGGCAGAAGCTTTTGTGGGTAGTGAGCCATTTGCCGTAGTATACGGAGATGATATTGTATTTAACGGCGATAAATTGCCGGCAATCGGTCAAATGATTGAGGCTTATTACACGACCGGTAAAAGTATTTTGGGAGTGCAAGAGGTTGAGGCTAAGGAAGCAATCAAATACGGTGCTGTAATAAAAGGCCAACAAAAGGGCAGATATTGCGAAATGAAAGGTGTAATTGAAAAACCTGCATTGGAGGATTTGCCGTCAACATTGGTGTCCTTAGGCAGATATGTGCTTACTCCCGATGTTTTTGATTATATCAGAAACACCAAGCCCGCAAAGAACGGCGAAATTTATTTGACGGATACAATCAACGATATGGCAAAGTCAGTTGGTGTTTATTCGTATGAATTTGAGGGTAGAAGATATGACACCGGAGACAAATTCGGATATTTGCAAGCCAATATCGAGTATGGCTTGAGAAATAACGAGATTGGCGAAAGTCTTACAAAATATATAAAAGAACTTGCAAAGAACTTATAAAATAAAAGTTGCATATAATGTCTATTTTTTAAAATATAGGCATAATAGAGTTTTTGTTATTAAAAAGTTGTTAAAAATATAATTAGATTAAATGTAGTGATAAACTTAGGTTGAAGGAGTTTTGGATGTTTGGTATTTTATGTGCGATTGCAACTGAAACTATTATTGGAATAGTTGCAATTATTGTTATAATTTTGTCTGTTGGCATAATTGTGGCTACTGCTGTCAGAAACTATTTGTTGCATAAAAAAATGATTGCTGAAAATGGCGGAGACGAAAGCTTTATAAACAATGACGAGGCGCAGGAAATAGATGAGATTAACGAAAATCTAGATGAAGTTAAAGAGAATATAGCAGAGATTACTGCTCAAGACGAAATTAATGCCGCAGAGATAGATATCGACGATGTAAAAAGCGAATTTTCAGACGGCGAAGCGGAAGAGTTTGGAGAAGTTCAACAAATAGCTTTTGTAAATGCGGCAGACAGCGATATCAATGTTGCGTCTGACGATATAAAAAGTGCGGAAATAGAAGATAATCCAATGGAAGAGTTACAGGAAAAATTGGCAGATAAATAACAAAATGTAATATAGTTAAAAATTATAAAACAAACTGCAATAAAATGCAGTTTGTTTTTTTGCAGATAGAGACAAACTATTTGTATTGATAAACAAGTTGGGGATAACTGTTGTAAATGGATTTAAAGAATATAAAAAAATGCGGCATTCTTCATAATGTGGAAAAATGTGCAAAAAAAGAATAATACTTGTTGAAAAAGCTTGATTTTATTATGAATATTATTATATCTGCATTGTGTAGATTGATTGTATTTTAGATTATTAATCGGGATGTTAAGTCCTTTGTGCTCTAAAATAATCGGCATTTAAAATTGGCACAATCATATTTAATTTTTTGCTATTTTGACAATTATTGTTGCAGCCAAATATGGGCTATAGGAAAGCAATAAGGGTAATTTACCAAAAATTGTTGAGGAAAATAAAATAAATGAGACTTTTTCTATTGACAATGACGATAAAAATTGCTAGAATACTAATGTACACTATATTATAGATAAAATATTTATTATAATTATATAGGCGTTATAAAATAAAATTCGTTAACAATAAAACAAAATATATAATTGCATAGAAATACGGAGGTTACTATGAACAGAAAAATTACGATTATTGGTGCAGGTAGTGTTGGAGCGTCTATCGCTTATACTGCTGTAGTAAAAGGTGTTGCAAGCGAAATAGTGCTTATCGACATCAACAAGGACAAAACGTTGGGAGAGGCTATGGATATCCGTCAAGGTATTCCGTTTTGCACACCATGTGATATTTATGCAGGAGATTATCCGGATGCAGAGGGAAGTGACATTGTCGTTATTACTTCGGGTATCCCAAGAAAACCGGGTCAATCGCGTATCGATTTAACTCAAACAAATGTAAACATTATAAAAGATATTGCTAAAAATATCGTTCCTTATGCAAAGGACGCTTTATATGTTATCGTAAGTAACCCCGTAGATATAATGACTTATGTGTTTACAAAAGTTTCGGGTATTCCAGAGGAGAGAGTTTTCGGCTCAGGTACTTTGCTTGATACTTCAAGATTGCGTTCAAGTTTGGCAGACCATTTAGCTGTAAGCCAAAAGAGTATTCACGCTTATGTTTTGGGTGAGCATGGCGACAGTTCGTTTGTGCCTTGGTCTATCGCTCAAGTTGGTTGCGTAAATTTAGTAGACTACAAAAACAAGTTTAGCTGCAAAGACCAAAAAGAGTTTGATTTTGACAAACAAGAAATCGAAACTTATATGAAAAAATCCGGTGGTATGATTATTCAAAGAAAAGGTGCAACTTTTTATGCTATCGCAATTAGCGTTTGTCATTTGTTAGAGTGTATTTTCTCTCAAAGCAACACTGCAATGACTGTATCTTCGATGATGCACGGCGAATACGGCATAGAAGATGTATGCTTAAGCATTCCGTTTATCGTAGGACCGGATGGTATTTGCGGTAAGATTTTACCGGATTTGACACAGGAAGAAATCGAGAAGTTGCATAATAGTGCAAATATGCTAAAGAGTGTTATTGCTCAAATCGAAATTTGATAGTGTAGTTTGTGGCTTGTAATTAATAAGTTTGAGTAAAACAAAAATTTTTGAATTTTGTTTTAAGATATTGCAAATCAAATTTTGATATTGCAAACAAAAATCAGTTTAAGATTTTATTATCAGTGGAGGTAATATGATTTATAGTTATTATCCTGGCTGTACCCTAAAGACAAAAGCTAAAGAGCTTGACATTTATGCACGTAAGTCACTTGAAGCTTTGGGTATAGAGATTGAGGAGCTTGATAATTGGCAATGTTGCGGAGGAGTTTATCCTTTGGCAAAAGACGAAATCGCTACTAAATTGTCATCAATCAGAACATTGAATCAAGCAAAAGAGCTTGGTCGTCCGCTATTGACACTATGTTCTGCTTGCCATCATGTTTTGACCCGTGTCAATAATGATATGAAGACAAATAGCGATATAAATATGCGTGCAAACAATTATTGCGCATTTGATGAGCCTTACAATGGCGAAACCCAAGTAATTCACTTTTTGACATTGCTTAAAGAGGTTGTCGGTTTTGATAATTTGGCAAAAAAAGTGGTTAATCCTTTAAAAGGTCGCAAAATCGGCGCTTACTATGGTTGCTTACTTTTAAGACCTAGTAACGAGCTTGCATTTGACGACCCTGAAAATCCTTCTATATTAGAGGATTTTATAAAGGCATTGGGTGCGACTCCTGTAGTATATCCATTCCGTAACGAATGTTGCGGCGGGTACATATCGGTAACAAATAAAAGTCAAGCAGCCAAAAATGTAGATAAAATTGTTGCATCCGCAAAATATAAGGGCTGTGAACAATTAATAACAGCTTGCCCGCTTTGCATGTATAATTTGAATGCAAATGCAGGTGCGGATAAAATCGAAGTTAAATACTTTACGGAGCTTTTAGCGGAAGCTTTGGGCGTAAAGTAAGGAGGGCGAAATGAAAAAAGATATGGAACTTGCAAATGAAGTGATTCGTATCAGCGGTGCAAACCCTATCAGATGTATGAAATGCGGTAAATGCTCTGCATCCTGTCCTTCATTTAATGAGATGGAATATGCCCCACACAAGTTTGTGGATATGGTTGTACACGGCAGAATAGAAGAACTTATGGAAAGCAAATCGATTTTTCACTGTTTGAGCTGTTTTGCGTGTGTGGAAAGATGCCCTAGAGGAGTTGAGCCTGCCAAAATTGTTGAGGCTATCAGAGTGGTAAAACAAAGACAAATCGGCGAGAATTATTTGGATGCAAATGATATTCCTGCTATTGTTGACGAGCAAATTCCACAACAAGCATTGGTAAGTGCTTTTAGGAAATTCAAGAAGTAAGGAGAGAACAAAAGTGCTAAAGATAGGTGTATTTGTATGTTGGTGCGGTAGCAATATTGCAGCAACTGTAGATGTAAAACAAGTTGTCGAAGCGGTTAAGTTGCAACAAGGTGTTGTTTTTGCAACAGATTACCAATATATGTGCTCGGAAGCAGGACAACTTATTATGCGTAATGCGATAGAAGAATATAAACTTGACGGTGTAGTTATTTGTTCATGTTCTCCAAGAATGCACGAGGCTACATTCCGTAAAAATGCGGAAAGAGCAGGTCTTAACCCATTTATGGTTGAGATTGCAAACATTCGTGAACATTGTTCTTGGATACATAAGGATGTGGAAGAAGGCACTATCAAGGCGATTGCACTTGCAAACGCTGCGATTGCAAAAGTAAAATTGAATGCTCCGCTTATCAGTGGCGAGAGCGGTGTTACAAAAAGAGCGTTGGTTATCGGCGGTGGTATTGCAGGTATTCAAACTGCACTTGACATTGCGGAGGCCGGTTTCCAAGTGGATATCGTGGAAAAAAGCCCTACAATCGGCGGTAACATGGCAAAGCTTGACAAGACTTTCCCTACACTTGACTGTTCGGCATGTATTTTGACCCCTAAAATGGTGGATGCAGCTGCTAATCCTAATATTGAGTTGCTTACATACAGTGAAGTGGAAAAAGTAAGCGGTTTCGTAGGTAATTTTAAAGCTACAATCCGTAAAAAAGCAAGATATATCAATACCGATTTGTGTACAGGTTGCGGAGACTGTATGTCAAAGTGTCCGTCCAAAAAAGGCAAAAACGAGTTTAACTGCGGTTTAAATAACAGACCTGCTATCTACATTCCGTTTGCTCAAGCAATACCTAATGTTGCTGTTATAGACCCTGTACAATGTATAAAAATAACAAAGGATAAATGCGGATTATGTCAAACTGTATGTTCGGCTAAGGCTATCGACTATAAGCAACAAGACGAGATAATCGAAAGAGAGTACGGTGCAATCGTTGCTGCTACAGGTTATAAGCCAATCAAGCTTGATAAGTTTGACGAGTATGGCTACAGCCAAAGCAAGGATGTCATCACAAGTTTGGAGCTTGAAAGATTGATGAATGCTGCTGGTCCTACAGGTGGTAAACTTGTTAAACCAAGCGATGGTTCTCATCCTCATACAATTACTTTTATTCAATGTGTTGGCTCAAGAGACATAAGCGGCAGAGGTAAATGCTATTGCTCTAAAATTTGCTGTATGTACACTGCAAAACACGCAATGCTTATCCGTGATAAATACCCTGACGTAAACGTAAACGTATTTTATATTGATGTACGTACTCCCGGTAAAAACTATGACGAGTTTTATCGCAGAGCGGTTGAAGAATATAATGTAAATTACATAAAAGGTCAAGTTGGTAAAGTATATGAAAGCGACGGACACCTTGTATTGCAAGCAAGCGATTTGCTAAACAACGAGCAAATTTTGGTAAACAGCGATATGGTTGTTTTGGCTACTGCAATCGAGGCTGACGAGTCCGCTAAAAAGGTAGCATCAATGCTTACTGCAAGTATTGATACAAACAATTTCTTGACCGAAGCTCACGCTAAGTTAAGGCCGGTAGAAAGCCCTACAGCGGGTATATTCCTATCCGGTGTTTGCCAAGGTCCAAAAGATATCCCTGAGACAGTATCTCAAGCAAGTGCTTGTGCTGCTAAGGTTATCGGACTTTTGAGCAAAGCTAAATTGGTTACAAATCCTTGTGTTGCTCACAGCGACGAATTGTTGTGTAACGGTTGCTCAAACTGTGCAAATGTTTGTCCTTACGGTGCAATCGGGTATGAAACTAAACTTATTAACGACCACGGAATCAGAGAGAACAGAAGAGTTGCCGTTGTTAACCCTGCTTTGTGTCAAGGCTGTGGTGCTTGTACGGTTGCTTGCCCATCCGGTGCTATGGATTTGTTTGGTTTCTCAAATAGTCAAATTATGGCGGAGGTAGAAGCAATATGCAAGAAGTAAAAGATTTTAAACCTACAATAGTAGCGTTTTGTTGCAACTGGTGCAGTTATGCGGGTGCGGACCTAGCCGGTTCAAGCAGATTGTCATATCCTGCGGATGTCAAAATTATAAGAGTACCTTGTTCCGGTCGTGTAAACCCAATGTTCATACTTAAAGCTTTTGAAAGAGGTGCAGACGGTGTTATTATTTGCGGTTGTCATCCGGGAGATTGCCATTACAGCACAGGTAACTATTACACAAGAAGAAGACTTGCACTTTTGTACAGTATGTTAGATTATATGGGTATCGAAAGAGGTCGTACACGTGTGGAATGGGTATCTGCGGCAGAAGGTGTTAAATTTTCTACAGTTATGAACAAGTTCGTTGAAGACATCAGGGCTTTGGGCGAATGTGTTAAATTAGGAGATATAAGATGCAAGGATTAGAATTGAAATTAAAAGAAAGATTACAAAAACTTTTGGATGACGGCACTGTAGACTGTGTTATCGGATGGACAAAAGGCGAATTTATTTATGATGTAACTCCTGCAATCTTTACAAAGGAAAGTGGACTTGACGGCTTTGTTTACAATAGTTTTTGCGGGGCTAATTTGAGCAAGTATTTGGTTTCTCAAATTACAAGCGATAAAAAGTTTGCAGTAATTTTAAAGCCTTGCGATACATATAGCATGAATCAACTTATTACCGAACACAGAGTAAATAGGGATAATATTTATATTATCGGTGTAGGTTGCAGTGGTCATATAGACATTGACAAAGTTAAAGCACAAGGGGTAAGCGGTATTACCAATGTTATAGATAATGATAATAATATAATTATTAATAGCATTTACGGCGATAGCAAAATCGAAAAAGCAAGCGTATTGCTTTCAAAATGTCAATCTTGCAAGGGCTCGGAACTTAAAATATCCGACGAAATTATAGGCGAGGGTATTAAAACCCCTACTTGCGATGAAAGATTTGACGGCGTTAAAAAACTTGAGGCTATGACCGCAGAGGAAAGATTTGCTTTTTGGAAATCCGAGCTTTCAAAGTGCATAAGGTGTAATGCTTGCCGTAATATTTGCCCTGCTTGTACTTGTCGTACTTGTGTGTTTGACAATGCAAGAAGCAATGTAGCTGCAAAGGCAAATGCTACCGAGTTTGAAGAAAAAATGTTTCATATTATAAGAGCATTCCACGTTGCAGGCAGATGTACAGACTGCGGCGAGTGCTCAAGAGTATGTCCTCAAAGCATTCCGCTACACTTGTTGAATAGAAAGTTTATCAAGGATATCAACGAGTTTTACGGGGATTATCAAGCAGGCGAAGAGTCAAATCAACGCAATCCGCTTGTAAACTTTACGGAAAGCGATATCGAGGCTACTGTTATAAGCGATAAGGAGGGTAAATAATGAAAAAATTAGCGTTATCTAACCTTAATAGTTTATACAATGCTATTAACGATAAAATGAAGTTATATTTGCCTATCGAAAATAACGGCGCAGTTAATTTTGGCGAGTACAGCGATGGAGCAAATGTTAACCTTAACAAAATGACAATAAAAAGTGCAAAAGATGCGTTTTTCCCTCAATGTGAAGATTTGTCTAACTTTAAAAAGGATGGCAAACATATTATCGTAGAGCAAGGGGAACTTGTTTCCGAAAATTTTGTAATCTTTGGTGTTAGGGCTTGCGATGTAAGAGCTTTTCATATCTTGGATACAGTATTTTTGGAAGGGTATCTTGATACTTTTTACGAGGCAAGACGCAAACATGGTATTGTTATTTCGTTAAGTTGCAATAAGCCTGAAGAAAGCTGTTTTTGCACCAACTTTGGTATTGACCCTGCAGAGCCTAAGGGCGATGTGGAGAGTTATATAACAGACGGCTATATGTATTTTAACCCTGTTACTCAAAAAGGTACAGAGTTTATGACACAATTTGACAGTTTGTTTGAGAATAGCGACGAAAAAGCTGTTAAAGAGTTGCAAGTGAAGATACGTGAGACAGTAGGAAAATTACCTCTTTCCAATTTGCCTTTAAACGAGTTTGGCGGAGATAAGTTGGATGCTTTGTTCAATAGACCCGAATGGCAAGGTTTATCCGAAAGCTGTATAGGTTGCGGTACTTGTACTTATGTATGTCCTACTTGTCAATGTTACGATGTTAAAGATTATAAGACGAATACAGGCGTAAAAAGATTCCGTTGCTGGGACTCTTGCATGAGAAAAGACTTTACAATGATGGCACATGGTACTAACAGACCTAGTCATTTGCAAAGATTCCGTCAAAGGTTTATGCACAAACTTGTATATCATCCTGCAAATCACAATGGCGAGTTTTCTTGCGTAGGTTGCGGAAGATGTGTGGCAAAATGTCCTGTTTCCATGAATATCGTAAAAGTTATGAAAACTTTGGGAGGTAATAAATAATGAGTGAAATTATAAAAGACGAATTAGTACCTCATGTTGCAAAAGTTATAAGTGTACGTACGGATACAAACGATGTTAAAACATTTGGCGTTGTTGGGATTGATGGTAGCATAATGTTTGACCATAGACCGGGCCAATGTGCAATGGTATCTATACCCGGTGTAGGGGAAGCGATGTTCTCGATTACTTCATCTCCAACAAATACTCAGTTTAAAGAGTTTTCTATAAAAAGATGCGGTATTTTAACCGAGGCTATTCATCAGCTAGAGGTTGGGGACGAAATTACAGTTCGCGGACCTTACGGAAAGCCTTTTCCTGTAGACGATGCTTTTGCTAAAAAGAATTTGCTATTTATTGCAGGTGGTATCGGTATCGCTCCGTTGCGTTCGGTAATAAACTATGTAAGAGCAAACAGAGATAATTACGGTCATGTTGATGTGCTTTATGGTGCAAGAAGCTCCGGAGATTTGGTTGATTACGAAGAAATGACCAAAGAATGGGCTAACGACAAAGACTTTAATGTTTATGTTACTATTGACAGACCGGAAGACAGTTGGGGCGGACATGTAGGTTTTGTTCCTGCATATTTAAAAGAGTTGGCTTTTGACAATAACCGTACAGCTGTTATCTGCGGACCTCCTATCATGATTAAGTTTGTACTTCAAGGTTTGATTGAAATGGGATTTGATAAAACTCAAGTTTACACTACACTTGAACTTAAAATGAAGTGCGGTATCGGCAAATGCGGAAGATGTAATATTGGCTCCAAATTTGTTTGCAAAGACGGTCCTGTGTTCAGATGCGACGAAATTGACGAACTTCCGAACGAATATTAATGCTTTTATTTGATATTAAAATGTAGAGTTTGAAATTTGTTTTTTAGTATTAAGATTAAAAACAGTTTATAAAACTTGATATTTTAACAACTTAAATCAAGGAAAAAAATAAAATTATATATAAATATCCGCCCAAAATACAGCGCATTAAAAACTTGCGTTTGGTCGGATAAAAACGCAAGTTCGGCTAAAAAGTGTCGATTTTTGAAAAGAAAATCTCGCCGATAGGTCGCAATTAGCGGAGAAAAAAGAGGATGATATTATGAATGAAATGGTAAATATTTACATAATGGGTAAGTTGTACAGTGTACCGGCAGAGCTTACAATTATGAATGCTATGGAATATGCTGGGTACAAACATATTCGCGGTTGTGGATGCAGAGCAGGTTTTTGCGGTGCTTGTGCCACAATTTACAGAATTGCAGGAGAGAGTGAATTGAAGTTTGCTTTGGCTTGCCAAACTAAGGTTGAAAATAATATGTATATTGCAAATATCCCTTATTTTCCAACTCAAAAGGCTCAATATGACATTAACGAGATTAAGCCTACCGAGCAAATTATGATGCAATTATATCCTGAAATATATAGTTGTATCGGTTGCAATGCTTGTACTAAAGCTTGCCCTCAAAACTTAAAAGTTATGCAATATATTGCTTACGCTCAAAGAGCTGAATTTGCAAAATGTGCGGAAGAGTCTTTTGACTGCGTATCTTGCGGTATGTGCTCAAATAGATGCCCTGCAGGTATTTCTCATAGACTTGTATCATTGCTTGCAAGACGTCTTAACGGCAAGTACATTATGCCAAAGAGTGAGCATTTGGAAAAGAGAGTAAACGATATTTTAAACGGCGAATATCTTGATATGCTTGAGAAAATCGCAAATAAGCCTTTAGCTGAAATTGAAGAGCTTTACAATAACCGTGATATGGAACAAAAATAAGGAGAGTGGCGTATGTATACTGATGAAATGTTAGAATCTATGAAGAAAGTTGAACTTTCTCGTAAGGCAAGAATAGGACAAGTTCCAAGACGTATGACTGCGGAAGAAAAAGATATTCTTCTTGCGGAAAATCATCCCGACTATATCGAAAGTGCGTTCACAACCTTAAGCGTCGGTGCTAACAAAGGTCAAAAAGTACCTTGTGCTTTGGCAGACTTATTACAAGGCAAAAGCCGTGTGTTGGGCAAGAAAATCGACCTTAAAAAACCTAAGTACGAGTCAGATGTGTTGATTATCGGTGGTGGTGGCTCGGGTGCGAGTGCAGCAATCGAGGCATACAATGCTGGTTGTAAAGTTGTTATGGTAACAAAACTTAGAATCGGCGATGCAAACACAATGATGGCAGAGGGTGGTATTCAAGCTGCTGATAAGGAAAATGATAGCCCTGCTACACACTATTTGGATGCTTTTGGTGGCGGACACTTTACAAATAAACCCGAACTTTTGAAAAAATTGGTTTACAAAGCACCTGAGGCTATCAAATGGCTTAACGATATGGGGGTAATGTTTGATAAAGACGAAAACGGCGTAATGGCTACTACTCCGGGCGGCGGTACTTCAAGAAACAGAATGCACGCTTGTGCAGACTATTCCGGCGCAGAGATTATGCGTGTTTTGCGTGACGAAGTATGGAATGACAATATCGAGGTTGTAGAGTTTACTTCCGCAATCGAAATTTTGAAAGATGACAACGGTAATGCAGCTGGTGCTATTTTGTTAAATATGGAAACAGGCGAGGTTACTGTTGCAAAAGCAAAAACAGTGGTTATTTGTACAGGTGGCGCAGGCAGACTTCACTATCAAGACTTCCCAACTTCAAATCACTATGGTGCAACTGCGGACGGTTTGGTATTGGCATATAGAGCAGGTGCGGTTTTGCGTGATGCGGACTCTATCCAATATCATCCAACAGGCGTTGCTTATCCTGCACAAATGCGTGGTGCTTTGGTTACTGAAAAGGTAAGAAGTATCGGTGCAATGCTTGTAAATGTAAACGGCGAGGCGTTTATGAATCCGCTTGAGTGTCGTGACGTTACAGCATCTTCAATCATTCGTGAATGCAGACGCGGTAACGGTGTAAAAACTCCTCTTGGAGATGCAATTTGGTTAGATAGCCCAATGATTGATATGATTCACGGCGATGGTTATCTTGAAAAGAAATTGCCTGGAATGCTAAGAATGTATCAAAAAATGGGTATAGATATGAGAAAAGAGCCGATTTTGATTTATCCTACACTTCACTATCAAAATGGTGGTGTGGATGTAACTGCGGATAGTATGACTACTACTGTAAATAACCTATATGTTGCAGGCGAGGCAGCAGGCGGCGTTCATGGTAGAAACAGACTTATGGGAAATAGCTTGTTAGATGTTATCGTATTTGGTAGAAATGCAGGTCAATATGCAGCAGCTAAAGCTAAGCAAATCCCAATGCCTGGTAAGTTGAACTATAACCACGTTAAAGATTTTGATAAAGAGTGTAAGGACGCAGGAGTAACTTACAAAGAGCTTTCTCCAAAGTTGCTACCAAATTACAATAATATTAAAACAATTTAATCGGAGTGTAGTATGAGAGAGTTAGATGTTAAAGAAATTACTTGCGCATTAAGAGAAATGGCAATAAGTATCAATCACGAATTATCGCCTGATATGTGCGAACTACTTAATAATTCGGATAAAAAGGAGGAGTCTCCTTTAGGCAAACAAATTTTAGGTCAACTGAAAGAGAATATGCAAATCGCTAAAGACGAGATGATTCCTATCTGTCAAGATACAGGTATGGCAGTTGTGTTTGCGGAAATCGGTCAGGATGTTCACTTGGTGGGCGGAAATATCGAGGATGCAATCAATGAGGGTATAAGACAAGGCTATGTGGACGGATTTTTGAGGAAGTCCGTAGTAGCAGACCCTATTCAAAGGGTAAACACCAAGGACAATACCCCTGCGGTTATACACTATTCGATAGTTGCGGGAGACAAAGTTAAACTTACTTTATCCCCAAAAGGCTTTGGTAGCGAAAATATGAGTAAAGTATATATGTTAAAACCTGCACAAGGCATAGAGGGAGTTAAAGAGGCTGTTTTGACCGCTGTTAAAGAGGCAGGTCCAAACGCTTGCCCTCCAATCGTTGTCGGCGTAGGTATTGGCGGTACATTTGAAAAATGTGCAATTCTTGCTAAAAAAGCACTTACAAGAAACGCTCTTTCTCACAACGAAATTCCTTACGTAAAAGAGCTTGAAATTGAGCTTTTGGAAAAAATCAACAACTTAGGTATCGGACCTGCGGGATTAGGTGGCAGAATTACTGCGCTTGCCGTAAATGTGGAAACTTATCCTACTCATATAGCGGGACTTCCTGTCGGTATCAACATTTGTTGCCATGTAAACAGACACATTACACGCGAATTATAAGGAGAAACAAGAATGGATATTAAATTGAACACTCCTCTTACTCGTGAGGATACAAGCAAATTGACTGCAGGCGATTACGTATACTTGAGTGGTACTATTTATACAGCAAGAGATGCTGCTCATGCAAGAATGAACGAGACATTGGATAAAGGCGAGAGTTTGCCTGTCGATTGGAAAAACAATATAGTATATTATTTGGGACCTACTCCTGCAAGACCCGGTAAAGTTATCGGCTCGGCAGGTCCTACTACAGCAAGCCGTATGGATAAATACGCTCCTAGACTTTTGGATATGGGTTTGATTGGTATGATAGGTAAAGGTAAAAGAACACAAGAAGTACTTGATGCAGTTGTAAGAAACGGTGGTGTTTATTTTGCGGCTGTTGGCGGTGCAGGTGCACTTTTGTCAAAATGTATAAAAAAGGCGGAAGTTGTGGCTTATGACGATTTAGGCACGGAGGCTATCCGTAAACTTACAGTGGAGAACTTACCTGTTATAGTTGTAGCAGACAGTAAAGGCAACAATCTTTATGAAACTGCAACAGAAAAATACAAAAAATAATAAAAATTTTAATTTTAAATATTTAATTTAGGAGATTTTATGAAAAAGTTATTATCTATATTATTATGCTGTATACTTGTGGCATCTTGCTGTTTATTGTTTGTAGGCTGTAGTAATAATAAGGGGAAAGCAACTTTATATTCGGATAACCTTGTTCAAGAGGTTGAAAACAAAGGGGATATTTACACTGTTACTTTAAAGGGCAAACAACGTGTCGACACAATGATTTTGGAAGAAAAGACAGATAATGTAACTTCTTTTGGTGTTTACGGAAAAGAAGATGACGGTAGTTATACTTTGATTTATAAACAAAACAGAATTGATAAGTACAGAGTTTGTTCTTTGGACGAAATTGTTACCGATGAATTGCGTATTGAAATATACAACAAACAAGGCAATGTAAAAATCAACAATATAGAAGCTTATGATAGCGAGGCTGTTAAAAGAGAAACTCCTTTCAGAGTAGTGGACTACATTCTTTCCACCGACCAAAAATTACACAACAATCAAAATAAAAAAGATTTTTACAATCATTTTAAGGTAGTTGATGATTTGCTTTTGTTTGGCGATATAAGTATGGGTACAGATGCCAATGTAATTTACAATGAAGGAAAGGAAGATTTTGTAAGCGATATTGAGACAATTAATTTGCTTAAAGGCGAGACAAAGGCAAACAATCCTGACATGAAGATAGTTGTAAATGTTGATATTAGGTCAAAATCCGTATCGAGTGACGAAAAGAAACCTAACAAAGCAGTTTATAAATGGATAAAGAAAAATATGAACACTATTGTATCAAATTTGGTTGCGTTTGCAAACGAGCACAATGTCGACGGTTTAAATCTTGATTGGAATTATCCTGAAAACGGAACACAATGGAATTGGTTTTCCAAATTAATTGTCGAGCTTGATAAACAGTTGGACGGAGCGGGTAAATATGTTACTGTTTCCCTAACACCAAATAGTTGCAGTTTGTCTAAAAAAGCAAGAAATGCTATCGAATATGTAAACTTGCAAACTTATGATATGTTTGACGAAAGAGGCGAGCATTCATCCAATTACGAAACTTGCATACATTCTGTTCAAACATTTATGCAAAAATCTAAATTTACTGCAGATAAAATAATGTTAGGTTTACCTTTTTACGGAAGAACAACTAACCAATCGACAATTATCGTAGGTTATGATGCTTATTACGAAAAGAATACAACTAGTATAAATAAGTGGATAAATAAAAGAGAAAACTACAACTATGTAGGAGAGGACGGCATAGAAAAGTATAGCTATTTATACTACAACGGATACGCTATGATTCGTGATAAAACAACTTATGCAATAGCTAGTGGTTTAGGTGGAGTATCGGTATTTAAATTTGATTTTGACATCGGCGAGGACAAAGAATTATCTTTACATAATGCTATAAAAGATGCAATATCAAGAGGAGTTAAAGTTACTCAATAATTAATGATTACAAAAGGTCGGGTATTTCCGACCTTTACTTTTTTTACATAAATTGAAATAAACATCATTTCTTTTCATTTAATCATAGTATTATACAGCCAAATTATGGCTGATATTTTTATAATATTTGTAGTTGTTTCAAAATAAATATACCCTCAAACCAAGTTGTTTGAGGGTGTTACTTTTTGTGTAAAGTTCAAAGTAGGCAAAAAGTGCCGTTCACCGCAATAATCCTATCAAAAATCGGGACTATCGGGGGTAAAAAATTGCCGTTAATGTAAAGTTTGGGTACATGGAATAAGTATATCTATGTACATATTATATGTATATTTTAAACTAAAAAGTAAGATAATGTCAACGTTATGATAAAGGTTTTGTAAACTCTTTACTTTAAGCATACAAAAATTATATATTCAAACTCAAAAAATCCTCGATTTTGTACATAGATATACTTATTCTATGGAGAATAAAAACGGAGGTTTTATTATGGCAAAGATTATTAAAAGAGCGGGAATAGTATTTTTTGCATTAGCAATTTCTTGTCTAATGATAATCGGTTTGACAACAACTGCAAATGTTAACGGAAAGAATGATTTTAATAATTCAAACAGTGTGATTGTAGACACTAAGGAAACACCTGAATTGGATGAGTCCAAGTATGATTTTAAATTGGAAGGCACATGTTCGCAAATGGCTGAAGAATGGTCTAAAGCTATTAAACAATCTACTGACAATGGTGGGGCGAATGTAAATGTTGTTCTTATGAATTATTGGACGGCACAAGTTGTGGAAAGCACAACAAGTTTTGGTAATGCTGTTGGGTTTGAGGCAGGTATGATAGTAATTCCGGCTAATGTAACAATAACTTTGGAACTAAACGGTATGACAATCAATCGTGCACTGACATCGGATGTAACAGGCGGTAGAATATTTAAAATTTACGGGACGCTTAATATCTATGATAGATTTTATAACGATGACAAAGTTAAAGAAATTTTGGAAATTACTCCTAATGCATTAAAGCATTTGGCAGGATTCGGAAAACTTATTGGAGGAAACTGTTCAGCATCTAGCCCCGGTGGTGCAATAACAGTGGAGCCGACAGGTACTTTAAATATGTATGGCGGAATTGTTTGCGACAATAAGACTTTAGATACGGGAGGCGGAATATTAAACCAAAATATATTTAACTTGTACAACGGAGTAATTTGTGATAACTATGCCGAGCGTTTTGGCGGAGGAGTTGCAACATTAGGTGGAAAAACAAATATATATGATGGTGTGATTGCAAATAATATTTGTAATATGCATGGCGGAGGAATAAGTTTTGATGCTCGCGTGGCCGATTCCGGAAAAATAAGGAGCACAGGTACCATTTACAATGCAATAGTACAAAATAATTTTTCAAGCTACTACGCTGGTGGAGTAGCCTGTTATGATTCGGATATTGAAATTATTTATATTCAAGTAATAAATAATCAAAGCACAAATAATTCAGCTGGTATTTTGATTTGGGACAATTCTACTCTTGTTATGAAAAACGGAACGGTAACGGGAAATCGTATGCTCGACCGAGGTATTAATGGTGAAAATGGTGGAGGCGGAATGCTGGTCGGACTTAATAGCGAAGTTACTATCGAAGATGTTTTAATTGCGGACAATGTTATAACAACAAATATAGAAAGAGAAGTAACAGGTGGGGGAATATTGCTTTTATCGGCCGGAATATTAAATTTGTATGGAGGCGTGATAAAAAATAATTTGGTATATGATATCTCAAATAAATATTCTTATGGTGCAGGAGTTTGCGTAAGAGATAAGAATTGCACTTTCAAACTTGGTGGTAATGTACAAATTTACGATAACAAGGCGAATGAGGTGGCAGAGGATTTGTTTGTAAACAAAGATATAAAAGTACATGTTGATAAACCTTTGGTAAACGCACATATAGGCGTCAAACTTGCAAATAGTTACGGAGACGGTGTATTTACCGATGGGTATGAGACTTATAATCCCGAAAAACCGAATGCATATTTCTTTGCTAATGACGGGGTTAAAATAGCAACGCTTAATAATAATGAAGTGTCTTTTGAGAGTACTTTGGAAAGTGATATTTACGATTACATTTATTTAGAGGACGGATATAGGAAAAACTATAAGGACAATAATCTTGTACACGCTGTTAATGACTATAAAAAGAGCGTTGTTGTAAATAACGGAGATTTAATACTTGGAAATATAAAGCCAAACACAAGTGTAAATGAGTTTATTTCAAATATCAATTTTGCCGGCAGTAGCGTGAAAATGTATAACAGCAAAGGACAAATAGTTTATAACAAAGGTAATGCGGTTAGCGGCATTGATACAAGCAAGTATGATAATGGTATTGAGTTTGCAATAGGTACAGGTTGGAAGTTGGAAACCTACAATGACAGCGGTGTATTGATTGAAACATTGTTTTTATCTGTATTAGGGGATATAAACGGAGACGGCAGAATAAGCGCAAGCGATTGTACATATTTAAGGCAACTTGCAAATGAAAAATCGACTTTTGAGAGTATGCTAATAGTCAGAAAACTTGCAGGTATAATAGATAACAAAGGTAAATTTACAAGTGCGGATGGCGAAATATTAAGAGCAATAATTAATAAAGAGAATTTTATTGAGTTTTATTATTGACAAACAAAATGTAACAAAATAAGGCAAGTTTTTGCCTTATTTTTATTTTTAAAGATACTTTTAAATAAGTCACAAATAAATTTGTTTATAGACGAATATTTGCTAAATATAGTCACAAAATATAAAAGAAATAAATATATTTGAAGTAGAATAGGCAAAAAAAGCAATATAAATATAAAAAAATGTATTTTTTTTAATTTTTTTTATAAAAAAGTATTGACATTTACGCTTAAGTGATATAATATATTGCAATGAAGTATAACGAGGGGGGGTTAATATGCCAAGATACAAAAAATGTCCCAGATGCGAATTGAATTATATTTTAGAAGAGGATGATTATTGCGAAGTTTGCAAAGCCGAATTGAAAGGTATTGATACAAATTTCGAAGAAGAGGAAGATGTTATTTGCCCTAAGTGTAAACAAAACTATGTAGAGCCCGGCGAGAAATACTGCTTGACTTGTTTGCAAAAAATGCAAGGTAATTGGGATGATAGTAAACCTGATGTTGAAGAGGACGATGAACTTACTTCTTTATCCGAAATGGAAGAACAAGAGTGGGAAGATGAAGATATGGATTCATTTGACGACAATGATAGCTTTGGTAACGAAGCCGACTTTATCGATATAGACGAAGACTTTGACGGTAAGGAAGAGGATGAGGACTTTGAGGAAGAAGAGGAGGAAGAGGACCTTATCGAAGACGAACTTGAAAAAGATTTCGAAGAGGTAGAGCAACTTGGCAACTTGGACGATTTTGACGAGGATGACGAAGACGAAGAAGATTTCGAAGAGGAAAGTGACCTTTAAATTATTTGAATGATTTTGGATTTATCCAAAGTCATTCTTTTTTGTAATTTTTATTATTTTTGTGTTGCAATATGTTGTATTTTGCAAAATTAATCGGGAGTAAATTAGATTTACCCCCGATTTTTAATAGGATTTTTGTGTAAAATGTAGTATTTTGGGTAATAATCATTTAGAAAAAATGTATTTTTTGAAAATAGGTAAATATAATATTCTGCTGCAACAAGCAAAATAAAATATTTATTTACAATCAAATACATTTGGAGGAGTGCTTATGAATAGAATGGATATTGCAAAAAAAAGGGCAGAACTTTTACAAAATAAAGAAGTAAAATTGCAAGTTAATGAGGGACGAAATAGGTTTGTTTGCTATGAGGGTAAAATAAAAGATTTATATCCTTATGTATTTACTTTTGAAGCCTTTTTGTTTGGCGAAAATAGGCTGATGTCCTTTAGCTATGTAGATTTAATGACTAAAAGGATAAAAATATTTCCTCCGGACGAAAAAAGTCAAAATGTTTTGTCATAATCACGAATTTTCCAAAATATATTTGTATAGGTAAAAGGTGCCGTCAATTAATTATTTTGGAGGATTTATGGATAATATGGAAATTTTAATGAATGATTATACTCGCGAGTTCGGTAGTGGCAGTGCTACTGTAGAGTGTAATATCGAAGTTACAGAAAAGGGTGGAGTGAGCAAACTTTTATCTGTTTCGGCAAATGTAAAAAGTGCTACGGTGGACAAGAATGGCGACACCGCTAAAGTTATGGCGACCTTAAATTGTAAGGTGGTATTTTTAAATAAAGCAGGCGAATTTGACAGCTGCGATTACCTATGCGACTTTACACAATCTATAAGCAGTAAAGATAGTCAATCTTTGCAAGACTTTAATCATTTGTGGGCAGTGTGCGGCGTTGCGGATATTGACAGCAGCGTTGTAGGCGAAATGATTAAGTTGCAAAGCGTGGTAAATATCAAAGTTATGGGCATTTATTCCGAAAGCTGCGAAATTATGGATGAAATCCCCGAAAATGTAATTTGCAAAAAAGGCAGTATGATAACTCAAAACCTTATTAATATTGTAGACGGCACATTTGATATGGAAGAGAGTTTTGAAACCGGCTGTACTGTGGACAAAATACTACACTCGGACGTTACTGCAATGGTAAACAATGTAAAGACAATGGACGGCAAATGCGTTGTAAGCGGTAATATATGCGGTAGTTTGTGCTATTTGAGCGAGGGTATTGTAACTTCCAAAAACTTTAATACTCCGTTTACGGAAGAGATTGAGTGTAGCGGTATGCTAGAGGACGATAAAGCAAATGTATTGGTAAAATGTGCAGACTGCAAAATCGTTTTGACAGGCGTAGAGGGCGATAATGTTATTTTGATGCAAGTATGTGTAACTGTCAGGGTAGATTGTTTGCGTCAAACAAACAAGGATATTATATGCGATGCTTTTCTTGCAGATAGTGAGCTAGAATTGGAAAGCACAATTTGCAAACATTCCGTTTATGACAAAACATACAATATGTTTGACAAAATTGTAGGAAATGCCTCTATCGGCGATGATGCGATTGCTGCAAACAAGGTGGTTTGCACTAGCTTAAGCCGTAACATTTTGGTAAATACATACTATGACGACGGAAAAATCGTTGTAGAAGGTGTTCTTGCTGCCAATGTGGTTTATATCAATGTAGAAAACAATCCTCAAAGCATTTTGATTGAATTACCATACAGCTTGCAATTTGACGAGGTTATAGAGGGGACAAACAAAACACTTTGTGCAGGCGCTATTATAGATAATCTTTATGCAAAAGTAAAAAGAGATAAAGAGTTTGAGATTACTGCCAATATCAGCATTGTAATTACTGCCAGCGACACTGTTGAGTGTACTGCTATAAAAAATATCATAGTAACGGATATTAAAAAATGTAATAATTTCAGCATTGTAATTTATAACTGCAAAGTCGGCGATGATTTGTGGGAAGTTGCCAAAGCAATAGGTACCTCAATGGAGAATATTGCAAGTCAAAATCCAGATTTGGACGGAGACCTTGCAGGCAGAAAAATTGTGTATTATAGACAAATAAACTGCTGAAAATCGGTGGTAAATTGAAAAATAATAAAAAGCAAGGCACAAACCTTGCTTTTTTAATTTGGTTTTTATTTTAATAATGCGGCTAAAAATTAGGAGAAAAGTTATTTTGCGTATTTTGATTTTTCTATTGATTATTTTACTATTAAATGGTAAAATGTTAAAAAGGAGTAATAATGAAAGTTCGTGTAAATGGAAAAATAAATTTGACGCTTGATGTTGTCGGCAGTTTTGGAGAGGGATATCATAAGCTTGATACAGTCATGGCATCTATAGGGATATTTGACATTGTAGAAGTAAATTTATCCGATAAGATTTGTGTATTTATGGATACAAGAGAGTGTGACGAAAGTAACACTGCTTTTAAGGTTGCCAAAATTTGCCATGAACAGTACAGCATCCCTCCGCTAAAAATTGAAATTACAAAAGGAATACCTTTTTGCGGAGGTTTGGGCGGCTCGTCTGCTGATGCAAGCGCCGTTTTGTACTGCGTGCAAAAAATGTTCGGTTTAGCTGCTAAGGAAATTGCAAGAGTAGCGGAAAAAGTCGGCTCAGATGTCAGTTTTATTTTGCAAGGCGGATTGTGCAGAGCAGGCGGCAAAGGGGATAAATTGGAAAATTTGCCGTTTAAGGAATACAGCTTGGTGGTTGCACGCGGAAAGACTGTTACAAGTACAAAAGAAGTTTTTTATAAATTTGACGAAATTGGCACAACAAGCAATCATACACAGCTGTTTTTATCTGCTTTTGAAGATGGTAATGAACTTGCATTTATCGGCAATGGACTTGAGACGAGTGCAATCAATTTATGCACGGATATGGAAAAGGTAATATGTATGCTTGCAAGATATAGTAACCATGTTTGTATGAGTGGTAGCGGGGCATGTGTGTTTGCTGTTATGGAAAATATGTCCGATGCCAATTTGGTTGCGGATAAACTGAAAAATAGCATTCCTTTTGTAAAAGCTTGCACAACTTTACCATATGGTATCAAAGAAATTTAGCGTTAATGTTATATTAGCCTAAAAACTGCTAGCATTTAAAATAATTTTTGTAATAATTTAACTATTTTTTTATAAAACGCTTGATTTATACTTTATTTTATATTATAATGCTAATATGTCAAAATCAAAATAATGGAGGAGTATGTTTATGAAACATATTAATACTATTGTAAATAACGGAATGAAAAAGTCCGGTAATATCGGTTGCGGTGAGTGCCAATCAAGTTGCCAATCTGCTTGCAAAACAAGCTGTACTGTAGGTAACCAATCTTGCAGACACCAAGACGAAAGAATAAATACAACTAAAAAACCTTTACTATAATTTAAAATGGTACATTGCTTTAAATATAACCATAAGGGCAGAGATTATCATTTCCTTTGGGATGTGGAAAGCGGAAGTTTGCACAATGTAGATAAAGATGCTTATCTTGTTGCAAAAAACAGATATGGCATTTTGGATGGTGTGGATTTGCAGGATTTTTCCGCTATGCAAGATAATTTGGTAGCTGAAATAGACAAAGAGTTTGAAGAGCTTGAAAGTAACGGAAGTTTGAATGTTCCTGCAAAAATTATGGCTACTCAAAAACAAATCGGAGAGATTAAGGCTTTGTGCTTGCATATCTGTCACGATTGCAATTTAAGGTGTAAATATTGTTTTGCCGACGAAGGAACATACCACTCTAAATGTAAAGAGTATATGTCCTTTGAAGTAGGTAAAAAAGCGATTGACTTTTTGATTGAAAAAAGCGGAAGACGTCAAAATTTGGAAGTAGACTTTTTCGGCGGCGAGCCGTTAATGAACTTGGATGTTGTTAAGCAAATTGTCGAGTATGCGAGAGAGCAAGGCCAAACTTACGGTAAAAACTTTAATTTTACTTTAACAACAAATTGTTTGCTTTTAAATGACGAGACTATAGATTGGCTTAATAAGGAAATGTACAATGTTGTGCTATCTATTGATGGCAGGAAAGAAGTGCATGACAGATTGCGAAAGACTGCAAACGGAAAAGGCTCACAAGCATTGGTTTTAAAGGCTGCTAAAAAGTTTGCCGAAAAACGTGGAGATAAGTCCTATTACGTAAGAGGTACTTTTACCGCATACAATCTTGATTTTGTACAAGATATATTGTATTTGCGTGACCAAGGCTTCGAACAAATAAGTATAGAACCGGTTGTATTGCTTGATGATAGTCCTATGGCTATAAAACCAGAACATTTGCCTCAAATTGCTGCGGAGTACGAAAAGCTTGCTAAAGAGTACCTTGATTCACGTGCAAATGGAAAATGGTTTAACTTTTTTCATTTTATGCTTGATTTAGAGGGCGGACCTTGTATTAAAAAAAGGCTTACAGGCTGCGGTGCCGGGTGTGAATATTTGGCGGTTACGCCTTACGGAGATATTTATCCTTGTCATCAATTTGCGGGAGAGACAAATTACAAGCTAGGCAATGTTTTGAATGACGATTTTAGTTTGGAAATTAGCAAAAAGTTTGCAACAAATATTGTTACAAACAAGCCGCAGTGTCAAAATTGTCCTGCAAAATATTATTGCAGCGGCGGATGTTGTGCAAATAATATTCATTTTTGCGGGGATATAAGCACGCCTTATTCCATAAGTTGCGAAATGATGAAAAAAAGATTTGAACTTTCACTTGCAATAAGTGCGATTGAAGCTACAGGCACAAAATGACAATTATATTAAAGCGATAGAAATAAAATAAATAATTTATGTTAAAATGTGATTTAACTTTGACTATAATAAATATAACTTTTAAAGCATTTTTATAGTGGGTTGATGATAGGAGGCATACGGTGAAAAATAATAGTAAATTAAAATCCAAAGGGCTTACAAAAGGTTGGAGTATTGCTATTCTGACTATTTTTGCTTTGCTTGTGATTTTAGGCGCAGTCTTTGCCTTTGTTCCACTTCAAGACGGACAGCTTGGCATTGTTGATTATAACAACTTTGCGAGCAACATTAAACTTGGATTGGATTTGAAAGGCGGTGTGTACGCAGTTTTCAATGTTGACAAGGACGATTTTATAAAAAATAAATATGAGGGAGATACAAGTAAAACGGACGAAGTGAACTATGCTTTTGACAGTGCAGTTCAAGGTACGGTATCTCGTTTGACCGACCTTTTGACAAGTAGGGGCTATACCGAAGCTCAAGTAACTGTAAATGGTAGCGGAGATAATCAAAAAATTCGTGTAGAAGTTCCCGATGTCGATGACCCTGACGAATTGTTTGCGTTGATTGCAAAACCTGCTACACTTACTATGTATGAAGCTAATGTCGATAGTCAAGGTAATATAACAAAAGCTAACGATGATTTGCTTGTAAGCGGCTCGGACATTCAAATGGCTAGTGTCGGTATGCAAGAAGGTAAATACGTTATTCAACTTAAATTTAACAGAAACGGTACCAAAAAATTCTCGGAGGCAACCACTAACTTAAATGGTAAGTATTTGGGTATTTTCTTGGACGGCAGACCTTTGATGGCTCCTAAAGTAAATAGTGCAATTACAAATGGACAAGCAGTTATTACAGGCGACTATACTTATGAAACTGCTAACCAATATGCTATTCAAATTCAGTCGGGTGCTTTGGGTGTGAAACTTAGTATGGATAGCTCAAACGTAATTTCCGCAACGTTAGGAAAAAATGCAATCAATCACGGTTTGATTGCCGGCGGCGTAGGACTTTTGATTATCTTTATCATTATGATTGCAAGATATAGAATGTTAGGCTTAGCAGCATCATTGTCATTGATTTTCTTTGCATTGACTTATATATTTATCTTATCTATATTCCCTTGGGTACAGTTGACACTTCCCGGTATTGCGGGTATTTTGTTGTCGATAGGTATGGCGGTGGATGCGAACGTAATTATATTTGAGAGAATAAGAGAACTTATGGCAGGTAACAACCAAAGAGATATCCGTGCAAGTGTGACTCAAGGTTTTAAAAATTCATTATCTGCAATTATTGACGGTAACGTAACAACTTTGATTGGTGCTATCGTACTTGCTATCGTAGCTATTAGCTCTATTAAAGGATTTGCCATCACATTGCTAATAGGTATCGTTATATCTTTGATAAGCTCGTTGCTTGTTTGCCGTTTAATGATTAAATGTTTCCTTGCATTTAATGACGATTCTACAAAACTTTATGGTTTAAATGTTAAGGATGTAGATTATTCGATAGATTATAAAAATTATGCTAAACAAATTGCCGAGCCTGTTCAAGATAAAAATGCAGATAAAGCAGTTGTAAATGACAACAATAAGACTGAAACAGCGGAGGTAAATGCATAATGAAAAAGATTAATTTTACATTGGCTGGTAAAAAAGTCGTAGAAAAATGGAAGTATTGGATTTCTGTTCCGTTGGCTATTTTCTTAATCGCGTTAATTGCTTTTGGTATTTATGCGGGTGTTAATAAAGATGCTGCTTTGGGTGTTAATATAGGTATTGATTTTGCGGGCGGTAATATTATTACAATTCAAACAAAATACGATGCAAACGCAAGTGACGCAAATGCAAAATACAACGAAACTTTAAATGTAGTTAAAGATGTGCTTGCAGAAAAAAATGCAAAAATAAGCTATGACCAAATGGCGGGCGATACAACATTGGATGTGGTAGTAAGATTTAATTCACTATCAAAAGATGCGGAAGTCAACAACCAAATTACCGATGAGATAATTCAAACGCTAAATGCGAAACTTAGTAGTGATATTGTAAATAACATTACAATAGAACGTAACGGACCAAGTGTACAAAAGGAATTGATTTTGACAGCATTTTTGTCGGTATTAATTTCCACTATGTTGATTTTGGTTTACATTGTAATTAGATTTAGAAATGTGTTTACAGGATTGTCTGCGGTTATCGCATTGATACATGACGTTTTGATAGTTTTTGCTTTGACGATTATTTTCCATATTCAAATTAACTCGTCATTTATTGCGGCAATTATTACGATTATTGCTTATTCAATCAATAATACTATCGTATTGTTTGACAGAGTAAGAGAAAACTATAAATCTTTGCCTGTAGGTGAGAGTGTAAATAATAATATGGTTGTAAACAAATCTATCGCACAAACTTTATCAAGAAGTATTTTGACTACTATTACAACTATGGCTGCGATTGTTATTTTGGCAATTATAGGAGTTTCTTCAATTAGAGAGTTTGCTCTTCCTGTATTGTTCGGTTTGCTTGCAGGTACTTTCTCGTCAATATTCATTGCTCCATCTTTGTACTGCTTAATGAAAAATGCAAGTGATGCTTCTTCAGTTAAAAATAAAAACAAAATCGCAAAACCTAAAAAAGTAAAAGAGAAAAAAGAAGTAAAAGATACTGCGGTTGTATAATTAACATAAAATTAGATTAAAAAAGTCTGCCAAACGGCAGACTTTTTTGTTATAAGACAATTATGGATTTTTTACAATTATGAAAATTAAATACAAAATTTAAAGTCAAATGGATAATACCGAAGTGTAATTTTGTGTTTAATTTTAATTTAATTTGTCATAAAAATATTGCCATTTGCAAAATCAATGTTAGCATAAAAATAAAAAGGAGTTTGTATGATAAAATATTTTAAAAACGGTGTTTTGGAAGTCGATACTCTCGATTTGCCGCAAGATTGCGGGGAAATTAAAGTCTCGGTAATTTTAGAGGAAGAGAGGAATGACGCTAATTATTATTTGGAGTTCGCCTGTCCGCGTAATGTCAAATACATAAGTCAAAAACTGACTCGTACTGCCGATAAGGAATACGAGATAATTTTACCGCGTGGGATATCAGAGTATATCGGGGAAGTTTATGTGCAAATGATAATAATGTCTAATGAAGATGCTGCACTTATCAGCCGTTCGTTGATAGCAAGTAACCCATTGTTTGTAATAAAGGAATCAATACTTGCAAGTAATGCTTTGGATAGCAGTGAGAGACGCGATTTTTTTGAATATGCCCAAAATGTCGTGACAAGTGTGTCGGATAAAATTGACATTGTTGACAAAATGATAGAAAGCGTGCCTGCTCAAATTACCGACATTGTAGAGGCGCAACTTAAAGCAGTAGATGACAAGCTTGCAGAGTATCAAATGGTTATAGACGGAAAAATCGAAAATGTTGCCGATAATTTAAAAAGTCAACTTGTTGGAGTAGAGGGGAGTATAAGCAACAATACAAGTAAAATAGAAGAAAATAAAAGTGTGATTGCCGAAGTGCAAAATGAATTGAAAGGAGATATAAGCAGTTTAAGTGGCAGTATTTCTCAATTAAGCGGTAAAGTTACAAATGTTGAAAACGGGCTTAGTGGTAAACTAAATACCTCGGCTGTTAAAAATGAGTATTATTCAAGTACCAGCGAAGTTTATTCTACCCAATATATTAATAATAATTTGAAAAAATTCCATAAAGATTCTGGAGAATTTACTTTTACTTCTTCAACAACTTATTCGGAGGTTAGTACAATTACCACCCCTGCAAAAGGTTATTTGGTTGTGTTTTTTGGCAGTTGTAATAGTGGTGCAGCAGTGTCTAAAGTAGGAATTTTGCCTGTGAAAAGTGCAGGAAACACAACAGGTGCGGTAAGCAATATCGGACATACATTATCGCCTGCCGCTATGGGTGTAGTTTTGTGTGATTATTTGGATGCAAATACAACCGTAAAGTTTTATTGTCAATGCCAAACATCGGGTAAGAGAACTACGGGATATTATAGATATATTTTATTGGAGGGATGAAAATGTATATAAAAATTGACAAAGACGGGAATTTGACTGAAGTAGTAGAAAATTTTAAAGCAGGTTGTTTGGAAGATAATTACGAAGTTGATACAGATAAATTGCTTTTTGCAAAATATGTGGACGGTAAGATAGTATATGATGATAAAAGCTATAAAAAACACGTCAAAAATCGTACTATTTTAAATAATTTGGTTACTGAAAAAATGGAAATCGAAGAGTGGCTAGATAATTATGACAGAATATGCAATGAAAAAATGAGATGTGACAGGCTTCAAATGGAGTGTCATCATAATATTGCAAAGTTGGATAAAATAGCTTTGGATAAAATCCGCAAACTTTCCGAAATAAACACTGCTATGGCAAATTTATAATTTGGCATTGGTGTAAAATATACAATTTGAGACAATATTTGCTCTTGCCAAAAACTTTATTTTATGCTATAATAATATCTAGATTAATTTGTTATCTAAAACAGCAATAATTTTATAAAAGGATTGTAGTATGAAATTTTCGGTATTGGGTTGTGGACGATGGGGGTCCTTTATAAGTTGGTATTTATCGGATATAAAGAATTATGATACTTGTCTTTACGGAAGAGCTACAAGTGCTAACTATTTGCAACTTAAAAATACAAGACAAAATGAATACGTAAAATTAAATGACAATATCACTTTAACAAGTGATTTATCTGTGGCTTTAAACTTTGCGGATATAGTAATTATTAGTATTTCCGCGCAAAATTTACGTGAATTTATAAGAAATATTAATAATAACTACGATATTTGCGGTAAAAAATTTGTGCTTTGCATGAAAGGACTTGAAACTCCGAGCGGCAAAAGACTTACAGAGGTTTGTATCGAAGAGGGTATCGATAAAAATAATTTGGCAGTTTGGCTTGGTCCGGGGCATATACAGGATTTTACTCGCGGTATACCTAATTGTATGACTATAGATAGCTACAATAAAGATTTGACTTGTTATTTGGCAGATAATTTGGCGAGCGAACTTATCAGATTTTATTATGGCAATGACATAATTGGTAATGAGATAGGTGCAGCTTGTAAAAATATTATGGGAATTTGTGCAGGAGTACTTGACGGCTTGGGTTACGGTGCAATGAAAGGTCCGCTTATGGTACGAGGTGCTTTTGAGGTTTCAAAATTTATAACTGCAATGGGTGGCGACGGATATACAGCTTATGGATTGACTCATTTGGGGGATTATGAAACAACTTTGTTTTCCAAGTATTCAAACAACCGTAATTTTGGTGAAAAATTGGCTTTGGGGCAACCTTTTGAAAAACTAGCAGAGGGTGTTAAAACGTCCGAGGCAGTTTATAAAAAAGCAAAAGCTTTGAATGTTGATATGCCTATTACGGAAGCGGTATATAAAGTTTTGTTTGAAAAAGCCGATTTAAAAGATGCGTTATCTTCTTTGTTTAGTCGCTCGGTAAAAACTGAAAAGTATAGCTGATAAATACTTAATATGTTTAAATTTTTGCAATTTAATTGCGATTTTCGATAGAAATTTGTTGAAATTATATAAAATAAAAACGCCTTAGGTATTACCATAGTTGCTATAGAGGAATTGGTAAGTTGCAAAATGTAGAGATTAAAGCGTGGCGATAAGCCACGCTTTTTGATATTTATAATTAGTGGAGTAACTTAGTTATTAGTAGCCTAGTGAGATATGGAGATATTTCTATTCAAAAATATTAAATTGGTTGACTTACTTTCATTTTATGATATAATTATTCCAATATAAATTGAATTAGGAGGATAAACACTTATGAAAAAACTTATAGCATATTGCGGACTTGATTGTGCAAAATGTGATGCAAGAATTGCTACGCTTAATAACGATAATGCTTTACGCGAAAAAGTTGCAAAACTTTGGTCAGAAATGAATGGAGTGGAGATTACTCCCGAAATGATAAATTGTGAGGGATGCCGTATGAACGGTCTAAAAACGCCATATTGCAATAGTTTATGCCCGATTAGACAATGTGCGCTTGACAAAGGGTGTGAAACTTGCGGCAACTGTTCGGCAATTAATGGCTGTCAAACTGTCGGTATGATAATATCTAATAATGAAGAAGCATTAGACAATCTTAAAAATAATCAATAAATTTCAATTTATTTTTCTAAAAATGTGTAAATAAAAGCTCTCGAACAAAATGTTCGAGAGCTTTCTTTATTAATTGAAAGTGCAACTCTTTTTTTAATTCCCTATAGGAATGCATCTTTACTGAAAGCATTTTTTATTAAAATTTAATTAATTGAAATTCTAATAAATTTTGTTTTATGCCGAACAAATATCTATGTTGTTTACGTCGATAGATTTCATAAATGTTTTGCTTTCCTTTGTGTTATTGAACTCAAGTATAGCAGTTAGTATAACAACTATCAAAACATAAGGCACCGGTAAAAAGCTGCCTGCATCCATTAAAGACTGTATTTCAAATGCTATTATACCAAGTGAGATTGAAACATTGAATCTTTTAAAGTTGCTAAACATTATTCTGCCGCGTACAAAGTAATAGTAGCAATATGCTAGTACTCCGATAATACCCATACTTGCAAGTGCCTGCAAAAGTGTATTGTGAAACCAATATATGCAGAAATCTGCTAAATGCAAGTTAGGCCCAACATATCCCATTCCTACTCCAAACATAGGATTTTTAATAAAACAAACCAACGCTTCTTCATATAAGTTACTTCTTCCGCTAGTTGTAAATGATAAGTCTGAAATATGCTCAAATGCTTTTAAGATAAACTCTTTTTTTATCAATACAAATATAGATATTAAGATAGCAAGTACACATATAGAGATTAGTAACTGTGAGCGATTTGCACCCTTTGTAAATGAATAAATTAATAAAACCGGAAAAGTAATCAATATGGATAATATTCCGCTACGGCAAAATGTAATAAAAATAAATCCGAAAAAAATCAGTCCGATTGTATAAAATAGCCAAGCAAATTTTTTATCGCTATATCCCAAATAAAAACCGCAAGGAGCAATAATTGCAAGCAGTGTAGCAATTCCGTTTCTGTTACCCCAACCTAAGTTTATTACGTCAAGTCTGAGCATTTCAATAAACGGCTCATCCGAACGCAAAAAATGAGTTAACATTTCTGCAACAATTATAAAGCCCAACGTAATCATAATATAGCATACATACTTTTTATAATCGACATCCTTAGGAGGTTTTGTATAGGTCATAATTAAGTAATATAGTATTAGCATTACAGGACCGAGAGTTAATATAAACATTATACCGTTTAAGTATTGTTTTAAACTCAAAAAACCTATACCTCCTGCAAAAAGTGCTATTGTTATCGCAAAAAACGGCAAAGTCAACTTGTAATTTTTAAATTTGACAGGATAACTTATTAAATGAGATATAAATGCACCGATTAATAATATTGCCAACACGAACATAACAGGCCAAGTTTTATCCTCGTTTAAAATATTATTGTTCGAAGTGTTAAAAATCATATATATCAAACAAGGCAATACAGGCAAAATATCTTCGTTGATAATCAATACAACACAAGTGATTAACAACAAAATAGTCATGCCAAGCAAACTATTGCCTGTCATCCAACAAAAAAATGTGACAAACCCGCAAATCATTGGGAAAATAGGTGTATACAATGACAATCGGGAAGTATTTTTGAGATATTCAAAAAATTTCATATATTAAATTATAACACAATAGAATGATAATGTAAAGATATTTATTTTAAGAGTGTCATATTTTTGATTAGCTATTGCAAATTTAATTTAAATATGATATAATAATATAAATAAATCTGCGGTATATTCTCTAAAATAATCGTTATAAGTTGAGGGGTAACTTGATTATTGAAAGAGTTTATTTTTGCGCTAATTTATAGAGGTGAAAGTATGAAAAAGAAATTTAGTTTTGCTATTGTAATCGTACTGTTAATAAGTATGCTTACTTTAGTGCTTGTAGCATGTGACCCTAAAGACCCGGAGTCGTTTTCTGCTGTTGACAGTATGATAACGCTTGAAGAAATTTGGGATGCTTGGTCGATTGATAATTTTCAGACGGCAACGGATACTTTGGGTATTGATGTAAATGTCAATCTAAAAGGCGATGGCAAAGATATCAATTTTATTTTGCAAGGCGGTATTTCCAGCAATGCAAATGTAAAAGAAGGATTGCGCTTAGCAATAGTAAATAATTTAGCAAATAAAACTGTCGCAGAGGTAATATCAAACAGTGATGGTACTTTTGTTTATGCTGACGGGCTAAATGATAAACCGTTAAAAATAAATGAAATAAAATTTCAAGGCATAGGCTCTATTATAAATGAAACATTAGGCTTTAGCGTAGGGGATTTGGCAGGACTTTTAAAGATGCCTATAATAAATTTGGTAAATGATGCAATCAATATGGAAGGGAGCTGTATTACCGTAAGACCTGTGCTTAAAGAAAAAAATTCTTATGATGTAAATTATACATTTGATTTTAAACTTAATAGTTTGATTGACGGATTAATGTCGTTTATCCCAGGCTCCGAAGAGATATTTGAGAGTGTAAAAGCAGAGCTTAATGATGTTAGTATTTACTTTGATATAAAAACAGCAGGTAATCAAAGAGAAAAAGTTGTAAAACCAGCCAAAGGTGCACCAAAATATAACTATAAAGGTGGAAAATTAACTGATATGAAAATTGCCGCAAAAGTTGGCACAAGTGAAATGACTGTTAATTGCGGCGTCGGTGGATTTAAGATGTTAAACAGCATACCTGTTATTAGCACGCCTACGGAATTTATGGATTTTGACAGCTTTTTATTGCCAAGTAATTTGAACGGTACTTTTAATTTGAAAGATAAAAACGGCGATATTTTAGGAAATTATGAATATACTGCTAATTTTGATTTTAATAAAACACAATTATTTTCAAGTTTGATAGAATGTGCCGTAAAGCAAAGTGCAATGCCGATTGTAGACAAAATGTTTAAAGACGAGAGCGGGAAAATTTATATAGAGGTAAAACACATTTGCGACAATACTTGCACAATCAATCATTTGAGTAATGACTCTCGTCCGTTATTGACTGTTGCTTATGACCCTAATTCTTTTGGGACAAATAGAGTTTATTTTGCTTTTAATATAAGAGGCAGCGTAGGCGCCGATTTTGCGGAAAAAATATCCGAAATGATAAATGACGGCACATTGGTTTCCGCACAAGAGATATTAGAGCTTTTACCAAAAGAAGATTTGATTTTTAGCATTGACCCGTCGGCGTATATTAAAAAAGATGAAGTAAGTAGTACTGATAATATTATTTTGCCACAAATTATGGCTGTAAATGACAGTAATACGATTGATTTTACTCAAATAGTAAATAGTATTTTGCAAGCAGATGTCTTTGCGGAGTATAAAGATACAATCGCAAAAGTTTTGGATATAGTATTTCCTAATGTGGAAAGTATAGATTACACTGCTGTTCACACCAACGAGCATATAACCGATTGGAATATAAAAGCAAAGTTTTTGGAAAACAGGGAGTTTTGCTACAGCGAAACAGACGGTATCAAAGATATTATGGCTCCTATAAATAGTAAAATCGACTATACATTAAATTCGCAAAACATTATTGAAATAACTACAGCTCAAGATATCTATAATGGGGACGGTACGCTTAAGGATTTGACAGCTCAAGATTTGAATGCTTTAATCGGTGCTAGTGTAGAAGGCAAATATGTTGATATGTTAAACAATCAAATTACCGAAAACTTAACTATACTTGACATTGTCGGTTTAGACATTGAACAAACTCAAACAACTCAAACGGTATACTTGGTTGTAGGTGGTAGTGTTAATAATAACATTTATAGATTTTTGGATAATATAAATGAATTGTTCGGCACGGAAGATAAAAAATTAATCGATTATATTTATTCTATTTGCGGTGTTATTGAATTGGAAATAAAATTGATATAAAGTAATAAAAAACAGCAGACATTTTTATGTCTGCTGTTTTTTATCTTTATTTACAAATTATTTGAATTTTCGTTTAGTCTTTAGTTCTTGTTTTGCATTTGGTAGAAAGCAATTTTTCTCCTACATTGATGAAATCGGCAGCACATTTGAAACATTTGTTGTAACTGCAGTCTGTGCTATTGCACTTTATTAAAGTATCCTCGTTATCTGAATAGTTAAATTCGCTTGAAACTTCCATATTGACGAATTCTTGTTCGATTACTCCGTTTTCTCTTTTTATTCTTGTAATACAGTTGCCTCTTTTATCGATGTTTACAACGCCGGCTTTACAGTGAAATCCCTCATTAAACTCGCAGTTGCTTGTAGTGCATTTTAAACCTTTCATAAATCCTCCTAATAATCTTTTGTTTATATTAGTATTTACTATTATTTATCAATTATTCGCGATATTTTTAGCTAAAATGCGTTTATTTTTTAAAATTGATAGCCTTTTTGCTTGCTATACTAAAAAATATTTGATAGAATACTACATAGTGCGGATTGTGTTGGAAATAATATTTTTTACGCTCATTTAGTATGGGGAACTTATGAATTTAGATATAATAAAACAATTAAGTCGTACAAGTAATAAAGTATGTCTTGCAAAAAATGAAAAAGGTATGTCTGTAGTAGTAAAAAAATATCAAGACATAAAAACTTTGAATATTGAAACTACTATATTAAATCAACTTTCGGTTTCCGGCTATGCTCCCAAAATAATAGAAATGGGAGAAGACTTTATCATTTACGAGTATATCGAGGGAGATTTGCTAAAAGACAAATTTTTATTGTATACTATGAGCGATAATGTTGACGGACTTATAAGACTTGCCAACGAACTTTCGATTTTTTTGCAAATCTTTTATACGCTTGAGGATAATTATATTTTAAAAGATATTTCTTTTGATAATTTTATTATAAAAGACGGAAGATGTTACGGCATTGATTACGATAGTGTGGAAGAAGGAATGCAGTACACAGATATTGCAGGCGTTATTGCTTATGCAGTTACAAATTGCGCGGGTAGTATTTACTCGGCTTTTCCGTTTATCAAAAGGATTCTTACCAATTTTCGTTATCAAATGATAGATGTAATCAACGAAGTGAGAATCTGCTTGAATAGCAGTAAAAAAATAATAAACATAGACAGCGTTTTAAATGACTTGCTGTTGATAGACGACAAAAAAAATGAGAAATTTTTACAAAAATAATTGTAAACATATTGAAATAAGAAAATATTTGTGCTACAATTAT
>OFFB01000459.1_pt1 | contig 38573 bp, 45 predicted proteins | sample 1521281 | NCBI WGS metagenome assembly OFFB01 (sample SAMEA3504109, study PRJEB24116) | mouse gut metagenome | biome: mouse gut; feature: mouse-associated habitat; material: faeces | place: Denmark | collected 2011
AAAGATTCAGTGTTTTTGCATTTTTATTTATGCGGGAAAAATGGGGAAACTCAAAACAAAGCATACATGAATAAGCCATTTTATTCGCACTTCAATATTGCATGAAAATACAACCTTTTATACTTTTGTTACTGCTGACTATTTATTGCCATGTCTTTGTTATCTTGAAGTTTATAACTCCCTTTTCAATGACTTCATCAATTTTATAAACTTCATCCCGTTTTGGATTATAAGTAAGTAGTGTTAGCCGTCTTGGGCAAACATAAGAATTATCACTGTTAGGCATATTGCTTAATCTGTCCATATAAGGATAAATACAATCTGTTTCTTCACTTTCTTTTTGCATTTCCTGCAATGCCTTGTATGCGGTATTATTATTTTTTCGATAATAATTCAAATGTTTCTGCTGTATTAGATAACACTATATCCTCTCTCAAAAATTCCAATGAACAAAAAGTTGTTATCTCCGATTCGGTTTTCTTTTAATAGCCAATAACTTCATATAATCATCAAATTCAAAAGTATCAATTGGTTCAAACATTACCCATTTTCCATCATGATAGATTTTTGCTTCATCAAATCGCCTGCAAACAGGCTCAGAAAGGGTACTTCTTATATCTTCAATTTTTGTTCTTTCCTCTTTCCCAAAGATAATCATAAAACCAATGCACTTACTTTTTGCGTATAAGCAGCAAAGTGTTTTACCACCTCTACGATATTTATACTCATAAGTCCAATTTTTACCGCCAGTATTCCATAATCGTTCCATTTCGTATTTTTCATCAATAGCCGAACATAACTCTTGCCAAACTTCAAACAAAGATTGTCCGAGTAATTCAGTCATAGTCGATTGAGACGGTATATTTTCAAGCATTGTATCCCCTCCGTAATTTTAACTATTCTAAAAATTATATTGCTCCTATCATACCTGCTTCAAACAAAGTTTCAAATGTATTTACCGCACCACCATGCTCCACAATTAAGCCATCAATTACTTTATCAATGTCAACACCTGTAAACACTAATTGTTTACCAGTTGGTTTTATCCCAATCCATTCCCCTTTATGTGTACCTTCCATAATAAATTCTGAAATGACATAATCCCCATCACAAAACTGTTTGGTAATCTTCATTCTATAATCGGGATATGTTTGCTTAGTTGCCTTAATGTGTTCTTTTATACCCTCAATACCGACTGGAATCAGCTTTTCTCCCATTTTTACACAGCATTCCGGCGATATAAACTCTGCCATTCTCTCAATCTGATTTTCAGATATGACAGTTTCATAAAAGTATTTTATTCTCTCTGCTGATTTCATCGTCCAATCCTCTTAAAGCACATTTTTATTTACCATACAGCTATTCTACCAAAAGCCACCATTACTTTCCACACATTATCAAAAAAATAGCAAATCCCCACCAGCCAGTCAAGAGTAAATTAACGGCTACGCTACTCTTGACTAACTGGCAGGGATTCGCTTCATGGCAGCTAAGAAGGCTTTAAGCAGCTCTCCGCCTGTCAGCGGGCTTCCCGATTGTATTTTCTCCTTGCCGCTCGTTTCTGCCCGGCTTCTATCTGTTCCAGTTGCTTCGCCTGATCAATGACAGCATTTACCTGTTCAGAACCGACCACCGTCTTTACACGTCCGAAATCTGCCGCTACTATCCGCAGTTCCCTGTTTTCCTCTAAGACTTCTTCCAGCCTGTTTATCAGCCGCTCATTTCCGCTCCGTTCCCTGTTATATGCCGCTTGCAGCTTTGTAAATTTGTTGGAAATATCCAGATATGCAGAATAGATAGAGCGCATGACCTGAACCATTTTCTTTACCAGCGGTTTCGTTTTCTTCTCCCTGTACGATTTTGCAGATTCCATAACCGTAGCTTCTGGAAGTGTCTGCTCCGGGTCAGCGGAGAAATCTGCCGCCAACCGCTCCATATTCTTAACCATAGGAGCAAGTTCATTCATACGCTTCTGGTATGTCAACGCCAATGATAAAATGTAAGAAAACGCCGAAGAAAAAATGCAGATTTATGGCGGAAAGGAGAAAAAAACGATAGACTTCCAATAGGACAAAAATGTTCGGGAAGGGAGTCGGAAAATGAGAGGAAAAAGCTGGATGGACATACGAAATGACAGACAAAAAGGGATGAGCTATGTGGAACTCGGAAAAAAATACCACATGGATCCCCGGACGGCAAAGCGGTATGCACAGTCACCGCAAAAACCGGAGTACACACTGACACAGCCAAAACCAACAAAACTGGATGCTTACAAGCAACAGGTAGACCAATGGCTGGAGGAAGCTCCCTATTCGGCGGTACGGATACTGGAAAAACTGCAGGAACAGGGATTTGACGGAAAGTACAGCATCGTAAAAGAATACGGTAGTGTAAAGTAGCCTATGAAAAACTGGAGTCAAAAAAATAGGCTCCATTAGAACTTTGATAATTGTAGATACGATAGATTTTGGCAGTGTCCGCCACCCTTGACGGCACACCAAAACAATGCTCTGAACGTCTTACCGACGGCGAAGAACTCAAGAACAGATACCAGTTTCTCCGTCTGATTCACAGCATTGTAGCATTGTTTTGGCGTGCCATCAAGGGCAGGTCCCTTCGGGATGGCTAGGTAATTACCTCTGGCTCGGAATCTAAGAACAGATGTGGGCTTAGCCCTGTTGCTGCTTTAAGAGTTCCTGTTGGCCCAGATAGATCAGGAGTTGCCATTTGCCGGGCATATTCCCAGCGCCTTCCAGCAGTTCCACTTTATTCAGCGGTTCCCTGCCGCCGGATTTCTCATGAGGACGCAGGAAGTTATAGTAAGCGACCCAGAGAGAAACGCTGTGTATTGCACCGCCATCCGTACCGTAACCGCAGGTGACACGATAAGATTCCCTGAATGTACGGTTCAAGCGTTCGATCACCTGTTTGAATGGCCGGAATTTTTTGGATACTTCGTCGTCATTGGTAAGGCCGATCACCTGCGTGATGAATACGTCCCAGCCTTTTTCAATCTTGAACTGCTGGGCGGCAAGCGGATACGCGCTGTATCCGTCAGCAATGAATTTCAGGGTTCTGTCAGGGAATTCCTTAAATTTATCAAATGCCATGCGCATGGTAAGAATACAGGGGCCGACATCTCTTGAAGTTGAGACCTGATAGCCGAGGATGGAGCGAGTTACTTTGTCCATGATGAGCCAGACATATGCTTTTATACCTTTGATTTTGATGTAGGTTTCATCAGCAGCAAGTTCGTTGGAAGGATTGTAGTCATAGGAATCTACAAAGGGACGGATGATGACAGCGGCTGTTTTGGCATAATTGTTGACCATGGTATGTGAAATGTCAATACCATGGATTTCTTTAAGGGCCTGTACGGTCTGCCGGAGAGAGAGTTTTAAATTTACCCGGTAGGTAAGGCACAGCCCCATGATATAGGCGTTGTTTTTCTTATATCTAAAGGAGGTTGCCCACTTTGGGAGCTGGTTTAGTTCCATATCAAAAAAGTTTACAGAAAACTCGCGGTAAAGATAACGTAGTTTATATTTCCAGTATTCGGATTGCGGAAGCCCTTTAGGAAGCTTTGTGAGATTCCGCCGGTAGTAAGGACAGCTGTCGTTGACACACTTATGGATACGGAAATGTTTCCGGTCTTTGACAGGCTGGAGGGCATGCCCGCAATAAGGGCACTGTAGTTTTAACGGGGATGTTACTTTTTCACCGTTGACAAAGGTTTGCCCGCAGATCTTGCACTTAAACTGTCCGCGGCCGCCAGAGTTGTCATAGATATAGTCATGAGGGGCGCCGCAGAGAGGGCAGGCGGTATCTGTCGGAACGTTACGGGGTTTGCCTTTCTGGGGTTTGACAGGTTTTACGGCTTTGCCATAGCGGAGGAGGTAGTATCCGTTCCAGAGTTGCCAGTCCTGTTTGATGAATGGTTTGATGACAGGAAGTTTATCCGTGAGGAACTTTTGGTATTTAGGGCTGTGGAGTTCATCGTGAGCCCACTGCTTAAGAGGAATGTATCTGCAAATAAAAAGAATGAGCCAGCAAATTTGCTGATATTGTTCTTGAATGATTTTAAGTAAATATAGTATAATGTTATCCATAAAGCAATGATTTACCTTTCGTATTTTGTTGAGTGTGGTGCTTACATTATACACGAAAATAGGGGATCATTGCTTTTTTAGTTGTAAAAAGCTAAAAATTCCCTGAAAACATGAGGTTTTTAAGAAAAATAGGATTGTAATACTTTACAATACCATCCGGGCATCCGTGGTATCAAAATGAAAAAGAAGCCATGCGGCTGATGACGGAAAAAGGACAGGCATATCTGGATGACAGCTTTTGCATTTTTACCAAGAACCATATTGAAACCTTAAAAAAATTACCCACAAAGGAGGCTGCTTAATGAAAAACCAAAAGCAAACCATAAAATGTTCCGAATGCGGTTACTGCAGCGGATTTCGTCCTGTTGGAAACACACGGACAGAATTTACCTGCACCCATCCAGATCGGGATTACCTCAAAAACTATTTCCATGAAAAACGCATAAATAAAATGCTTGCTTTTATCGGATTTGGTGCCCGTTATTCGGATGTCGTCCCTATTAAAACGGCACCTGCATGGTGTCCAAAGAAAAAAACTCTGAGAAAAATGAATCAGGGACTCGCTAGAAACAACCGGGAGATGCAGTAGATGCTGTATCTCCCTTTTTTATTCCTAAGCACAAGATATAGTATTTTATAATTGACTAATCCTATATCTTGTGTTATCATAAACTTGTTATTGAATTTTGTGCAATTTCGGAACGGAAAGCACACGCTGTTTAAGTTTGTACGGAGTCAGAAAGTATAAAGTGCAGGTCACTTTACGCCTTCTGGCTCTTTTTATGTCTGTAACATCATTTAACAGACTATCATACAGCATATCTGTACGCAGGCAGGAATGATCCGGCAGTTTAAGCCGCCTCATCTCCTGCTTTTTTTCGTTCAGGAAAGGAGGGCAAAAGTGGAAATTCACAAATTCACTGGCAAAATCTAAAAGAAAAGAGGTAAAAACGAATGTCACAGACAACAGAACGCATCCACGAACTGGTGGATAAGCTCAACCAGTACCGCGATGAGTATTACAACAGGAATGCCCCCAGTGTGTCAGATGCCGTCTACGACCATCTTTACGACGAACTGGAACGCTTGGAGAAGGAATCGGGGATCATCCTGAGCAATTCCCCCACCCAGACCGTAGGCTACAAAGCCGTCAGCAGTCTGAAAAAGGTTCGTCACCCCATCCCGCTTCTCTCACTGGACAAGACCAAGATGGTAAGCGAGCTGGCTGCCTTCTTAAAGAAACACGCAGCCCTGCTCATGCTGAAGCTGGACGGTCTGACCGTAAAACTCGTTTACGAGGACGGGAAACTTGTGGAAGGCTCCACCAGAGGCGACAGCAATGAAGGGGAACTCATTACCCACAATGTCTCCGCTTTCCGGAATGTGCCGCTTTCCATTCCTTATAGGAAACGCCTTGTAATAACCGGCGAAGGGTTCATCCATAAAAGCGACTTTGAGCGCCTGAAGGATACCCTGACAGGCAGCGACGGCAAGCCCTACCGCAATGCAAGAAACCTTGCCGCCGGCTCTATCCGCTGTCTGGATGCAAATATCTGCAGGGAACGGGAAATCAGCTTTTTTGCCTTTAACATTCTTGAGGGCATGGACGAGTTCACCGACATCCGGGACAGCCGCAGCAGCCTGCTGCTCTCACTGTCCGAGTACGGTTTCGGTATCTGCCCTTTCCTGACAGTTTCTCCTGACGAAACGGCTGAAGACCTGGCTGTAAAAATCAAAACGCTGACAGACCTTGCGGAGATTTCGGACATCCCTATCGACGGGATGGTGCTGCGCTTTGACAGCTTTTCCTATTCCGCAAGCCTCGGCAGAACCGGACACCATTACAACGACGGCATTGCCTTCAAATTTGAGGATGACACCTATGAAACAGTCTTCCGCTCCATTGAGTGGCAGACAGGACGCAGCGGCGAGATTGCCCCGGTCGCAGTATTTGACACAGTGGAAATTGACGGCTGTGAGGTATCCAGGGCGAGCCTCCACAACCTGACATTTATCAAGGGACTGGAACTGCACCCCGGATGCCGTATTCTGGTTTCCAAGCGCAACATGATTATCCCCCATGTGGAGGAAAATCTGGACCGTGGTGACTATCAGGACATGACGCCGCAGACCTGCCCCTGCTGTGGGCAGCCCACACGCACCCATTCCAGAGCAGGCGACAAGGGACGCATGGTAGAGACGCTCCACTGTGACAATCCCGAATGTGGCAGCCGCATCCTTCAGAAATTCGTGCATTTCGCAGAAAAGAAAGCCATGAACATCAGGGGGCTTTCCGAGGCAACGCTGGACCAGCTTATCCGGCTCGGCGCCTTAAAGAGTTATCAGGATTTGTACCACCTTGACCGCTACCGGGATGAGATTATTGCACTGGAGGGCTTCGGTGAAAAATCCTATGAAAACCTGATTGCTTCCATCAATGAAAGCCGCAGCACAACCTTTGTACGCTTTGTTGTGGCAATGGACATTCCCCTGATCGGCAGAACTGCCAGCCGGATACTGGACAGACATTTCCACGGCAGCCTGCGGGAGCTGAGGCTGGCTGCGCTGGATCGTTTCGACTTTACCTGCCTTGAGGGGATTGGGGACACAATGAGCAGCAATCTCCATGAGTGGTTCCGCAATTCGGATCATCTCCTGTTATGGAGCAGCTTACAGAAAGAATTACACTTTGAAAACGGTTTGGATGCAGAGGCATCCAGAGAGGAGAACAATATGAACAAAACAACGAACAACACATTTGCGGGATGCACCATTGTAGCGACAGGAAAACTTGAGAACTTCACCCGCGACGGGATCAACGCCAAAATTATCAGCCTCGGCGCCACGCCCGGCAGCTCCGTTACCAAAAAGACGGATTACCTGATATGCGGCGAGAAGGCAGGTAGCAAGCTGGCAAAGGCAGAGCAGCTCGGCATTAAAATCCTGACTGAACAGGAATTTTTGGATATGTTGTCGGCGTAGGAGGGCATTATGGGAAAAAATGTTGACTGGATCATACACTATATCCTTGACAATCCCGGCCCTTATCCTTACCTGTGCAATGCCCATACACACGGAATGGAAAAATACCGGCACCCGGATTTCCAGATGGTACTGAACCTTCCCCAAGAACATATCTGCTATCTTCTGAACACAATGGGTATGCGGGTACAAGGCGGGGAGACCTTCCATGACGGCGATATGGTTTCCGGTATCTATGAGGACTGCAGCATACGGCTGAAAAAGGTCCGTGAAACCGGGCGGGACGTTCTGCGGCTCATCATTCCGGATAAACATAACCGCTTTCCGGAAGACGAAAACTGCATGGAACCCTACCGGCATCAGGAACTGGAAATGTTTGAAAATTAGGAAATATACTATCTGAAAAAAGCTGTCTGAAAAACGGCAGCTTTTTTCAAGTATCCGGGCTGTCACCGGGTACTTATTCTATATACGGATTCTGTTCGCAATCCGTAAAACAATTCAAATCGCAACTGACAAAACGGCAGAATCATGCTATAATTTGAGAAAGAGAGGTATGCTATTTATGGCAAACAAAACGAACACTATTCAGGAACTGAACCTTGCAGACAGTTTTTTATTTGGGAAGGTAATGAGCGACACGGAAATATGCCGCAGAGTACTGGAAAAAATATTAAATGTCCCCATTAAAAAGGTAGATTTCCCGATTACCCGGAAAACCACTGACATTGCACCTGACAGCGGGGACATCCGTTTAGATGCCTGCATCCATGATGAACAGGAAACCATATACTCTGTTGAGGTGCTGTGCTGCAAAGATGAGGAACTTCTCAAAAAAGCAAGGTATTTCCAGTGCAATATCGACTCGGACATAATCCTCTCCGGAAAAAGGTGCACAAAGCTGAAGAAATCGTACATCATCTTTATCTGCACCTTTGATCCATTTTCCGACGGACGACACATCTACACCTTTGAGAACCGGTGTCTGGAAGATCTGTCGCTGGCGCTTGGTGATGAAACCACCGAGATATTTTTAAGCACCAAGGGGGAAAAGGATGATGTGGATGACGAGATAAAGGATTTTCTGGCATATATCGAAAACAGCACTGACGCCTGTGCGCAGCAGACCTCCAGCCCGCTGGTCAGAGCAATCCATAAAAGAGTAACTGAAATCAAGCTGGACAAGGATATGGAACTCCAGTATATGACTTTATTACAGAGGCAAGGGGGAATATAATGTCAGAAGGAATCGTTTATCAGAATAAGGATATTTTATTTAAGATCCTCGGCCAGACATATAAAGAAAAAAGTTTTGCGGCATATGGAATTGACCTGCCGCCGATCAGGGAACTGCTTCCCACAGACCTGCCGAAGATTGCTGCAAATGAAAAAAGCATTGACAACCTGTTTTTACTGGAAGACGGCACTTATGCGATTGTAGATTACGAATCGGTATACAAAAAGGCGAATAAGATAAAATATCTGAATTATATCGCGCGGGTAATGGAAAAATACTTTAAGGAAGATGAAACATTCAACCTGCGCCTGATCGTTATCTACACCAGCGATGTGCAATGTGCGGAGCCAACGCTTGAAACGGACTGTTTTACCCTGCGTACCGAGCAGGCTTTCCTGTCCCATATAGACGGCGAGGCAGCCTTTGATGAAATTCAGGGCAAACTCCAGTCCGGCATCCCTCTGGCAGATGATGACCTGATGCGGCTGGTGATCCTGCCGCTTACGGTTCCCGGATCTGAAGGGAAGCAGGAAATGTTGGAGAAGGTTGTGGATCTGGCAGAACAGATAACGGATGAGGAACAACGTATTTTTACCCTCTCCGGCGTGATCGTAGCAAGTGATAAATTCATCAATAGGGAATATCTGGATCAGATAAGGAGGAGAATCAGTATGACACAGTTAGGACAGCTTTATGAGAAGGAAAAGATTGAGTATGCTAATCAAAAAGTAAGGGAAAATGATTTAAAAAGGGCGAAATCTTTATTGAACGAAGGTATTGATATAGTAAAAATCATGAAGACATATGGATTCACCGAAGAGGAACTCCTTCATCTTCAGGATGAAAATGTAACTGTATAAGAGGTACACACAATGACTTTATTGCAAAGAGACCGGGAAAATATCGAATTAGGGCGAGAAGAAGGCAGCAACCAGATGGCTTCCTTAATCAAGATACTTCTTTCTGAAAACCGTACTGACGAATTGAATCGTGCTTTAGAAGAACCGGATTTCAGGAACAGGCTTTTTGAGGAATATGATATTTTATAGCAGCAGATATAATAGCAGGGGAGGTATGTATTTCCCCTGCTTTTGCATATTGGAGATGAAACATATGACTTTATTGCAGAGAGACAAGGAAAATATCGAATTACCCTGCGTCCAAAGCAGGTTTTCTTATCTCGTATGGACAGCAGGGCAGTATTCAACGCCATACGGCAGAAAATCCATTCTGGCTCAGTACTTACAGACGACGATTTGATGGCGCTTGTCATTCTGCCCCTGACAGTTCCCGATTCTGAAGGGAAACAGAAAATGTTAGAAAAGGTTGTTGACCTGGCTGAACAGATACCGGACGAAGGGCAGCGGATTTTTACCCTGTCCGGCGTGATAGTTGCAAGTGACAAATTTATAAACAGGGATTACATGGATCAAATAAGGAGGCGCATCAACATGACACAGTTAGGACAGCTTTATGAGAAGGAAAAAATTGAATATGCGAACCAGAAGGTAAGGGAAAAAGCCATAGAAATTGCAAAGGCTTTGCTGGAAGACGGCACGGAAATTGTAAAAATTATGAAAGTTACCGGACTGACTGAGGAGGAACTTCTCAATCTTCAAAATGAATTATTAACAATATAAAAATGGATGCAATGATTTAGGACCGGTTCTCGCCGGTCCTTTTCTATTATGAACCATCCTTTGTTAAGAGCGTTTGCGGAAGGATTTGAACCTTCGGTGCGTTGGCGCACACCACCTTAGCAGGTCGCAGGATGTCCGGGGGACATCCGCTTTGCCACGACCGGAGTGGAACGTAGAGGCACCATAAACCACTCGGACACGCAAACGGAAAGTGGATGGGGCAGGAATCGAACCTGCGGTGTTTCTCTGTGACGGATTTACAGTCCGCTGCCCTCGCCGCTAGGCATACCCATCCATAATGTGACCAGGGGGAATCGAACCCCCGTAAGCAGATCCACAGTCTGCCGGACTGCCACTGTCCTATAGCCACAGTAGCTCCTGCGGGACTTGAACCCAATATCTCCGGCTTGAAAGGCCGGTGTCCTAACCTTTAGACTAGGGGACCGTATGGCAGGCATTTCCAGCCTGCTCTTTTGCTGCTATCTCTATTTTCTATCTTCCATTCATGCGCTGATCTGTATCCGCGCTCCCGGATCTGTTATAACCAGAATATCATCCATGCGCACCTGCAGAACCGCTGCCAGCACCACCAGATTATCCAGTGTCGGAAGGGCAGCTCCCTGCTGCCACTTGTAAATAGCCTGCGGCGTTGCAAAACCAAAAATATCCTGCAGGTCCCTTACCGATAATCCCGCCTGCTTCCGCAGCCTGCCTATGTTCTGCCCTGTCTTTACCATATCTATAACCGGCAAATTTGCCATGATCCTCACCTCCTGCTATTTGTAATAAATATCCAGGCGGTATATGCCCCATATGGGACTTGAACCCATGACGCCTCGATTAAAAGTCGAGTGCTCTTCCAACTGAGCTAATGGAGCATAAAAAATACCGCCTACCTCAATTAAGATAAGCGGTACATGAAAGCTATGATCTATTCCCGGCAGCCTCCTTAAAGACTTGCCCTAACATCACACAGTTTTTCGCCTTTTTCTTACCTTGCATGAGCGCATCTTAACCAGACTCTGTTCTTTTTCTTTACTGAACAGTGCCTCATAATGTTTGCTATGCAGATAATAAACAACCAGAGTTGTTGCGAAACCATTCGCAGCGAAATTAACTGTTGCCATGATCGTTTCCTTTCCGGACTTATCCGTCCTCTTTTTATTTACTGTAACCACTATATCACCGTTCAGTCCGTTTGTCATTATACCGGTAATATAATCTCACAGATAATATCGGCTTCTTTCTACTCCGCCTTTACCTCCAGTCCATCCAGCTCAAGCCCCGGCATCCCCACCAGATACCACTTCCTGTCATCACCCATCTCCACACGGGCGGGAACCCAGACACCATTCAGCCTGAAATCAAAGACCTCCCCGCAATGGATACCGCCGTAATCACGCCTGTCCCCATCCCCGTCAGTATAAAAGAAATTGTATCTGCCGCTTTCCCTGTCATAAAATAATGTACCCTGCTTCATAAAACAGTCCTCCTCTAAATTTATTCTCATATAATAAGGAGTGTTTTTTCCCCTGTTTCCTTGAAAAATAATAAATTTTTTTATATTTTTCTGGCTTTTTCATAAAACGGAATGCTCCTCCTTATATTTCCTTGCCAGCCGGTAAAAGCTGTCCTTCTTGAGTCCCATCAGCGTCATGGCCTCCTTTGCCAAGATCACGCCTCTTTTCCATCTCCCATAGCAGTCCTCCCAGTTCTCCGGATACTCCACCCTCGGTCTTCCCAGATGCTTTCCGTCCGCCTTTGCCACCTCGATGCCCTGGCGTTGCAGCTCATGCCGTTCCGTCCAGTCCTCGTCCGCCACATAAGCGAATACCGCCAGCACAACATCCGTAATGAGCTGCCCTACCAGCTCCTTTGACTGCGTGGTATCCAATATCGGCATGGAAGTCACTTTGATGTCGGCGCCGATCTCCTTTGTGATATGAAACCATTCCTTGTAAATTTCACCATAGTTCCTCCCAAAACGCTTCAGCTCCGTTACCACCAGCAGGTCACCTTCCCGCAGGATGTTATCCACCAGAGAGCGGTACACTGGGCGTTCAAACTGTCTCCCGGACTCCTTCTCCACATAGATGTCACGCTCATCAATGCCCTCCTCATCCCGCAGGATATGTATCTGCCTCTCCGGATTCTGCTCCCGTGTGGATACCCGCACATACCCAAATTTCTTTACAGCCATGACAGACCTCCCTTCCGTAAAAATCCGTGTCGCAAAAGGTACTCCGCATCCCTGCGACATCGCAAAATCTAAAATGGGCTTTTTGCGACAGAAAAACAGGGGCGTATACCTGCCGAAATCACTATCTCCAATGGTATGCCTTTTGCGACACATCATTTTATACGCAAGGGACTGACAGAATACAACAAGTTTCCCCATATGCCAGCTCCGGCCACAGGTCTGCTATATCCGGAACTTCTGGATACAGTTTAGCAGCGTGGCTGACAGCTCCTGATACAGATCCTCGTCAAACACATTTTTATCCATTGCGTTTTTAATCAACAGGGGACGGTACATCCGAAAGATTTCCTCCCGCGCCTCCTTATCCCCTGTCTTTGCCCTCTCAAGCAACAATTCAAAATTCATCTTTCCTAACCCCCATTCCCTTGCGCAGCTTGCGAATGATGTAGTAATAAGCCATTTCCGCCTGCTTTGGCTCCATGCCAAACTTTTCTCCAAGTTCCGCAAAATCCAGTTCCCCGAATACCCGCGCGAACAATATCCTACGTTCCCGGTCCTTTAAGCGGTTGATACACTTAGCGAGCTGTATGCTGTCTATCTCCGGCATACACTCCGAACTTTCCCCATATCCCAAATAGCGCAGAAGCGACTGCTCTGCCATGTATGTGCGGTATTGCGCATCAAAATCCACATGGTTCTTCTCCAGCAGATCAACCTGTATGTATTCCCACTCCTTTTGACGGTTCCTTTGTTCCATATAGCTGACGCGCCTGTTTGCCACAGCCACCATCAGGTATGCCGTAAATCGGTTCTGTACCGAATCTGTCTGTTTTTTCTCCATTCTTTCGTCCTCCAATTTTTTCTCTATGTCCTGTTCCAACCAAGAAACTGGAGGACCTCTGACCTGACAGATGCCTGCTTGTCCATATATAAAAGAAAAAGGATCATCACTCGGTTTATGTACCGAACAACAATCCTTACATCCACTATTTATCTTTGAAAAGTAGCGTGCCACACTACCATTGCAGGTAGACTTTACCCCTGTAAAGACTTCTATTTTTTTAACAGATCTCCTGCTCCGCCGCCCGGCTTACGATAATTCCCCAATGACCATGTATCCTTCCTCATGGTCACAAAAAAGCACACAAATAACGTCCTGATGAACCACGTTTTTTTTAATCCTTCAGAACGCCTAGCGCTTATAGTAGTTCCGTAACATATATTTTAGACATGGTATTGCCATTTTTACATTTGAAAAGTGTGGCAATACACTACTCTTAGGAGGTGATTATGATGTCCCTGTCAATCAAAGATGCCCGGATTTTCAGCAATGCAAGGTCTTCTCCGAAGACCTGAAAAAAGCCAGAAAGAAACTGCATCTGACGCAGGCAGCCTGTGCGGAGCTTTTGGATCTTTCTGTATCCTTTGAAAAGGATTTGGAACGCTGCCGCTGCTCCCCAAGTATTGAGAATTTTTATCATATCTGCCGGACTCTGAGTATTTCCGCAGATGACTGTATTTTTCCGGAAGACAGCCAGAAAACAAATTCTACATACCATGAATTGCTGAGACTGCTTTCCTTGTGTGATGAAAGCAGCCTGAAGATTCTTACCGCTACCGCGACCGCTCTTATCAACGAAAAACAAAATACATCAACTTAATCATCCTGAAAGACAGAAAAATATAACCCGACTAATTTTCGCAGTCGGGTTATATCCTATACTATGAATATCTGTATGATGTATGTGAAAAATAGATGGTTTGTCTTTTTGTTCGACAAATTACGACATTACAGTGTGTTCTCCGTCACTTACATTAAATTTGTGTTCACTCTTATTGTCTATAAAATTTGAACTACTACACTGATAAAATTGTGACTGTATGACAATATCTATCTTTTTCTCATAAAGCAGTTAAATACAAATTCATTATTCCAATAGTCTTTCATGTCAGGCTTCGTAAACTTAATACTCATATTATATTTTTCGGCAAAATAAAGGAAAAAGGATTTTTCATAAAAGAATTTGGGTAAGTCCTGATACCTCTCCTCATAGTCCTTATAAAGCCCTCTCCTGAACTGTATAAATTCCTCTTTCTTTTCAATATTATGAATATCGATTATGCCTATAGACTGATTTGCTTTGCTATACATTGCTTCCAAAACTTTTTCTGCGTATTCGTAGCTGTCAAAATAAGAAAATACGCTATTTGATAAGATTGCATCGTACTTTATATCACATGGCAGGCTTGCTGCTTCCCTACAAATCAGTTCTACTGGATCTATTAAAACCCCGCTCGCAATTTCAATCAAACGTGCTGAGTAATCCATCCCTCCAACATGGTATCCGTCATTCTGAAATAAATAGAGATTCGCACCACAGCCACATCCCACTTCAAACACGCTGGAAATTACATTGTCTTTCGATCGGGGACTAAATTCCAGCTCATTTTTGGTCTGCACATACTGATCATAAAACTGATCGTACTCCAACATGCTGCCGGTAGAATCCCATCCATTGATTCGTTTCAATTCCATAAAAATTTCTTTGGAATTTTGACTTCTCAAAATTGCTTTGTTCTCAGTTCTACGCTCCCAGACCTCATGCCATTTATTATTTTGCACACGCATGCTCATAATCCTCCATTTTTTCGCTTATTACTTGTACATTATCCCTTCCTTAAATAGCGTATAACTTCTTTTTGCACTTTCCCCGAACCTCCCTCCTTCTTTCAAAGCAAAAAAGCCCGACTGTTTCAGCCGGGTTATATTTTATACCACAAATATCTTTATATTATATGTGAGAAATAGATGATTTATCTTTTTTGACAAATTACATCATTGGTTGTCCTTTTCGTTCTCTGTGCTAAACTTATACCCATATCCATGCAGTGTGCGTATATTGGTAATCTTCAGTTTCGTTCTGAGACGATAAATAATATCCCTTATGACATAAGCTCCTCCAGAATAGTCCTCCTTACTTACCGCCTCATAAATCTGTTCTTTAGTAAATGCAATATTAGAATTTGACGCCAGAAAGTAAAGCACATCAAATTCCATTCTCGTAAGAATCACTTCCTGCCCTTCTACATAAACTGTCCTACTTATAGAGTATATCTGCAGTTTTCCATCTACTATACTTTTATCTGTCTCAGCCATTATTATCACCTCTATTCAACCAGCAGCTTTTATATCCTCATACCGTCTTAATTAGATAGATTCGGCAAAGCAGGTTATACTCTCCAAATTAGCGTACCGTAAACTTATGCGCAATCAAAAACCTCTTATCCTGCAGTTCTTCTATCTCCATCTCCATTTCACAAGACGATGCCCCCAGTTCTATCATGGCATTTTCCATATATGCCTGCCTGTAATTATCTAACTGATATTCCTGATACCACTGTGCCAGCAGTCCTTCACTTTCTATCACATTATAAAAAGTATAGTTTCCCCTGCCGTTTTGCAGCATCTGTTCGTAACAATCCTTATAATATCCCTCCATATCCGTAATGACCTGCTCATCTGTCAATCCCAAATCTGCAAGGCTTCTAAGACCGTTATCCTCCGCTTCCCGCTCCAAATTCCGGTATGTCTGTCCATTGCAGGGAGGCAGGTATACGGAAAGTTCCTGCCGGATATGGTTCCCGGCATAATCCTCGTCCGTTCTGTTAAAATAATCGTAAGTACCGTCACCTGTATCGTCCCATGTAGTATCCACATTATAAAATTCACCATCCAGCATGACGATATTCCATGCATGGCTTTCCCCTGCAAATCCAGTACAGTAATAACACGGGATGCCAAGCTGCTGCAAAATGTATTGAAAGGCCCTCGCATATCCTGCGCATACTGTCTGCCCGTTTACCAACGCACTGTATGCGCTCTGGTTCATTTCAGCGCTCATATTATAAGCCATTCTGCTGATCAGCTCATCATGGACATACTTTTCTTTCTCATAATCACTGGACAGCCCCTGTGCCTGTGAAATAATGGTTTCCGCATTACTTTCAAAAGTACCCTGTGCATTTTCCAAGTCCCGTGCAGTGCGGTTAAATCTCAGGTCAATCTCCACACATCGCCCGTCCCTCCCGTATTTGCAGGCATATGCCGTATCCATCCAAAAAAGCTCCGGATGGTCGTTATAAACTGCCGAGAAGATATTTCTAAGCTGCCCTGCCGTCATCTCCTCAACAGGAAGGAACTGGGAATAAACATCATTTGCATTTGCATAAATCTGACGATACATATGCTGTCCTTTATCATCCAGCATAGCATAATAGGGATAATACAAGGCATCAAACTCAAGTTCGTCCCCTGTGTTTCCGACATCAAGCCGGCTTTGGAGGACTTCTGCAGTCTCATCATCTACCTGCTCCCGTTCCTCCTGAACCTCCTGATAGCCATTCCTGCCTGATACATTTTCAGGAATGACAATGTTATCCCTGTCAGGCAGAATATAACCGGAAGTAACAGTCTCAGCAATGCTGTTACTGTTGGAAGTATCCATTATATCCGGTTCATCTGCTTCCCATATATGTTCCTGATCTGCCCTTTCAGGAACATAAAACGGCGTTTCCGATTCCTGAATAGTATCTTTTACCACGTCCTGTCCTTGTCCAATATCCAAATTATCTTCAGCTGCTTCCGCTAATTCCTGCATTTCCGGATATAGCAGTGCTGCAACTTTTTTTGTAATATCCGGATTAAATGAGCAGACAAGGACAAATGCACAGCCAAGTGCAAGCAAAACCAGGATAATATACATCAGTTTTTTTATAAATTTCATCCATTGTCCTCCGTCATATAAATGCGGGATTTAGCCGCCTCAACATCCAAAAAGCCTCTGTGCCCTACGCATATTTTCCGATGCATCAATACCAAAGGGACACCTTCTTGTGCAGGAACCGCAATGGATACAGTCCTCCCCTGTCACCAGCAAAGCTGCATACCGTTCCCTCAATTCATCCGTCATCTCTTTTTCCGCCATGTCAGCCAGTTTGGTCACTTCAGCAATATCAATCTTCTTTGGGCACGGCTGACAATGATTACAGTACATACACTGGTTTGCGAACTGTCCCACCAGACTTTCCTGAATTTCGCTGAAATCCTTTTCCTCCCTGCTCGCTGTCAGATATGCCAATGACTGATTCAACTCATCTACGTTTGCAAATCCCGGAACGGGACAAGCCACCTGCGGGAACGAAAGGACATAGCTGATACACTGGACAGGCGTAAGGCTTAATAAGCCTTTCAGTCTCCCTTCTTCGTGGTTTTTGAGAATATTACCCGCTGCAAATGGTTTCATGGCCACAATCGGTACGCCCTGCTTCCCACAAAGTTCATAAAGTTCCTGCTTTGATGGATATGCCGCCTTTTCCTCCTCTGTCATGGATTTTACCTCCCGGCCCTTCATCCTTGCATCCGCCGTATCCTGTGGAAGCAGATTAAACAGTGGATTGACCGGAAACATCAGCACATCAATCTTTTCGCTCTTTACCGCATTCAGTGCAATCTTCGTGTTATGGCTGCTAAGACCGATAAATCCCACGCGCCCGGTATCTTTTAACTCTTTGGCATAGGCATACATCCAGCCATTTAGTATTTCATTCAGATCTGCTTCATCATCACAGTTATGCAGATACAGAATGTCTATGTAGTCTGTATCCAGCTTTTCATAAAACTGCCGCAGAAAATCTTTGCAAAGCGCTTCATCCCTTGTTTTTACATACTGTCCGTCTTTATCGGCACATCCCAGATGCCCGGCCAGGCATATCTTATCCCGGACTCCCTTCAATGCCTTTCCGTAATATTCCCTCGTTGTGGGAGTCCCTACAAACAAATCGAAGTAATCGATTCCTGCATCCACGGCAGCACGCACCAGATCAAAAATCTGTTTCTCATCTGCTGTCCACACATATTCGCAGCCCATACCGATAGCGCTTACCCTTAGCCCTGTCTTTCCAAAATCCCTGTAAATCACTTACTGCTCCTCCTTCCATTAGTCGATGACATTGATTTTCATATTTCTATATTCACTATTTAAGGAAAAACTGTCCCTTATACCCTCTGTCAGATATATATCTCCATCTTCCATAATCAGGATCATTTCAAAATTCCGGCGCTGTCTCCAGTAATCCTGTGCATTTTCCAATCCCATGACAAAAAGCGCAGTAGAAAGCGCATCACACAATTTCCCTTCACTGGCGATGACTGATACCGAAGCAATGCCGTTTTCCACCGGATGCCCTGTTGCCGGATCAATAATATGCCCATACACTTTTCCATCCTCTCCAATGAAAAAACGCTCATAATTTCCGGAAGTAACCACCGCCACGTCTGAAACCTGAATGATTCCAAGTACGCCACCCGAAAAGGGATCTTTCAATCCGACACGCCAGTCACTCCCATCCGGCTTCGTCCCGATTGCCTGAATATTTCCCCCTATGTCAAGCAATGCAGCGGTAATACCCCATTCACGCAAAATCTGTGCCGCTTCATCCCCTGCATATCCTTTCCCTACGGCACCCAGATCAATCATACCGCCGGGTTCCATTTGAATTAGGTCATTATTCAATTCAACTTTATCGTAACCGACTTTTTCTAAAAGTTCCGCCAGTTCTGTCTCTGCCGGGACACGGTTCTTTCCTGTTGTAAATCCCCATGCAGTCAGAACCGGGTAAATCGTTGGTTCCAAAGCTCCGTTTGTTTCCTCTGCCATATCTAACGCAAAAGAAAGCAGTTCCACAGTCTTCCAGTCCACCGTTACAGTCTGCCCGCTGCTGTGATTGACCGCATAGACATCACTGTTTTTATCTGTAACAGACCATAATTCCTCCAGCTCCCTTATTTTGTCTTCCGCTGCAAGGACAGCCGGCTCTGCATCCGTCCCGTATGCCGTAAAAGTCATGTATGTATCCATTGCAAAGAAAGACTCCGAATGCTCCGCCATATCCTGATTTTGTTTCCATGAACATCCGCCGATACCCAAAATCAGCATACACATCATGCAACAAATGTTGATTTTCTTCATTTCTCATTCCGCCCCTTGCCAATCATTCTTAGGCCCACACAGACATAATTCCCAATCCATATCAACAGTCCCATAACCGCAATATAATCCAGGTAGAAAAATACCAGTGGTTCCTCATAATCGAAAAAGACAAAATGGCTCCTGAGCAGCATATAAATTCCTATATCTCTCCTTATAAAAGCGTATACGCCATATCCTGCAATCACCAGTGCCAGAATGCGCAGCACCCACTTCCGTACTGCAGACGGTTTCGGGAAAAACTTCTTTGCCATTCCCATCATCATGCTCCAATGAAACCCAAGATGAACGGACATCAGTACAAATCCCCAATAAGCGGAAAGCATATGCAGATTCCTCGCAAAAGAACGCCCGCCTTTTATGGGAAGAAAAGACAGCGCATGACGGGACAGGATAATTCCGCTTACCATTAAGCCGGCCATTGCGCAAAGTATCAATAATACAAGTCCTGTCTGCATGATGCGCACAGGATTGTATCTCCCTCTTAGAAGGTTTCTGATCCAGCTGCCGTTTAAGATATGGTGGATGACAAAAAGGACAAACATTCCAATGCCGATCCATTCATGGGCTGCCTGCCCGACCAGCTCATATGCCATGAGTAACAGCAGCGCCGCCGTCATTCCAATATCAACTGCCAGTTTTAAAATCATCTTCGGTTTCATTCCGGTTCCCTCGCATTTCTAACGGATAAAATTTGTAAATACAGGCGTTTCCTGTTCCGGCAGTTCTACACCAACCTTGCGCGCCACCTCTTTACAGCGCAGCATATACGCCATATTCCTGCCCAGAACCCGCATGGTATACAGTCCCTCCGCATCCTGTCTCGCCTGCTCTGCATTTGCACCGTGGATCATGTTCCAGTAGCGGGAAGATACCACAGGCATTTCCTGAATGGTAAAATATTTATTTAGCTGGTCAAATGTCACCGTTGTACCGGCCCTGCGTGCGGAAACGACTGCCGCTGCAGGTTTCATGTAAAACGCCTTATTCCCGTTTCCACGCAGTTCAGAGTAGAACAGCCGGTCCATAAAAGCTGTCATATTTCCGGTTGCGCCGGCATAGTGGACAGGGCTTCCAAACACAAATCCGTCCGCCTCATACGCTTTCTCCCGGAAACGGTTTACTGCGTCGTCAAAAACACAGCAGCCCTTTTCCCCGCATTTCAGACAGGCAATACATCCCCCTATGGGTTTATTGCCAATCCAGAAAATTTCCGTCTCAATACCCTCTTTATTCAAGGTATCTGCCACCTCGCAAAGCGCCGTATAAGTACATCCTTCCTTATGGGGACTGCCATTTGCTAAAAGTACCTTCATTGCTTCTCCTCCTATCATTTTTATATCTTTCTGTTTTGGGGCTGATAATTCAAGCGTAGCCCCCCGCCCCCTATCTGCTCTATTTCCCTTAATAGGAACTCTACCGGTTCGCCTTCCGTAAAGGGCTGAATCTGTGTAAATAAAGATGCCGTACCGCAGCCGCCATCCGTTACCGGCGCCAAAAACAGGCTGAGTTCATCCACCATGCCTGCCTGTAGGAAACTCCAGTTTACGATACCGCCCCCGCAGATCAGCAGTTTTTCGATGTGAAAAAATTGATACAGCTTTTTCATTGCCGCCTCACAGTCCAGTTCCTTTTCACCTGCAATAATATAGGAAACTCCTGTTTTCCGCAGACAGGCTTTATAAGCCGTCGGAGTGGAAGCCGTCAAAACCTCTATCACATGAGCCGGCGCTCTCCCTTTATTGCAAAATATCCCCGATTCCCATCCGATTTCGCCGTCCACATCCACTGAAACAAAATACAGGTCTGCCCTGTCATCCGCCACAAAATCCCCTTCCGGCACTTCCTCCGTTTTTTCCAATACAGGCTTTCGGAAACCGGTAAATTCCTTTGTTGTAGTGGTTCCATACAGTAACGCTCTCGCATTCATCTCTGTCCGGTATCTCCCATACTCTGCACCAAGGGCTCCTGCTGCTTCCGTTCCCATAAACGGTCCTGTTATCTTTCCGTCTAAGGAACTTAAAATATGGCAGATCACATACGGTCTTTCCATGTCATCATTTCTCCCTTCTCTGTCCGCAGTCCCATACTTCAAAAATCGGACTGACAGCTGAATTTCTCCCACTTCGCATATTCTTCTATCCTGCCCTGCATGACATGACCGGCAAAAGTAACCGCATCTGTTCCAAGCAATAATCTGAACGGTGCATCCTTCGTCTCAGCCGCCATGAAAATCAGTTCTGCGGCCTTATCCGGATCACCGGGCTGTGTTCCATGGGAAGTATCCTTCCCAATCCTTCTTGCACCGGCAGTCTGTTCGTAATCTTTAATCACTTTTTCTGACTGCGTCAGGGACCGTCCTGCAAAATCTGTCCGGAAAGCTCCCGGTTCTACCACAATCACTTTTATCCCCAAAGGTTCAACCTCCGCACGAAGCCCGCCGGCCAATCCCTCCAACGCACATTTAGATGCCGCATAATAACCTGATCCCGGCGCCGTCTGCAGGGCTGCGATAGACGATACATTTATGATCACACCATTTCGTTTCTCCCTCATATCAGGCAGCACCGCCTTTATCAAAGCAACCGGTCCCCAGAAATTAGTATCAAACAGTTTTTGGGTATCCGCCACACTGCCTTCTTCTACTGCGGCGCGGTATCCATATCCGGCATTATTCACCAGCACATCAATACTGCCAAACTTCTCTTTTGCTTTTTTAACAGTATCTGTTACCGCTTTTTCGTCGGTTACATCAAGCGCCAGAACCAATGCTGTTTCCGGGAACTCCTCCGCAAACTCGCTTAATGTCTCTGCCTTTCGCGCTGTAACCACCGCACGGTCTCCCTTTTTTAATACAGCTTTCGCAAGACTTTTTCCAAGTCCTGCAGAACAGCCTGTGATCAGCCATGTTTTCATAGACTTCTCCTCCTATACTGAATCCTGCTTTGTCAGTTTCCGCCATGTTACCGCATACATTCCCAATGTCGCCGGAAGCATGATCAGTTCTATTACTAACTGCGGACAGGAACCGTTTCAAACAATTCCTTCTCAGATATTTCTTCCAAGTTTCTCCGCCTCGTTTCTGTCCGTCGCCATTCCTTCATACGTAAATCCGTAGAGCTTTGCAAAACGGTTCATGGTATACTCACCCGCCTCCAGCATCCATTTTTCCGAAGAAGCACCCTGAAACAAAAAGTACAGCTTTCTCCCCGAAAATTCACCGTTCTTCACCAAACCGTAAAAACGGTCAAGCACATTGCGCACGGAACCGCAGATATTGTGCCAGTACAGCGGCGAACCGACCACGACCACTTCCGCTTCTTTCATCTTTGCGATAACCTCCACAAGTTGGTCGTCCTCAAACGTCTGTCCATAGCTCCCAATCCGGTAATCTGTCAGGTTTAAGGTTTCATACTCTTTCCCTGCCAAAAGCGCTTCCGCCAGTGCAGCCGTGTTTCCTTTCTTATTCGGGCTTCCGTTAATAAATAAAATTTTCATCCTGTCTTCCTCCATTTTCTTTATAATAAGATTTGAATTACTATAACCTGCAATAGACGAGCGCCTACTTTTCCTCTGCCCACAGCCAGATCAAACCGTTATAAATATACTGCAGGGCGGCATTCCCATCATGCGCATTTCCCTCCTGCACCCGGTATGCCAAATTACCCGCCCTTTCATTATCCGCATCAACAAAAATACCGCCAGGCGCATTTATCATTGCCTGAATCTGATTGGTAAATGCCGCATAAGCAAAGTCCTCCGTGCCGGACATGGCATAAATAAAGAAATCCTCAGAGCCATATCCCGCTTCCGTCACCAGCCGCTCCATATACGCCCCGTCAGAGGTCAGATTGCCGCTGGATGGCAGGAAATACCGAAAATAGTCCATGCAGTATTGGAACGTATGCCATGTAGTGACCGAACCCATGGAAAATCCGGCAAAAGCACGGTGGCTGCGGCTTTCCGTCAGTTCCTGCCAAGAAGTCCCCTCTGCGTAGGTACGATACTTTCCCTCCACAGCCGGAATCAGGTCATTCATCAGTTCGTTGTGATAATTGTCCGTCAGCCGCAGCGCCAGACCATAATCCGCACTGTCCTCCGGACTCGTATTGTTATAGGTCGGACATACCACGATTACCGGCGTCATTCTCCCGTCCTGTATGGCATGGTCGAGTACATTTTTCAATTCATGCGGATTTTCCGGCGTGCCAAGATATGTCTCCTCATTGCTCCATCCTCCGTGCATCAGGTAAAGCACATTGTATTGCTGTTCTCCCGAATAGCCATATGGCAGATATACATATGCCGTTTTTGTGAGCTGAGTGGTCTGAGCTTCATAACTCATGGATTCCCATGTCTGGTATTCTAATCGCTCCACTGTCCCCTGCTCTGATGCCGCTCCAAAATATTCCTCTGGTATCTGCTCCAGTTCTTCCGGAATTTGCCCGGAACCCGTCTGTTTATTCATAGGGACCACGTCCTCCTCTGACCCTGTAGTTTCTTCCTTTACAGTATCCGCATTTTCTGTCTCTGCTGAAATAACTGTGCTGTCTCTGTATTCTGTTTCTGTCTGCCTCCCGGAACATGCCGTACACAATACAGCCAATGTCAGTGCCAGTATCCGGCTCATCCTGCGTTTCATGCGAATTACCCCCTGCTAATATCCTAATCCTCCGAGCCAGTCCGCCACATCACCGGCAGCTCCTGCCACATCTCTTTCGCTGACGGTAAAACCGTCTGTGATCACTTCCGCATCCGGCTCCAGATCCTGAATGGTTTCAATGGTTCCCGAAAAGCGGCTTCCGTTATGCACATTAAAAGGAATGATCGTTTTCCCCGAAAAATCATATTCATCAAAAAAACTGTATAGAGCCTGCGGCATGTCATACCACCATGTAGGGTATCCGACAAAAATAACATCATAATCGTCCGGATTTTCTATATGGCTTGTCAGCTCCGGCCGCGCGTCTTCCTCCTGTTCTTCTGCAGCATAATCTATTAACGCACCGCCGTCTCCGGGATAATCCACGGATGTCTGTATGGAAAAAAGTGTCCCGCCCGTCTGAGCCTGAATCATATCTGCCACTGCCCGAAGACGGCCTTTTGCCTCCCCATCCACTGTCGTCACGCTTGCGGAGGAAACCACGTCCACGTCACTGTTCTCACCTGCGGTAAAATAAGCAACCAAAACTTTGCTTTCACCTGTGTTCTCTGTATTTTCTGCATCGGTCATTTCACTTTGTTGCAGGTCTTCATCGGATATTTTTCCAGAAGTATTCCCTTGAGCTCCCACACTGCTCTGACCCGTTTCCTCAGAGGCAGGAATATCGTTCTGCGTACTGCCGCCGTTTACAGGCGGTTCCGTCTTTCCACAGCCTGCTGTTTGTAATGCAAGAACCACACCGATTAAAATTGCCCCTAATTTCTTTCTATTCTCCATCCTCAACATTCCTTTCTAAAAAATTCTTTCCTTTATTATAGAAAAATCGAGACCTCATAAGAAGTCTCGATTTGTTCATCAGTTTATACCTTAAGTTTATAACTGATCCATATTGTTCCGTCAGTTTTTCACAGCTTCGCTCATCTTCTTTCGCCAGATATTCCTAACTGACCCTTTCTACCGAATGTTGCCAGCAGAGTCTGCTCTCCTCGGGATTAATCTTCTGTTCCATATACTTCCTGAATCATTGGAAATGTACTCCACGCTTTCGGCCAGCCGCAGTAAAACGCAAGCTGTGTCACGATTTCGACCGCTTCCTCTTTTGTAATCCCATGTTCCTTTCCAAGTACCAGATGGGATTTTAGCTGTGGGTACAGTCCCGCCGAAAAGAGCGCCGCAATAGTGATCATACTCCGGTTCCTTGCTGAAAGCTGTTCCTCCCTCGACCATACTTCCCCAAATAAAATATCATCATTTAATTCCGCAAATTTAGGTGCCAAATCTCCCAGTCTGTCCCTTCCTGCTGTCTGCTTTTTTGCCATAAATTCCTACCGCCTTTCCCTTTTTAATATTTCTTCATGCTTTCCTGTTTCAGTTCGCAGAACATTGTGCCAATGTCTTGCGTCCACATCTGTATTTTCCTAAAGCGCCCTTTGGCTCAGTGAATGTTCCTTCCGCAGAGCATTTTGACAAACGCCGGGTCATCATGGTTGACAATCTCACTGTGTCCCAGATCCTTTGCCGCAATCTTCGTCATCCGTAAGCGTAAAATCCCAGATGTCGATATTCTGCTCCATTCTTTCCACATGCACTGATTTGGGAATAATGGACACGCCGCGCTGTACATTCCATTTCAAAACGACCTGCGCCGCACTCTTGCCGTATTTTTTCCCAATCTCCACAAGTTCCGGATCGGTAAAGATGCCATGCCTGCCCTCCGCCAGCGGTCCCCATGCCTAGGGCGCCATGCCATATGCTTTCATATTTTCAAGGGCTTTTGCCTGCACAAAGAACGGATGCAGTTCTACCTGATTGACGGCAGGAATCACATCTACGTTTTCACAAAGGTTGGCAAGGATTGCCGGATAAAAGTTTGCCACGCCCACAGCTTTTGCCAGTCCCTCCTTATAGGCCTTCTCAATCCCACGGTACGCAGCAAAATAATCTCCCATAGGCTGATGAAGCAGGATGAGATCAACATAGGACATATCCAGCTTTGCCAGGGATGACTTGACAGCCTCATATGCCGTTTCTTCGCTTTTTGCATCCTGCACCCATACCTTTGTGGTGATAAAAAGTTCTTCTCTTGTAGTAAGTCCGTCCGCAAGCGCCCTTTTTACACCTTTGCCGACTGCCTCTTCATTCATGTAGGACGCCGCCGTATCGAGCAGCCTGTAACCGGTCTTTATCGCGTCATAAACAACCTGTTCACACTGTGCCGCATCCGGAATCTGGAATACGCCAAATCCCTCAAGCGGCATTTTTGTTCCTGTGTTCAGTGTTAAAAATTCCATGATATTTCCCTCCTGTCATATGATTCTTGTTTAGAGGGTCCCTTATGTTCTGCATACGGAAAATACAGAATCAGTTTACCAGTGCGGTAAAGGTAAACTGGATCAGTTTCCATTCCCCGTTCCGGTTTTGGTAAACCTCTGTGGTCATAAAATGATGAGTGGTCGCTTTGCCGCCCAGCAGCAGGCTGTAATCTACATCTGTCATGCAGACAGATGTATCGCCCCATTCTCTGACTTCCTGCCCATGAATATCAATTTGTGTCGGCTGAAAAAGCTTTTTGTCAAAAGCCTCCATTTCTTCATCCAGACCACAGCTCATGCCGATGTGGACAAACCAGCAGTCCGGATCACAGGCTTCGCGCATTCCTTTGGAATCCGCCTTCTCTAATGACTGCTAAAATTTTTGTGACTGTTCGATAACTTTGTCTTTCATGCTTCTCCTCCTGCAAAAATGCCGTAATGCTACAACGGGTATTTTCCTCGTTATTTCTCCATATTGTCTTCCCAAAACCGAACCGCACTGTCAAACCAGCCTTCTGCCACGGTTCCCTCTCCCAGTCCGAATCCATGTGGCAGTCCCTCAAAAACCTCTATCTCAGCATTCGTCCCCTGCGCCTGTATCCGCCTGATCCGTTCTTCCATAGTCCCGTAATAAGCAATCCCGTCACTCGTACCGACACACGCATAAGTAGGCGGTTCTGCTCCTGTCACCTCTGACAAACCCGTATACTGCATGATGACGGCGCTCGGTCTCGGATAATCCGCCTCTCCGAAAGCAGCGGTTCCATAGCTTCCAAGCCATGCCGCCATGCGCGCGCCCGCAGAGCCGCCCCAAAGGGAATAATCGGACACGTCCACTCCCAATTCTTCCGCATTTTCATGGATAAAAGCGATTGCCCTCGCCAGATCCTCGCAGGCCGTCTGCGCGCCTGGGCGATAGATGAGCGCAAAGGCATTATAGCCCTTTTTCGACAACTCCAGCGCATGGGGAAAGCTGTCGTGCATGGCAGCCACATAAACAAATCCGCCGCCCGCATTGGTAACGGCAAATTTTTCACCGGGCGTTCCACGGAAAAAGAACAAACCGGTATCCTCTTTCGCCGGGTCCGCCGCCTTTTCCTCCTCCGTGTAAATGTCATAAAAAATCTGTTCTCCCAATGCCGCCTGTTTTCTCAGATAATTTGCTATCTCAACCGTCCTCTCGGGACTGACATAGGAATACCATGTGAGGATATTTCCCACATCCCCCAAGGTCAGGCTGTCACTGATCGATCTGTCGGCAGGAAAGATTAGTCGTCCATAATCCCCAAACACCGGATCATGGATCACATCCCACACCTTTGTATCCGCCGTAAACACAGTCTCATTCCCTCCTGCCACACCCCCGTTCTCTGTCATTCCACCGCTGTTTTCCGTCAACGTACCGCCAGTCCCGGACAGCGACTCCTCATCTTCCACAAGCTCAATGGTAATGATATCTTCATATTCCTCAAGCATGGAAGCATCTGATGTCATCTTCCCGATTGGTACAACAGGCACCACCGTTTTCCTGCGGCTTGCCTCGTAAATCATCGCAATGGACGATCCTTCATCCCAATAGGCCAGCGAACCAGGTTCATATCCGTATCCCGGTTCACCTTTCTCGGCAATCTGCGCCGGCAGGTCAAAAGCCCTCGCAAACCCCGGCGCGGCATGCCATGTTTCTGTTGTAACCGGGAGCATTTCGGCAAACCCCTGTGCTGTCGGATTATCATATAATACGCCGTCTAAAACCGCATCTCCCAACCTTATGCGGATGGCGCACATGACCTCCTGCTCCGGCAGTTCCTCCGCCGGTCCCGTCTGCACGGAAGCTGAACCGGCATGACCGGATGAAGAACATCCTGCCATGCCAAGTGCGAATAATCCCATTGAAAAAAATATCAAAATCTTTTTTACCATAGCCTCTCCCCGTTACAACTTACGGTACAAATACTTATTTCTGCCCGTCTACATCCGGCACCATCTTCACATACCCTTCAAGCATCTGGGGCGTACTCGTATAATATCTCTTATTCTTATCAACAGCCGCCACCTGTGCCATCTCCTCGTCCGTCAGTGCAAAATCAAACAGGTCAAAATTATCGCGGATATGATTCGGGTTCTTGGAACCGGGAATCACAATATTGCCCGCCTGAATATGCCAGCGCAGAATAACCTGCTCATTGCTCTTTCCATATTTTTCAGCCAGTTTTGTGAATACCGGCTCGCTGGTCAATGCCTTGTCGCCATGTCCGAGCGGATACCACGCCTGAATTACCATGCCCTCCTTATTCAGAAACGCTTTCAGCTCCTTCTCCTGAAAATAAGGATGCACTTCCGTCTGCAGGATGGCAGGCTTTACTTCACAGATATTCAGGATTTCCTGAATCTGCTCTTTGTTGAAATTGGACAGTCCGATGGCTTTCACCTTTCCCTCTTTATAAGCCTTCTCCATCAGCCGGTAGCCCGCCAGATAATTGCCCGCAGGCTGGTGGATCAAAAGCAGGTCAATGTAATCGGTATCCAGCCTTTGAAGCGTTTTTTCCACTGCGTCCTCCTGCTCATAGAACGCCGGCCAAATCTTAGTTTCCAGAAAGATTTCCTCTCTGGGCACGCCGGACTTTTTCATAGCCCTGCCCACAGCCTTCTCATTCACATAGGCATTTGCCGTATCAATCAGACGATAACCACCCTGCAGCGCGCTTAATACGGAAGCCTCCGCTTCATCCGGGCTTAACAGGAAAGTTCCGATGCCTGTTACGGGCATTTCCACACCGTTATTTAGTTTCACATATTTCTGTTCACTCATTATCGACTTCTCCTTTTTATACTTTTTAACCGAGATTACATAGCAAATCTCACAATCGAACTTGTTCAATTTTGTTACATACACTCCATCAAAATCTCATACACCTCATTCCTGCCAAGCTCACGGGGATTGCATTTGATAACATTGCAGGTATCAGCCACCTTGCGCAGCACTTCCGGCGTGATCTCCACCTTTGACCTCAGTTCGCCCATTTTGGTCGGAAGTCCGCACTCTTTTATGAAATCGCTGAGTGCCTGTATTCCCTCCTCTGCTGTATCTTTTCCAAATACAGCTTTTGCAAACCGTTCAAATTTTTCTTCCGCATCCTTCAGAATATGCCTGTAATAAGCGGGATGGATCACTGCAAGTCCTTGTCCGTGATTGCAGTCTGTAAATGCGCCGAGCTGATGCTCGATCTGGTGCGCCTGAAAGTCCGTGACCCTGCCGACTTTCAAAATACCATTCTCCGCCATGGCCGAATCCCACATCAGATTGCTTCTCGCCTGCATATCGTTCACATCTTCAAGCAGACGGCGCATATTGACCACAGTATTGCGCATGACCGCCAGCGCCACATCATCCGAAACATTGTCATGATCGGAATTACCGAGATAGGTTTCCATCGCATGGCTCAGCGTATCAAAAGCGCCGGAAATCACCTGCATGGCGGGAACGGAAGCCGTCAGTTCCGGATCAAGCACCGCAAAAGAGGCATATGCGCCGAACACACCGGTTTTGATCCCTTTTTCCTCATTGGTAATAACTGCGCCGCAGTTCTGTTCGGCTCCTGTGCCGGAAGCAGTAACCACCGCCCCCATCGGCAGATACTCCGCCGGAAATTTACCCTCCGAAAACTCCATTTCCCAGATGTCCTTGTCTGTTTTTGCCTGCGCCGCTATGATCTTACAGCAGTCAATGACGGAGCCTCCGCCTACCGCGAGGATAAAATCCACGCCCTTTTCTTTCGCTAACGCCGCGCCTTCCTGCACCTTAGCGTAGGTAGGGTTGGGCATAATGCCCGGAAAATCTACAACTTCCTTTCCTTCCTTTGCAAGCAGCTCCTTTACCCTGTCATAGATGCCGTTCTTCTTCAGGGAAGCGCCGCCATAAGCGAGCATCACTGTCTTTCCATGTCTGTTTAACTCCGCCCGAAGCGCCTTTTCCAAAGAGTTCTGTCCAAAGTATACTTTTGTGGGATAAGTGAAAACAAATTCGTTCATTATGATGTCCTCCTTTTTATATTCATCAGCAGCATAACAATATACGGGAAGAACGCTGTTTTTGCGTTCTTCCATGTGAGTAGGTTCCGCCCTTTGGAACCGTAGAATTTCTTAGCGGGTGTTTTTTGACCGCTTAGAAATTCTTCTCGCATTGGTGCCGCCGAATACCTCTGACATTTCCATCGCATCGAGCTGTTTATCCAAAACCGCAATCTCTTTTTCCGTCAGCTTAATATCCGATGCCCCCGCATTTTCTTTCAGGCGGTCTGACTTTCTCGTTCCGGGGATTGGCACCAGATATGGTTTTTTCCCAAGCATCCACGCAAGGGCAATCTGACCGGGCGTGGCGTGCTTTCCTTCCGCAACCGTTCTGACCAGCTCCAGCAGTTTCTGATTCTGTTCCACAGCTCCCGGCGTAAACTGCGGCATCATGCTCCGGTAATCCGTACCCGCGTCAAACTTAGCCTCTTTCCCATACCTTGCGGACAAAAATCCATTTGCCAATGGCGAAAATGCCACATAACCAATGTTTAATTCCTCCAGTACGGGGAATAACACTTCATGCCAGCGCGCCATCATGGAATAGCGGTTCTGGATCGCCGTTACCGGGCAGACCGCATGGGCGCGGCGTATCGTTTCCTCGTCAGCTTCCGATAGTCCCCAGTGCGTAATTTTTCCCTCCTGCATCAGCTCCTGCATGACGCCCGCCACCTCCTCAACCGGTACGAACGGGTCAATGCGGTGCTGATAGTACAGGTCGATATGGTCAGTTCCCAGCCGCTTTAGGGAATTTTCTACCGAGACACGGATAACCTCCGGTCTGGAATCCGGCAGAAGCGGTTTATTTACCTGTTTGCTTTCCATGTCAAAATAGATTCCAAACTTTGTCGCTATCACAACTTTATTTCGATACGGCCGCAATGCTTCCCCTACCAGTTCTTCATTGTGATGGGGATTTTCCGGCGTACCATAAACTTCCGCCGTATCAAAAAATGTATATCCGATATCTACAGCCTCCGCAATCAGTTCTTTCATCTCATTTTTATCTGCCGGTGCCCCGTAAGCGTAGCTCATTCCCATACAGCCAAGCCCCACCGCGGATACTGTCAGATCTTTTCCCAGTGTCCTATATTCCATAGCCAACCTCCATGATTTTCTGCAACCGTGTTTTTGCTTTTGCCTTGATGATTTTATTTTAATCAATCCACACCTTTTACAGAAGTTCCGAATGGTTTCTAAGTTATTACCTAAAGGTATCTACACTCAGTTGTTCTCAAAAATTCCTGTCAGCCACGCATCATAGGCAGGAATCCATCCCTCTGTATAGCCGTACCCATGCGGTCTGCCTTCCAGCACATCCACTTCTACCGGAACACCCGCTTCCTTTAACGCCTCCACACATTCTTCAAACTCACCTACAAACGGATCACGGGTGCCGTAGCAGAAATAGGTAGGCGGCAGATTGGACGACGCAAATTTGTCCGTGTCAGTGGACGCGACACTCAGGCGTCCATAAAAGGAATAAATCATGCCGTCCGCGCCTGCATCCGCTGATATACCGTCAAGCTCATCCGGAACATAACTGTCATCCAAGGCACTTCCGTTCACCGTACCGTCAAAATTCAACAGCATTTCCCCTGCAAGAATACCGCCTGCCGAAAAACCCATAACGGCAATATCCTTTTCATCAATGCCATAGACATCTGCATATTTACGGACAAATCGGACTGCACGGGCCAGATCCAATGCTCCTTCCTCCTGTGTATAAGGGCGCAGGCGGTAGTTTACCACAAAACTCTGATACCCCAGTCTGCTAAGTTCCTGCGCTACAGGGGTTCCCTCCATCTGGTCGCTTCTAAACTGAAAAGCGCCGCCTGCATTGATCAGGACAGCACCTTTCACTTCTGTTCCCTCCGGAACAGGAAATGTTACCATATAAGGACGGAAATCCGGATCATCCGCATAATTTCCGTTGTTCTCTGTATACTCTGTGACCGCAGGCATGTTGCCTTTTTCCCAAAGGTATAAAATCTGTTGGTCCACAGGATCAGCCACCGCATCTGCCACTGTATCACCACTATTGTCCGGCGCAATTTCTGTCACGTTCAGTCCCAGGCTTTCCGCCCAAGCTGCTACATCTTCCTCGCTGTCCGCCACACTGTTTCTGGATAAGGACAAGGTATTCTCACTTACATGGGCGCCGGGCTGCAGTTCCGATATAGTCCGGATGGTTCCCGAAAAACCACTGCCGCCATGTGTTACAAAGGGGATAATAGTCTTTGCACCAAAATCATATTCTTCCAAAAATGTATAGACCGGCATCGGGAGATCTGCCCACCAGTTCGGAAACCCTAAAATAATGGTTTCGTACTGTTCAAAATTCTCCACATGATTCAAAAGCTCCGGGCGTTTATTCTCATCCTGCTCATCCGCCGCCTGATCTACCAGCGGATCATGGTCAAGCGGATATTCTTCTACCGTCTCAATATGAAACAGATCCCCACCGACTGTCTGCTGGATTACTTTTGCCACATACTCGGTGTTGCCCATTTTTTCCCCATCCCTGATTACAATACTGGCTCCGGCAACCGCATCCGTTGTTTCCACATCCTCCGGTATGGAAAAATAGGCAATCAATATGTTGGAGCTGCCTGACTGGGATTCACTGCCTGCATCTGCACTTCCCTGTTTATCTGCAGCGATTTCCCCTGCTCCCAAATCGCCGTTTTCATTTTCACTGCCGGACACTTCCCTTTCTCCTGACTCCTGAACAGGACTGCTCCCGGTACTGTTATCCTTTCCCTCTGCCCCGCATCCGGCTATGCCTAATATCAATAATGCCGTCATGCACAGACACAAAATATTCTTTCGTTTCATCGTCATCTCCGCCTTTCCTTTCCTGTTATATCCCAATCACTTTGAAAACAGCCAGCCCATAATTTCCTCATCATAGGCAAAAAGTCCGCCTCCGCCATGCTCATTCGGGGCATTCCTCCCGGTAAAATAATCATGCTCCTTAATGTCCAGCACAAGCAGGCTGTCAATTTCTTCTTTCGACAATCCCTGCCGCTCATACAAGTCATAAAGCGTATCATACGCTCTCTGCGTTTTGGCGGAACCGTAATACTCATCATTCCTGCCTATGGCAAAATAAACAGGCAGCCGGTTATCCACAACAGGCTCGTATTCGCCGTCCCACTGTGAACTGACATGAAGATATGCCGTAAACAGATCGGGACGCTTTCCCATTACGATAGACATGGTCTCGCCTCCGCCCGAATAACCGTTCCCATATACTTTCGATGTGTCGATGTTATACTGCTGCAGAAAATATTCCACCAGTGCAATCGTCTGATCTGCCGAAGTTTCTCCCCAGTCGTTAAGCTGCGGCGCAACAATAATCATCTCGTCATTGTACTTCTGTGCCTCAAATCCAAATTCCTCCGACTCGATATTGGCAGCGACTCCCTGAAAATACAACCCTTCATAACCGGGCAGCGTAAAATACAAGGCATAGGGCTTACTGCCATCATAGCTTTCCGGAATATATACATTGTAATGAATATCCCCTGCATCTGCGGAATGGTACACATTGTCAATCACAAAGTCCCGATAAGCTTCTGTTCCCTCCGTGACATTGGAAAGTTCACTCACTTCCGGGTCAGTATCCGCTATATCCGCTTCTGATTTTGTCAGACCGGTTTCTGTATCCTGCTGTTCGTCTGTCTGCTCCAACATGCCAATCCGTTCAAGCCATGCTGATACATCTTCCAAACCGGAATTATGGGCACGGTATCCGTCCAAAACCGTCGCGCTGCCTGAAACCTCCCGGATATAATCCATGCTTACATCAATCCCATTATCGGTGCTGGTACAAAAGGGAACCACTGTTTTCCCTGTCAGGTCATAACTCTCTAAAAATGTCCCAACCGCCATCGGTGCATTAAACCACCAGACAGGATAACCAATATAGATCACATCATATTTATCAAGGCTTTCCGGCTTTGCCGCCAGCCCCGGTCTTAAATTCAACGCCTCCTCAATCCATGCGGTAGCTGCCGTTCCCCAAAAAGCGCTGCGGTAATATCTGTCCGTGCGGATCTGAAATAAATCCGCCCCAGTAAGCTGCGCAATCATTTTAGCCGCAGCCTCCGTATCGCTTTCAGCCTCGTACTGATTGGAATTGGGCGAAGCGGAGGAGGCGGCATCTATTCCATCCGGTATAACACCCTCTCTGGAAAAATAAACGACCAGCGAATGCGTCCCTTCGTCTCCGACAGCCACATTATCATCTACTCCTGTAATCTTTCTACCCATGAACAAATACCATGACGCCCATACGATCAGAACCACCAGTATCACCAGCTCAATCACCGTTCTCTTTTTTATTTTTTTCATACAATCTTCTCCCTTAAACCAGCAGATTTGTAATGAGTCCTGTTATCAGAGAGAACACCATTACGAAAGCAATATATAGAACAAAACGCTTTATTCCAAGCACGATCTTCAATGCCCCCAGGTTTGTGATCTTCGTGGCAGGCCCGGTAATCATAAATGCCGCCGCGCTCCCCATGCTCATTCCGGAGACCAGCCATTGCTGCAAAAGCGGGATTGTCCCGCCCCCACAGGCATAGAGCGGAACACCGATGGTCGCCGCCATCAGCACACCGAACCCCTCATTGCTTTTCCCGAAAAGCTCCGCAAAACCGTCTGCCGGGACATATCTCTGGAACAATGCAGAAAGCAGCACACCAATCAGAAAGTAAAGAGCCGTCGCCCTGACATTCCGCCCCAGATTTTTCAAAAACCGCATAAAAAGATTGGGGTCTGTGTCATGGCTTGCACGGGGCTCAAATCCCGCAAAGTTAAAGAACGGTTTCTTCCCATAGGCAAAATGTACCGCCAGCCCTGCAAAAATCCCACATAAAGTACAGGAAACCAGCCGCACTGCCATGGCCGTTCCCCCAAGCGCCGTGCTGTAAAAAAGAAGCTGCGGGTTTAAAAGCACACTGCTCATCATAAAAGCCGCCAGCCAGTCGTGGCGCATCCCATGTCTGGAAAAAGAAGCCGCTATAGGAATCGTGCCATACATGCACAGAGGCGACGCAATCCCCAAAATGCTTGCCGGGATTACGCCGAATACTCCCCATTTTTTGTCCCTGATTCTTTCAAAACAGTTATGGATGGCGTCTTTTGCAAAAACAGATACCAGAGAGCCGACCATCATACCCAGAATCCAGTAAAAGGCGATCTGACGGAGCTGTACCATGAAATAATAACTGATATAAACAAATTCGCGTTTTATGAGGGCAAATAGTTCCATGCAGATCACCTTCCTTGTATCAAAATGCCATACAGAGCGTTCTGATTACTCATCAATATTTACCAACTCATAAGTGCGGCTTCCCAATCCGATTTCTTCCGCGTGCTCCAATGTGTGTAAGCCATCCCTGCTGTTCACCCGGTCCTGAAGGGTTTTGCTTCCTTCTGCCGCAAAAGCAAGATCAATACATGCCTGGTCGATAGCCACCGGATCAAAGGAAGCCACAATCCCAATATCGTGAATATCCGGCTTTGCGGGATTTCCGTCGCAGTCGCAGTCAATGGAAATATTGTTCAACACACTGATATATATAATCCGGTTCCCATATCCCAGATAATCCGATACGGATTTACCGGCTTCCGCCATCGACTCCGTAAAACCGGTCTGATCGCCGCCCCACGGACTGCTGCTGCTCGCTCCGGCAGTATGGATCAGGCATTTCCCTTCTTTGGAACCAAGCCCGATGGAGATATTCTTAATCGCCCCGCCAAAACCCGCCATCGCGTGCCCCTTGAAGTGAGACAGGATAATATAAGAATCATAATCCGCGAAATGAGAACCCACCCGATTGCTTTCAAGGCGCGTTCCACCCTCCACGGGCAGTTCCATGGAACCCTCCGCATCCAGAATGTCCACATCCGCAATCGCCGTAAATCCATGATCCTCCGCTACCTGCATGTGCATGGCCGTTTCCGTCCGGGAGCCGCCATATGCCGTATTGCACTCCACAATCGTACCGTCCACGGACTGTATCAGGTCCTTAATCAGTTCCGGATCGAGATAATTACTTGCCGGCGGCTCTCCTGTTGACAGCTTGACCGCAACGCCTCCAGTAGGTTCCCAGTTCAAAGCCTCGTAAACAGCCATCAACCCTTCCGGCGATATGTCGGATGTGAAATATACCACGGATGCTTCCCCATTGTCCCGAGAGACAGTATCCTGTGAAGCGCCTGTTTCTTTTTCTGAATCATCATTCACAGAAACGTTCTCCTCCTGTCCGGAAGATCCGCTCCCGTCAGTAGCCGGTTGCGAATTTGTCGTTTCTGTGTCGTTATTCTCCGCCGATTCCGTGCTGTTTCCACATGCCGCCAAACTGAGTACCAGTAAAACCGCAGAAAACCACACTACAATTTTTTTCATAGATCGTCTCTCCTTATAAAAGCCGTCTCAAAGCTCCCTTTGTTTTAATGCAGTCCTCTTTCCTCAAGCCATGCGGCAATATGGTCTGCAATCACATCGTTATTCAGCTCCTGAAACATAAAATGGCTGTTCCCGGTAATTCCTTCATCCGGCAGATAAACTACGGTACAATCGCCGCCGTCACTGTTATAGCTTTCCGCAAACTGAATGGCACCGTCCCGGACTGCCTGCCAGAAGCCTGTGGACATAATATCTTCCGGTCCATTGTCAATATAATCCCCAAAGTAAATCGTAATGGGAATCCCTGCCTCCAGCAGTTTCTGATACTGCTCTGAACCCGGCTCTGGTGTTCCTCCCGGCTCAATGGCTATAATCGCGGAAATATTCTCCACCGGCACATCCCAGCCTACAGCTCCGCCCTGTGAATGTGTCACAAAGACTGCCTTGCTGCCCGTCATTTCATACACATCTTCCATTACAGCCCCCAGAGCCGCTGCGTCCAGTGCCTGATCGAAATTTCCGGTATTTGGCGTCATCTGACGGAAAAACTGATCCTGTGCCTCCTCCCCTTCCGGAAACTGAGAGCCCTCATACCGCTCCGGCGCCACACGTCCGATTCTGAAGTGGGTATACCACGCCTGGTCTCCCGGTTTATATTCCTTGGAGTCCTCAGCCCATGTATCAAGAAATCCGTCCGTTGTCATGGATGAGGCTGCTCCCGCCTCGCCGCGTCCCGGCTGATCCACCAGAAATGCCGCATATCCTTTTTTCAAAAACAGGTCAGACCATCCTTCACGCCCGTCCGGAGTTGTCATCCATCCCATACGGGACTGCCCATAACCATGCAGATAAACAATCGGATTGCCATTATCATTCACCGGTATCTGGTAAAATACATTGGCATGATCCACATGGGCAGTATTCCCTGCACGGCTTGCATCCAGCCAGTTTGATGTCGGATCATATTCTCCTTCCACCGGCTCAGTAACGATGCCGCCGGAAGAGAACATTCCCTGTTGTGCAATCATCAGTACATCATCAGTATTCTCTTTTTCCATCAATGTTTCCTGCTCTGCATCCACCGATACATTCTGCGGTTCATCTTCCCGTGTACTTTGACCTGCATCTGCGGCCGTTTCCTGCTTTGAGTCCGTTACTGCTTCCTGCGTTGTACCAGCCGCCTCATTACCACAGCCGGTAAGTACGGATACTGTCAGCAATCCTGCCAGCAGCGCTGTAAAAATATATCTTTTATTCATTTACAATTCTCCCTGTTTCATTGATTACTTCCAACTGTTCCTGTTTCCTGCAATCTGCCTTTATCTGTTTTTACAGATCCAGACCTTCCACCCATGCCCGGACCGTTTCCTCGGAGGCACTGGACGAAAACCGTTCTCCCTCCAGCCAGTTCCCTGTTCCGGCTGCCTCTGCCAGCAGCTCCCCGCTCTCACCCAGATCAGAACTGGATGAAGTGCAGAAAGGAATCACCGTCTTTCCTGTGAAATCATTTGCCTCAACAAACCCGTCCACCGGCCATGCCGCAATGTGCCACCAGATGGGATAACCGATAAATACGGTGTCGTAGGATTCCCAGTCATTTACGGTCGTTGACACCAATTCCACGTTTCTTGCTTCCGGATTGTCATGCTCATACACAACACGGCTGTTTTCATCCGTCCAGTTCAGATCCTCACTGCTATACGGCTCCACCGGCTCCAGCACGAAAATGTCGGCGTCTGTCGCCGCTGCAATATAACCTGCCACGCTTTCCGTGTTTCCTGTAGCTGAGTAATAAACAACCAGCGTTTTTCCGCCTTCCGCAGACGGCTGATCGGTATTCTCCGCCGAAGTATCCACATCGTTTTCCGGCTGCTGTTCTGTCTGTACTGCCG
>OFFB01000466.1_pt1 | contig 38184 bp, 25 predicted proteins | sample 1521281 | NCBI WGS metagenome assembly OFFB01 (sample SAMEA3504109, study PRJEB24116) | mouse gut metagenome | biome: mouse gut; feature: mouse-associated habitat; material: faeces | place: Denmark | collected 2011
ATTTAGCGGCGCGGATCAGTTCGCTTGTCGCTACGCGACAGCGCCGCGGATGGGAGGGATTAACGCGGATTTTCTTTTACGTGGCGCTGGGTGGCAACGCAGGTGGGAATGGATGTATCTCGGCGCTGAGCGCCTTGATGCTCGCGGATGGTGGCCCGGCCAGCTCTGCACTGCCCAAGATTCTCGATAACACTTCGGATGCTGGAAATGCCGATTTCTATTTTATGGTTGTGCTGTGGTTGATAAGATGGAAATGGAATTTAGCGGCGCGGATCAGTTCGCTTGTCGCTACGCGACAGCGCCGCGGATGGGATGGATTAACGCGGATTTTCATTTACACATGGTGGTGGGAACCGGGTGGCAACGCGGGTGGGAATGGATGCATCTTGGCGCTGAGCGCCTTGATGCTCGCGGATGGTGGCCCGGCCAGCTCTGCACTGCCTAAGTTTCTCGATAACACTTCGGATGCTGGAGATGGCCATCAGCGGAGATTATTCACTATACGGAATAATCCTTTGGTATAGGTGGAGTGATCACGCCATTTGCCAAATGAGAAGTCTTGTGCTCCAAAATTAATCAGATAACCTAATCTGAGATTGGATAGCGTCAGGTAAGTATATAATTGACGAAACTCATTTTCTCCTATTTTAGAAAGGGCTTTCAATTCGATAATGACTTTATCATCGACTATGATATCGGCATGAAACGCATCTTTGATAATATTCCCTCTATATATGGCAGGTATTATAGCCTGCGATGCGACTTTATACCCCATTGATTGTAGTTCGAAAACAAGAGCCGCCTCATAAAATGATTCCAACATACCTGCCCCGGCATTATTTCTCACTTCAAAGGCAGCATGTATTATATCGCTGCCAATTTGGATATATTCTTCTTCAAGACCCATAAAATCAGACTTTAAGTATTCGACGTCACTAAATTATATAAAAATATAGACATCCACAAGAGGGAGTGGATTAATCTTAAGCAGACTTTGGCTATCGGCGATCCGTGACCATCCGCTATGCATAGAGGCGCACAGCGCCGAGATGCACTTGCTCTATCCCTCTTTCATTCAATTATTTGAAAAAGAAAATCCGCGTTCATCCTTCCCATCCGCGGCGCTGTCGCGTAGCGACCAGCGAAGAGATCCGCGCCTAAAAATTCCCACCCCATCTTCCAAACCTGACATCTTCAGTGTATGGCTTGACGCACGCTGGGTACTGAGGCGTATTCGGAGGTAAAACAGGATGGGCGTTACACACTCTCTTGCTAAGAGAGTGTGACGCGGCGCTGGCCGCGGCGCGCCTCCGGGCGCGTGGACCGCTTGCTAGGGAAACTAACTAAAAAGAAAGAGATTATTATCACGAAAAACTCCTACGGGGGCGCCATCGCTTGTAAATGGCCGCCCGGCAGAGTTGTAATACCATCTTAACTCAACCTCACCGGTTATCAAAAAGCAACATGAAACTACGTCACTGGCTTCTCCTGTGCGCACTGCTGCTGACAGCCCCCTTCGCGGCCAAGGCACAGACAGCGGCAATCAAAACCAACCTTGTCGGCTGGGCCCTGACCAATGTCAACCTCGGAGTCGAGGTCGGCGTCGCGCGTCAGCACACCGTGCAGCTCACCGGCTCGCTCAACCCCTGGAACTTCAGCGACGACCGCCACTTCCGCAACTGGAACGTGATGCCCGAGTACCGCTACTGGTTCTGCGAAAAGTTCAACGGCCACTTCATCGGCGTCCACCTGCTGGGCGGCCAGTACAACGCCAAGAACGTCAACTTCCCCCTCAAGGCCCTCATCGTGGCCTCGTCGGTGACTCCGCAGGACGTGGCCGATGACCCGGCCTCGGCCCAGAAGGGCTGGCCCGACCTCACCGGCGACAACAGCGGCCGCCACGCCGAAGGGTGGTACGGCGGCGCCGGATTCACCTACGGCTACCAGTGGATGCTCTCCAAGCACTGGAACGTAGAGGCCTCGCTCGGCGTGGGCTACGCCTACAGCTCGCTCAAGTTCTACGGCCGATGCAAGAAGACGATCGACAAGCGCTCGCTGCACTATGTCGGCCCCACCCATGCCAACATCTCATTCATGTATCTCTTCTAAAGGTTCCATATACACAGGCACAAACTTCCAGTCATGAAATTCCACACCTTATATATCAAAGGCATCGCAGCCGCCCTGCTGCTTGGCGCCGCCGCCTCGCCGGCAGCCGCCAAGAGCCCGCACAGCACGCTGCCCCAGCTGAAGGCCCGCAACATCAGCTTCTATACGGCCGACAGCATCATGCACGTCGACTACGACTTCGACCTCTCCGACATCAGCCTCGGCACCAACGAGCGCGTGACCCTGACACCGGTACTGGCCGGCGAGGGTGACTCGATCGTGCTGCAGCCGGTGGTGGTCAACGGCCGCAACGCCGCCATCAAGTATGAGCGCGAGGAGTCGCAGCGTGTGCCGGGCGCCACGGTGCTGCAGTACCGCAAGGGTCAGCAGCTGTCGTGGAGCGGCTCGGCCGAGTTCCCCTACGAGCAGTGGATGGAACTCTCGCGCCTCAACGTGCACGAGGACCTCTGCGGCTGCGGAGTGCTCCAGGAACAGGCATCGCTCCCCTTCGGCGACGAGTTCGACAACCGTCCGGCGCCGGCCATGGTGATGACCTTCCTGCAGCCCGTGGTGGAGGCCACGAAGGCTCGCGCCGAAGAGGGCTCGGCATTCGTGGACTATGTGGTCAACAAGACCAACATCCTGCCCGACTACCGCAACAACCGCGCGGAGATCCGCAAGATCACAGCCACGATCGACCTCGTGAAGAATGACCCGCTGGTGAGCATCACCGAGATCAACATCCACGGTTACGCATCGCCCGAGGGCTCGTACAAGAACAATGCCCGCCTGGCCGAGGGCCGCGCGGCATCGCTGAAGAACTACGTCAAGTCGCTCTATACACTCTCCGACCGCCTCTTCACATCGACCTCCACTCCGGAGGACTGGGCCGGTCTGCGCCGCCTGGTCGAGAAGTCGACCCTCAGCGACAAGGAGGCCATCTTAGGCGTCATCGACTCCGACATGGAGCCCGACGCCAAGGACGCCGCGCTGAAGACCCGCTTCCCGCAGAGCTACCGCACGATGCTTGCCGACATGTATCCGGCACTGCGTCACTCGGACTACACGGTGAAGTATGTGGTGCGCCCGCTCACCATCGAGGAGACAATCGAGGTGATGAAGGTGTCGCCGAAGAATGCGTCGCTCCAGGAGATGTTCCTCGTGGCGCAGAGTTACGAACCGGGTTCGGATGAGTTCAACGAGGCGATGTCGATAGCCGTGGCCACCTACCCAGACGACCCCGTGGCCAACCTCAACGCCGCCATCGCCGCGCTCAACGCCCAGCAGTGGGACGCAGCCCGCGGCTACCTGGCCAAGGCCGGCCAGAGCGGCGAGGCGCAGCAGGCCCGCGGCATGCTGGCGATGCACGACGGTGACTTCGACGCCGCCCAGTCCTACCTCGAGGCAGCGCAGGCCGCCGGCGTGGAGGACGCCGCCTTCAACCTCACCATCCTCGACCGCGCCCGCAAGCTCGCCGCCCAGAACCGCACCACGAAGTAACCCCGGGAGGAGGGGCGCCCGCGCCCCGACACGGCCCGACAGCGCTCCTCTCCCCACGTAGCCGCCGAGGACAGTGGCCGGGGCGGAAGCTCCGGCGCAAAGGAGGCAGCGACTCCCAATAAGAAAAAAATGAAAAACTAACACTTTTAATAACCAAAATAAAATTAACCTACTTATGAAATTTTCTAAGTATTTCATGCTCGCAGGTGCCGCAGCCATGCTCGCAGCCTGCTCAAGCGAAGAGCCCATGCCCGCTCCCGGCACAGGTTCTGATATCGACCTCGGCGAGGTAGATACATACGCATCGTTCAGCATCGCACTGCCCGACGACGGCACACGCGCCGTGACCTTCGAGGATGGGGACGCATCTGAGTACGCTGTGAAGAATGGTAAGATCCTCATCTTCGGTCTTCCCAACGGTGGTGACAATTCTTCTGCAGCAGGTCGCGGTGAGGCTAAGTTCATCGCTGCTGCTGAGCTCGAGATTAACAATGCTGAGGCTGGTGACGCTGAAATCAGCGCTACTCACACGTCAATGAAGGCTGCCTTCCAGAAGGGCACATTCACTGCATCAAACTACTTTGAGTTCTACGGTGTATGTATCCTCAACTACAGTGAGAACTGGCTCCCCTCTTCTGGCGACTCTTTCAAGGACTGGGCTGAGAACACCACTCTCAACGGCGACCTCGTTGATAGCGAAGGCCACTTCGTTATGACTAACGCCGCCATGTACAACTCAGGCAATCCCTATGTGCTTGTAAAGATTGACACTTCAAAAATCCAGGACCAGGCTGTTGACGTTAAAGAGGATGCAGCATCTTTCTATGTACAACGTGTAGCTGCCAAGATGACTCTCGCGAATGCAGCTTCAACTGGCACTAAAACATTCGCAATCTCAGGTGGAGACTATGATGGTTCTTCAGCTACCCTGACTGCATGGGCAATGGACCTAACTCGCAAGACTGCATATCCTGTGCAGAATGTATGGGACAACAACGTAAGCAAGTTCTTTGACAAGACTTCAACTTCTGCAAAAGACTGGTTCCACATTGGAACTCTCTATCCCCGTTGTGACTGGGCATCAAGCAAGTTCTACACACAAGAATTCACCAGTGCCTCTGAGTGCCTTACTAACTTCAACCATATCTCAAATGCATCTCTGACTGCACTTAGCGACAAGGCTGACTATATCCGCCCGAACACAGTAGCCTACAACAGAATGTCAAAGGGTACTACAACCCGCATGATGATCAAGGCCAGCTTCAAGCTCGATGGCGTGGCGGCAGGTACTACATTCTACACTATCGGTACTGAGAACAAAGCTTACACAGCTGCTCAGCTCAAAGAGAAAGTTGCTGATTTCTGCACTGAAACAGGTATGACTGATCCCGTTGTCACCATCAAGGATACTGAGGCCGGCTACAAGACCTTCGCTGACGTAATCGCTGTAGAGGACCTCAAAGACGAAGACAAAGCTGCTCTTCTTGAGCACCTCGGCATCTACAACGAGGCTGCCGCTGAAATCGCTGTTTACCTGAAGGGTGAATGCTACTATCCGGTATACGTTCGTCACTTTGCTGACGAGCAGGAGGCTGCCGGTGTGACTGTGAACACTACTGCAAATGACAAAATCGTTCACTTCACTGACTACACGGAAGCCCACACCGGTCGCTACGGTATCCAGCGCAACAGCTGGTATGAGATCAAGGTTAACTCTATCAGCGGCCCCGGTCTTCCGACTGTTCCCGATCCGGATCCCACTATTCCGGTTGACCGTGTAGACGACGACCAGCGCCACATGCAGGTTACTACTTACATCATGAAGTGGAGCAAGCGTGTACAGGACACTGACCTCTAATCAACAGAAATGATATGAAGCGGCGTCAGCCATACTGACACCACTCTCACCAAGAAAGGCCGCCGGGGGCGTAGCCCCTCCGGGCTTGCGCACCCGGCGGCTCTATCTAATTTTCTTACATGCCCCACAGCCCCACACCACAGGCTGCAATGATGGCCGGAGGCTTACGCGGTCATCCCACTTTTTTTAATAACCGAAATTTGAAATGAAACTCTTCTTTGACATACGGAATGTCTGCCGCGCATCGCTGATGGCCGCTGCGACAGCGACGCTGTGCTCCTGCTCGCTGATGCACGACGACCTGCCCGACTGCGCCACGCGTCCGCAGACCCGCACGAACGTCAGCTTCGTCTACGACTACAACACCGCCGGCGAGGACAAGTTCCCCGAAAGCGTGGGCAGCGTGACGCTCTACGTCTTCGACGAGAATGGCTCGCTGGTAAGGGAAATCGAACATTCCGCCAGCTCCACCGGCGGCTCACTCAACCAGCCCGGCTTCTCGGTCGACCTCGACCTGCCTGCCGGCACCTACCAGCTATATGCGGCGGCCCAGGAGTCAGCCGACGGCTATGCCGCCTCGCTCGAGACCCCGGGCGCTAAATTCCGCCGCCCCGCCACCGCCGAAGGCTTCATGGCCTCGGACATGGTGTTCTCTCTTGACCACAACGCCGGAACCGTGGAGCATCAGCAGATGCCCCTCGAACACCTCTGGCTCACACATATACCGCAGATCCTGACCGTCACCGAGGCTCCGATGCCCGCCGAGGGTGATCCGCAGCCCGCCGACGTCATCATCCAGGCCACAGTGCCCCTGCAGCGCGTCACCAACAATATACATCTCACGCTGACCCGCGACCTCACCGGCACTCCGGCCACACGCGCCGCCGAGACCCTCTCGCCCGCCGACTACGACATCTGGATCAGCACCGCCACCGGACGCGACCGCCTCGACCTCGTGGGCAATCCCACACAGGATGCGACCACACTGACTTTCACCCCCCATGCCACCCAGTCGGCCACAGCCAATGGCCAGGGCGCCGTGGAGGCCGACCTCTCGGTGTCGCGACTCTTCACCGACTCCGATGCCGCGCGCCACGACAAACTCTGCATCCGCGCCAAGCTTTCGGGTGAAGTATTTGAGTTCGACCTCCCCTCGCTGCTCACGCAGTGCAGCGCCGCCTACCCCGGCAACAACTGGAGCGAGCAGGAATTCCTCGACCGCGAGTATGACTACAACATCGCCGTGCACTTCGACGAGCGCGACATGCGCTGGAAATTTGTCGAGCTCAGCGTCGGCATACTCAAATGGCATAAACGAATACAGAACGCAGACCTCTGAGTCACAAAACAGCAGACATCATGAAACTCTCAATACATAACCTGCACCGCTTCGCCAAGGCCGCGGCCCTGACGGCAGCCGGAGCACTCGGAGGCTCGCTGATGGGCGGCTGTGCCGACGAGACATTCAAACCCGACACCGAGGGCATGCCCGGCGTGCTGACGGTGACTCTGACCGACACCGGCACCCGTGCCGACCTCCCCCTGCAGGAGTCCACCACCGACGAGCGCACCGTCAACCATCTGCAGCTCTTCGCCTTCCCCGTGGACGGCGAGGGTGAGTTCGCCTCGTTTGTGCTCGACAATCCCACGCCGGCAGGCATGGTGAGTGGCCGCACATACACCATCGAGGACCTCAAGGATGGAAAATACCACATCTATATCGTGGGCAATATGGAGAGCGCCCTCGCAGGCGTCAACACCGAGGAGAAACTCAAGGAGGTGATAATCGACCATGAGGGACTGCTCGACGGTCAGTACACACTGGCCGACGGCAAGATGAACCTCCCCATGGTGTACGAGCCCACCAACCAGACAGGCTCTCCCAACGGCGTGGTGACAATCGACAACTTCAACGGCCCGCGTCTGACAGCGCCCCTGAAATTCGCGTGCGTCAAGATTGCATACCGTATACTCTTCGACAACAACGCCGAAGTCGAGGGCTTCAACAAGGAATCAGGCACCAAGCCCTTCGGCAAGAACGGTTTCCTGATCAAGAGCGTCAAGGCAGGTAATCTCACCGCCAAGACAGCGCTCGTGCTCAACAACGACCACACAGCCGACGTGACCAGCCTCGACTGCGCAGCTCCCACATACTGCAAATATTGGCTCGAGCGCAACATGCAGAACGAGGATGTCATCACACCCTCCAACCCCACGGCTGAAATCAACCTCAGCGGCCAGTACTACTGCTACGGCACAATCTACCTACCCGAGCGCTACCGCGCCGGGGTAGAGAGCCGCTCATATCTCGAATTCAGCGGCAACCAGACATCCCCCGACACCAAGCTTGCCTACGGCACCGACCTCTCGACCGTGCAGGCCACAGGTCCGGAGGCAGTCTACACCATCAAGCTCGGCCAGCGCGACGACAACGATGCCGACGGCTACGACACCGGCGACTACGCCGATGCCGACGGCGCCACCTACAGCTTCGACCGAGGCACATACTACGAAGTGATCGGCCGCGTCAAGAATCCGCAGAGCCAGCAGCTCGAGGCCGAAGTGACCCTGCGCGACTGGACACCCCACAACATGGCCGGCGACCTCAGCCACACCACCCTCGAAGTCGACAAGACCCGCGCCAGCATCACATCGCTGCAGCCCGACTCGATTACGTTCCATAGCAACCGTATCGTCACTCTCGGATGTGACACTAAGGTTGACGGCAAAGACCTTGTGACTATCTACAATGCTGGGCGCGCAGATGCCAACACCATCAGCTTCCGCCTCAACAGCGACATCCCCTATAGCAAATTCGGCACTGCCGAACTCCCTCTGACCGGCACAGTCAAGGTATACTTCGAAGCCGGCAACCTGCGCAAATATGTGGATGTTGACTACGATGCCTCTCCCCTATTTGAGGTTACGCCTGAAGAGGTAGTGATTCCGTGGAGCACCGACGGTACCGACAAATCGCGCACCTTCAGCTACACCACCAACCTCGACGGTCTCAAGACTGCGAACTTCACATCCGGCGCCATCTACACCGTCAATGACGACGGCACACTGCGCCAGGACAACAGCGGCGAGCTCAAAATAGAGGTTATCACCAACAACAGCGGCAACGCCGAGGGCCAAATCAGAGTTACCCTTCTGAAAGATCCTCTCACCAGCAAGGACTTCAAGCTGCAGGTAGAGCCTGCCCTCTCAGGATTCTCTTACCTCGCCAAGACCCTCACGGTGACTGTCAAGCCTCCGTACACCGACTACCGCATCTACTTCCGTCCGATCAATGACTACCAGGATAGCGAAGACTTCAACAACTCTTACGAGACCTACAGCTACTCGACACCATTCAACAATGGCTGGCATGATCAAAATATCAACTACTACATCTATACTCAGATGGGTTCAGCTGCGGTAGGCAACAGCGATACAGAGGGTCAGAAATGGGTATGGCTCTTCACAGGTAATTATGTGGATAAACCTTGGAATGCAGCTTCCCAGAGTGGAGCTTTAGCCGGATGGTATCTCTATACGCTCGATGAGAAAGAGTCGGGTGTATGCCGCAATGGCACAACCAAGCGCGAGCCGCGTCCGGGCGAAACTCTTATAATATTCAATAACGATGGAGACAAAAGTGGACGCCACCGTGCACCGTTTGATGATGATGCCGGTATCCAGCTCTTCGATTATGAGGACCATGAGGGTTACTACATCTTCGACCCACTCTGCTCACCCTACTATAAGGTCTTCGATAGCCGACCGGATATTGTGACAGTAGAATACCGTATCTTCTCGCGTAGCAAACCTACCGGATTCTATATCACTTACGGTGGCTCGGATAATAAGATGCACACATTGAAGTATAACCTCGCGCAGGATAAGACCGGTAAGGATGGTCAGAAATATGCCATCACCGGTGTCCGCAACGGCACGAATGAAACATGGTATATGGCACGCTTCTTCGCCCAGGCTCCGCAAGGCGACTATGCAAAGGGTGTGAATGTGACATTCGAAAATGGCGACGAGAGTGTAATCTACGGTGGCCAAAACTACTACAACGCATCAAACACCGGCATAGCCCGCGGCATCTATGACATCACCACCAAGAAATGGACAATGGGTGCCATAGAGATGAGCGGCGTCGAGCTCACCACCAAGCGCATCTGGCTCTATGCTCCCGGAGCATCGGCCACACCTAAGGTATACGCATGGACCGGCACGACCAAGAATGCCGAATATCCCGGCGTAGAGATGCGACGCTCTACAACTCCCGGCTACTCTGACTGGTACTACATCGACCTCGCCAAGGGTAAGTTCAGCTACTGCATCCTCAACATCGGAGGTGATGCCGACAAGTCAGGCGACCTTGACATCAGCGGCAACAGCATCCAGGGTTGGAAACGCACCGGCACCAAGAGCTACTCATCAATTTCATCAGGTTGGCCCGATAATTAATCACTATCTCTCTGATCAACCGTCATGAAAAAATCAATCTTCAACATATCCGCAGCGCTGGCGATGGCTCTCATCGCCGGCGGCTGCGCCGATGATACCTTCGATGAGATCAAGGGTATCTCGGAAGACCGCGAGATGACGCTCAACCTGCGTCTGCCGGCTTTCAGCACCCCCAGCACGCGTGCGGTAGACGAGAACGCCATCACCGACCTGCGCATCTTCTTCCTCGACAGCAGCGGCGCCACAATAGGCAAGCAGGACCTGCCCGATGAGGGTGACCTCACAAAAGAGGATGGGGAGTCAAACAAATACAAGGCCAGTGTGCTCGTTCCCTCAGGCACCACCAACCTGCGCCTTATCGCCAACTACTCGGCCAACAATCTCTCGGAAGAGAATGCCGAAGAGGTGACTCTGGCAGAGGTAAACCCCAACGACGCTTCCAACCTTATCTTCTCAGGCGAGAAATCCATAGGCGAGGTGCTGAGCCAACCAAATATCAGCATCGACCTCTACCGCACCTGCGCCAAGACCACTTTCACACTTGGCGCCGACGTGCCCGCCGACTTCTCAATCGTCAGATACCACTTCTTCGGTAATGCCGAGAGTGCAAAAATCTACCACACCTCAACCACCTCCCCCACCCTCCCCGACGGGCTGACATACAGCGCCACAGACGTAGTGCTCACCCCGACCCAGGCCGAGGCTTTCTACCACTACGAGGCTGAGGCAGGCAACTGCTACTGGGTGGCTGAGACCAGAAAGGGCACTTTCTATAAGATAGGCTATATCGAGATGCCCGAAGATAGCGGCGAGGTCACTGATGCCAACAACGCCGAAGAACTCGACATCATGCGCAATCACCGATATGACTTCACCATCACCGGTGTAAACTCAGACGGCTACGCAACGCTTGAGGCCGCAAAGAATGCCCCGGCATTCGACAACCGCCTCAGCATCGACCTCAAAGACCATGCCGAGAGCATCTTCGACCTCATCGCTTGCAAGGACTACTATCTCGGTGTGTCAGAACCTGCACCGGCTGCCTCAAATCCTGATGCCAACCAGCAGTATGTCTACACCCACTTCACCTTTATCACCAACAACAAGGAATTTCTGGCTGCCACGGATGCCAAGAAACTTGAGGCTATTGACTGGAACTCTCTTCCCGACTGGATTATCACAGAGAACGACGGCTACTTCCCCTCAATCAAGGCACTGACAACCGACGACCTCACCGACGGCACAGAATTCCAGGTGACATTCAAACTCGACGCCAACACCAGCGGCGACGACCGTGTGGCTGAGATTCCGGTAAGAGTCGGCGACCTCGAGCGTATAGTCACCTTCACCCAGCTCGGCCAGGACTTCTTCGACGGCGAGCATGGTATATCTGTTGCTCTCGTCACTACGGATGCCTATCTTCTCAACAAATATCAATTCACCGACCAGTCGCTCTTCCCGAGTGAGTTCTACAACAACTGTGTGAATTACTTCCAGTTCCTCACCGCTGCCGACGGTCTGCTCGGCGAGACAGAAGAGGAGATGGGCGTGGAGCGCGGCAACGGTCTGCACTTCCAGGTATATGCCAAGGATGATGCATCGCAGTTTAAATACTGGATTCCGGTTGACGCCGGGGCCACGTTCGAAATCAGCGGCGGCAGCAGCAGCAACTTCAAGGTGGAGTCAAAGACCTCGGCCAACGGCAAACGCTATCTCGAAGTAAGCTGTCAGAACAGTGTAGCCACCGACAACTACCGTCTGTGGACCGGCGAACTCAAAGTGAAAGCCGCTGCCGGCGAAGTGACCTACAAGGTATACCACACCGGTATCATCCACTACCTCAACGGCGACTATCAGACACCCGACCCTGATGGCAACATCACCAAGGGATGGTTCTACTACGAGCAGGTAGATGTGGCAGCCACCAACGGCGAGACCTATCATATCCTCGACCGCAATATCGGCGCAAGCTGCAACAAATCATACTCACCCGCCAGCACATTCAACCGTGCCAACACCGCAGCCCGCGGCGCATACTTCTATGTGCCCGGAGCCAACAAGATTTCAGAAGTTGAGAAGGCAGTACTCCCCGCAGGCTTCAACTCACTGCCCGGCATCTACCACTTCAACTACATGAATCTCAAGATTTACAACGGTGCCGAGGGTAGCTACGGCTGGGATACTAAGAATTCACTTCTGGCACGCATCTATCTGCCCGGCGCAGGTTCGATGGACGGCTATACACTGATTGACCAATACAGAGCCAACATATGGTCAAGCTCAATCGTGACCGGCAACCAGGGATTCTATGAGGGCGACAAAGAGTATGGCTACTGGTATAGAATGCTCGATGTCTACGGCTCATCAATTGATGCCCGCCGCACAGTGCGCATCACCAACGAAGCCACAAAAGAATACCACGGCATACCGATGCGCGCCATGAGTTGCCCTCCTGCCGAACCCGGCTGGGAGCTCCCCGACCTGCCGGAGGGTCGCTATCGTATCATCCTCAATAACGAGGCCGGTTGGGCTAAAGCGAAAGCTAATAATGCCGATATGACCAAAGGCGATGCAGAAGGCACATGGTTCTACATCAACCTCGCCGAGAAGCCCTCAACTGTACAGTTCTCAGGCAACGGGACAACGACTGCCACATTCACAGTGACATTCGATGCCAACGGCACAGCAACATTCACCAACAGCGGATACGAAGTGGAGATTCCTGATCCCATACGCGTATACGTCAACCTTGTGGGTGTATCATTCGTGCCGCGAATCTATTATGATGGATCGGAAGGTGTATCTTGGGAGGGTCGTGTAAACATGACTGCAGTCGAAGGACAAAGCAACTGGTATTATCACGACATCTCAGGAGATGCCACCAAGATTAAGATTACCGACCAAGACACCGGCTATTCTTACGGCGATAAATCCCTTTCAGATTCGGATGTAAGCAACTGCAAAAACACGCATGTACTCGTCCTGACCTACAACAATAACTGGAGCGTGACAGGCACAACGACACCATCCTTCGGCGGTGGCGGCGGTGGCGATGACACCACTACCAAGACCTATCGCCTGTACTGGAGCAAAAACGTAGGTGGCACAGATATGCAATACCTCTACGCCTGGAATGGACCTTCTACATGGAATGCGAGCACCAGCAACCCTTATGAAAAGCAAGGATTTATCAATAGCGGCAACACGTCAGAATGCTATATTGACTTCGATGTGCCGAAAGATGAGACATTCACAATTGAATGCCTTGTGAGAGGAGAAGCCGGTTGGAATAATGGACAATCAAAGGATATAACAGTACAGTCCAGTCAATTCCAGTTAGGGACTAACGGCAGATATCAATATACTGTCTATCCAGAAAAAAAATAATATCTGACCCCACACATAACTTCGCGATAAGCTGCCCCCGGAAGCCACGGTGCCTCCGGGGGCGGCCTGCGTTGACGCCCTGAGCGGCGAAGCCGCCGTGGCGCCGCCCCCTCCCGCTATTGTCAGGCCCCCTCCCCTCTCAGCCGCGTCAGCCCTCCTGGGAGGAGGGGCGCCCCGCCCCGACACGGCTCGACTGCGCCCCCGGGAAATCACCCTCTAATTTCCCTCTCTTGACGCCAAGTCAGGACAAGGGCGCCCAACTCAGCCAAAGTTAACGAAGGGCTTGAATATCTCATAATTGGTAAGATGGGAAGGGAATTTAAGGGCGCGGATTTTTTCGCTTGTCGCTACGCGACTGCGCCGCGGATGGGAAGGATTAACGCGGATCCTATTTGCGTAATACTCTGGTTTGCACGCAGATGCGGACGGATGCATCTCGGCGCTATGCGCCTTAATGCTCGCAGATTGGCTGCGCATTCCACATCTTCCACGCCAACTCAGCCAAAGTTGTGCCTTAACTTAGGGCCCGTTGGGCGAGAACGCTCAGGTAAGCTACCCTCTAACCTCTCTCTTTTGCCGCAAGGTCGGGGCGAGGGCGCCCCTCCTCCCGGGGGCTGACGCTGCTCCGGGCTTGCTGGATGGGGTGGGAGGTTTGGGAATTCTGGGAGGGTTGGGAGTTTTGGGAGGATGATGGGATGGATGGGGGTGCGGGGCTTAGGCGCCCCGCACCGCAGGGGGAAATTTGGCGGTAAGGAAATTTTTGGTTATCTTCGCGGGAGATCGTGCCGGGGGCCGGTGTGCTCCGCACGGCTAAGACTTCCTATATTTATTCTTGATACTCCTTTTTTGATGAAGATACATGATGCTGATGTGTCGGCGACGCCTGCGGTGTCGGCGGCACGCGGTTGGCTGGCCCTGTCGCCGGTGGCCGTGTTCCTGCTGCTGTATGTGGCGGTGTCGCTGATTCTTGATGATTTCTATAAGATGCCGATCTCGGTGGCGCTCCTCGTTGCCTCGGCCTGGGGTGTGGCCATTCTACGCGGCCGACCGCTGCTGAAGCGGATTGAGATCTTCTCGCGCGCCGCCGGACATGCCAATATCCTCTACATGATCTGGGTGTTTATCCTCGCCGGAGCCTTCGCCACGGTGGCGAAATCTATCGGGGCCGTCGATGCCACCGTCAGTCTGGCGCTGCGCGCCTTTCCGCCGCAATATGTGGTGCCGATGCTCTTCTTCGCCTCCTGCTTTATTTCGCTGTCGATAGGCACCTCGGTGGGCACGGTGGTGGCGCTCGCTCCGCTGGCGTCGCAGATTGCCCTGAGTTCAGGGGGTGACGTGGCCTTCTATGTGGCGGTGGTATTAGGTGGCGCCTTCTTCGGCGACAACCTCTCATTCATCTCCGACACCACCATCGCTGCCACACGCTCGCAGAACTGCGACATGGCCGACAAATTCAAGGCCAACCTGCGCATAGCCCTTCCGGCGGCGATCGTCACGCTGGTGATATACATCATCACCGGTGCCGGCGCGACGGAGGTGGAGCTTCCGGCCGATAGCGACTGGACCCTCATTATCCCCTATCTGGTGGTGCTGGGTTGCGCGGTGGCTGGAATCAATGTGACGATAGTGCTGAGCCTCGGTATTGTGGCGGCTATGGTGTTGGGGCTTACGCATGGTCATTCGCTGATAGGGATGGCCTCGTCGGCCGGCGAAGGTATCGACGGGATGGGTAGTCTGATTATCATCACGCTGTTGGCGGCGGGTATGTTGGGGGTGATAAAGGAGGCGGGAGGCATACAGTTTCTGCTGCATCTGCTCACGCGACACATCAGCGGAAGGCGTGGCGGACAGGCGGTGATTGCGCTGCTGGTGGGGATTGTGAATCTTTGCACGGCGAATAACACGGTGGCGATCATCACTGTCGGCGGCTTGGCTCGCGACATCTCGCAGCGCTATGGCATCGACCGCCGGAAGACGGCGTCGCTGCTTGATTCGACGTCGTGTGTGGTGCAGTCGCTGCTCCCCTACGGTGCGCAGACGCTGCTGGCCACGGGGCTGGCCGGCATATCGCCGGCGGCGCCATTCGGATACCTCTACTATCCCTGGGCGCTTGCCTGCATGATAGTGGTGTCGATTCTCATCCGCCGCCGCACTCCCGCCGCCTGACGCTTCGCGCTTCCCCCTTTACGGAAGTCCGTTTTCTTACGGGAGAACGGGGGATTCTTACGGGAGAACGGAGCTTATTACGGGAGAACGGGAGCTTCTTACGGGAGAATGGGAGCTTATTACGAGAGAACGGGCTTTCTTACGGGAGAACGGGGGCTTTTTACGGGAGAACGAGCTTTCTTACGGGAGAACGGGAGCTTCTTACGGGAGAACGGGAGACTTCTCTCCCGTCAACCCGTGCTCCCGTAAAAATCGTTCTCCCGTCAACCCCGTTCTCCCGTAAAAATCGTGCTCCCGTAAAAAAACGTGCTCCCGTAAATACGTGCTCCCGTAAAAAACGTGCTCCCGTAAAAATACGGCGGGGAGGGGTGGGTCAGGTGTGGTCGGGGCAAAGGGTGCGGCGGCGGAAGAAGCGGCGGGTGAAGAGCCATAGGAGCAGGGTGCCACCTATCTGCGACAACGCCGTGCACCAGAAAGCCCACGCATATCCCAGAAACTCCAGCAATACGCCGCCAAGCAAGATGCCTAACCCCATGCCGAGGTCCCAGGCGGTGAGTATCGACGAGTTGGCCGTGCCCCGCTGGTCGTTGCGCGCCACAGAGATAAACATATTCAGGAAGGCCGGATACATCCGGCCGTTGCCAAGCCCCAACAGCAGCGCCGAGAGATAGAACGCCCACTCCTGGCGCACAAGCGCGAAGAGCGTGTAAGCCACCGTAGAGATCAGCGCCCCCTCGAGCGCATTCGCGCTAAGGCGCCCGCGCCGCAGCGACTTCACCCCATACAGCCGCGACACGAAGAGCCCCACCGCCAGCAACGCGAAAAAGAGCCCCGTGCCATCCGTCACCCTCAGCACCTCACGCGCATAGAGCGCCACATAATTCGACATCACCCCCCAGCAGAGCCCGAAGAGCAGGATATTCACCGCCAACAACCAGCCCCGCGTCAGGAAGAAATGGTCGAGACTCAGAGCCGGTTTGCCGGCCACCCGCTCACGCGGCCTCAGACGTATCGACGACGCGCACGCGAAGCCCCCCAGCGCCACAGCCAGCGACACCCAGAAGAGCACCTCAAAGCACCCGCTAAGATTATATATCCAGATTCCCGCCGAGGGGGCGAACGCCATGGCCAGGTTATTGCTCAGGCCATAGTAGCCGATACCCTCATTGCGGCGCGAGGATGGGAGCGTGTCGATAGCCACTGTGCTGTTGGCCACCGTAGTCGCACCGTAAGAGAAGCCATGGATAGTGCGCACGATAGCAAACATCAGCAGTGTACCCGCCCCGATATATCCCGTAAAACAGATAAAGAAAGCGAAGAAGCATAGCATCAACACTTTGCGGCGGTCGAAGCTATCGACGATGAAACCGCTGAACGGCCTCACCACCAGCGCCGCCACCACATAGCCCGACAGCACCAGACCGATAAGATCCTTATCAGCCTCAAACTCAGTGTCGAGATATATCGGCAGCAGCGGCGTGAGCAGATAAAAAGCAAAGAACATCATGAAATTGCCCGTCATCGCGAGGCAATAATTCCGATTCCAAAGGCGCTCTTTAGTCGGCATAATCTTATTTTTTTCTTAAGTCTTTTGGGTCTTTAGGGTCCTTACGGGCTTTAAAGTCCTTAGGGTCTTTAAGGTCTCTTTAGGGTCTACTTTGAATTGCGGTAATCCACAGCTGCGCGGATAAAATCCACAAACAGCGGCGAGGGCTGCAGCACAGTAGATGAATACTCCGGATGATACTGTGTGCCCACCATCCAGCGCTTGCCGGCCACCTCGACCACCTCCACGAGGTGAGCCGCCGGATTCTCGCCCACGCAGCGCATGCCGGCCTCCTCGAAGCGCCGGCGATAGTCGTTGTTGAACTCAAAGCGGTGGCGATGGCGCTCGCTCACGCGCGTCGCTCCATAGGCACGCGCCGCAATCGAGTCGGGCAGCAACTCGCAGTCGTAGGCGCCGAGGCGCATAGTGCCGCCAAGATTCGAGATTGATTTCTGCTCCTCCATCAGGTCGATCACATTATCGGGTGTGAGGGGATTCATCTCGGTAGAGTTGGCCTCGGGCAATCCGAGCACATCGCGCGCGAACTCGATCACCATGCACTGCATGCCGAGGCATATGCCGAAGGTGGGCACATCATGCTCCCTGCACCACTTCAGCGCCACAAACTTACCCTCGATGCCCCTCTGGCCGAAGCCCGGCGCGATGACCACGCCATCGAGCGGCGAGAGCAGTTCATCGGCATTATCGGCGTTGAGTTTCTCGGAATGCAGATAGACGAGGCGTAGCCGGCGGTCATTGTAGGTGGCCGCATGAAAGAGGGCCTCGCTGATAGACTTGTAGGCATCCTGCAGTTCAACATACTTCCCCACCAATCCGATTGTCACCTCCTCCGTAGCGTTGTTCATGCGCTCCACGAAGTGCAGCCAGGGGGCCATATGCGGTTCACCTTCGACGGGCACCCCCATCTTGCGCAGCACTATCTCATCGAGATGCTCGCGGTGCATGCCCAGCGGCACCTCATAGATCGACGGCGCATCCTTCGACTCGATCACCGCATCAGCCGACACATTGCAGAACTGCGCTATCTTGCGGCGCATCGGCTGCGGAATCTCATGCTCGGTGCGCAATATCAGCACATCGGGCTGAATCCCCACCTCCTGCAGCTGCTTTACGGAGTGCTGCGTGGGTTTGGTCTTCAGCTCCTTGGCCGCCTGCAAGAAGGGCATATAGGTGAGATGGATGCAGAGCGCATCGTCACCCAGTTCCCAGCGCAACTGGCGCACACTCTCCAGGAACGGCAGCGACTCGATATCGCCCACAGTGCCACCGATCTCGGTGATGACGAAATCAAAATCCCCCGTATTACCGAGCAGTTTCACATTGCGTTTGATCTCGTCGGTGATATGGGGGATAATCTGTACTGTCTTGCCGAGGTAGTCGCCGCGGCGCTCCTTCTCGATGACACTCTGGTAGATGCGGCCGGTGGTGATGTTGTTGGCGCGGGTGGTGCGCACATTGGTGAAGCGCTCATAATGCCCGAGGTCGAGGTCGGCTTCATGACCGTCGACGGTGACGTAGCATTCGCCATGCTCATAGGGGTTGAGTGTACCCGGGTCGATATTGATGTAGGGGTCGAACTTCTGGATGGTGACACGATAACCGCGCGCCTTGAGCAGACACGCCAATGAGGAGGATATGATGCCCTTGCCGAGCGATGACACTACGCCTCCGGTGACGAAAATATACTTTGTTTCCACAGCTTATCTGGAATTATTACCTGTACTTCTTGGTGAATCGGGCGGCGCGGGTCGGAGGATTCGCGCCGCTTCAGGGCCTCTTGCCAAATTAAAGCGCAAAATTAGTAAAAAAAATCAAAAGTTGTTGGCTCGTCTTGGAGTTTTTTTATTACTTTTGCGGTTTTATTGCAAAATCCTATTTATGGTAAAAGAGATACGGTTCACTAAAATGCATGGTGCGGGCAACGACTACATCTACATCGACCTCACCCGCCCCGACGCCACACTTCCCGCCGACTTCCCGAGTCTGGCGCGCCGCATCAGCCACCGCCACTGCGGCGTAGGCGCCGACGGACTCGTGGCGATCATGCGCCCCGCCGACCCCTCGCGCGCCGACTTCGCGATGCGCATGTGGAATGCCGACGGCTCAGAGGCCCAGATGTGTGGCAACGCCTCGCGCTGCGTGGCCAAATATATCCACGACCACTCCCTCTCCGCCAGCCGCAGCCTGCGCCTCGAGACCCGCGCCGGAATAAAGCTGCTCACCATCACCGCACTCGACCCCCACGGACGCGTCAGCGAAGTCAGCGTCGATATGGGTCCGGCCACCTTCAGCAGCCATGAGGTGCCGGTGAGTCTCCCCTCCCCCACCCCCACTCACGGCATCCCCGACCACCACACACCGCCACTCCTGCCCGGCACGCTTCAAGTCAGCGCCCTCGGCAGGAGTTTCTGTATCCACCCCGTAGGGATGGGTAATCCGCACGGCGTAATCCTCCTTGACCATGACCCTACGGATGAGGAGGTGCTCGGCGCCGGACCCCTCCTGGAGCGTGACCCTGCATGGCCCGAGCGGGCCAACATCGAATTCGCCCACATCATCGACCGCAGCCACATCAACATGCGAGTCTGGGAGCGCGGTTCAGGCGAGACGATGGCCTGCGGCACCGGCGCCTGCGCCACAGCCGCCGCAGCGATCGCACTCGGTCTGACAGACGCGGCAGTCGAACTGCAGCTCCCCGGCGGCACCCTCTGCGTAAGCCGCGACCCCGCCACCGGCCACATGCACCTGCGCGGCCCAGCCGCCACCATCTGCACCGGAGTGTTCCCACTCTAAGCGACCTAAAGACCCCAAAGTCCTCAAAGACCCTAAAGCCCTAAAGACTAAAGCAAAAAAAAGCAATGATAACCCTAAACAATAACTTCCATCTCCTGCCCGAGAGCTACCTCTTCTCAATAGTGCGCCAGCGCCTCGACGCCTACCGCCAAAATCACCCCGAGGACGAAATCATACGTATGGATATCGGCGACGTCACCCGTCCGATCGCACCGGCGGCCGTAGCCGCCATGCACGCCGCAGTCGATGAACTCGCCCGCACGGAGAGCTTCCACGGCTACGGACCCGAGCAGGGCTACCTCTTCCTGCGCGAAGCGATAGCCGATTACGACTACCGCCGCCTCGGCATAGCCATCACTCCCGATGAAATCTTCATCAGCGACGGAGCCAAAAGCGACCTCGGCAATCTCGGCGAACTCTTCAGCCACAGGGCGCGCGTGGCGGTGCCCGACCCCGGCTATCCGGTATATGCCGACGACAATATCATCGACGGCCGCAACCGCACTGACGCCCCCATCATCCACCTCCCCCTCACACCCGAGAATCACTTCGTGCCCCCGACACCCGACCGGACACCCGACCTCATCTACCTCTGCTATCCCAACAATCCCACCGGCGCCTCAATCTCGCGCCATGACCTCAGCCGCTGGGTAGACTACGCCCGCCGCGTCGGCGCCGTCATAATCTACGACTCCGCCTACGAAGCCTATATACGCGATGCCTCGCTGCCGCACTCCATCTACGAAATCGAGGGGGCTGAGGAGGTGGCTATTGAGGTGAGGTCGTTTTCCAAGACCGGCGGTTTTACGGGTATCCGCTGCGGCTACACCGTGGTGCCCCACGCCCTGAAGGGATGCTATGCCGACGGCACCGTCGCCGAACTCCACCGGCTCTGGATGCGCCGCCAGTCGACCAAATTCAACGGCGCCAGCTACATCAGCCAGCGCGGAGCCGCCGCACTCTACACCCCCGAAGGGCGGCGTCAGGTCGAGGAGTCGATAGACTACTACATGGAGAATGCGCGCCTGCTGCGCGAGGGGATGGCGGCCGCCGGATATGAGGCCTTCGGTGGCGAGAATGCCCCCTACGTGTGGGTGCGCACCCCCGACGGCATGACCTCCTGGGAGTTTTTCGACCATCTGCTCGAGCGCTATCAGCTCAGCTCGACCCCCGGCGCCGGCTTCGGCACCAACGGCGAAGGATTCGTGCGCCTCACGGCCTTCAACACCCGCAGCAACACGCTCGCCGCGCTTCGCCGCCTCCGCGATTAGCCTGGCAATCCCGATTTAGCCCGATTAATCGGGCTAAATCGAGAATTATCGCGGTTAATCGGGGTTAATCGGGTTAAATCGGGGTTAATCGGGCTAAATCGCGATTAATCGGGATTAATCAGGATCGCTATCGACAGGCTAACATTTTTACAGGAGAATCATCCTTTTTTTGCACACTTTCGGCAGATGTGAGAAATTTTGGTTGCACATTTTGCATTTTTATGCGCAGTTTGTAAAAATATTTCAACTTTTCTTTTCGTGTTAAAAACTTTTTTCGGATATTTGCGGTCATTATTAGACAGAAGTTCGCTTCTCGCTGACTAAACTATTATTTGCTGAGCATTTATCTTGGCTGGCAGTACTTGCGGGTTTGCAACCCGCAACGTGGATATCGCCGGGGATTAATCGCGATTGACCGCGATTATTCGCAATTTATCGGGATTAACCGCGATTAATCGAGATTAGCCGGGATTTATCGCGATTAATCGGGATTAACCGGGATTAATCGGGATTTTTATTTACAGGTAAAAAAGGTTTTCGACATGGTAGAGAAATTTTTACGACAGACCGCATTCAAGGATTATGCGGATTTTAAAGAGAATTATGAGGTGATGGTGCCGGAGAATTTCAATTTCGGCTATGATGTGGTCGACAGCTGGGCTGAGAGCGACCCCGACAAACCGGCGCTGCTCTGGACCAACGACCGGGATGAGGTGCGCCAGTTCACGTTTGCCGACATGAAGCGCGAGAGCGACCGCACGGCCTCCTTCTTCCAGCAACTGGGTATCGGCAAGGGTGACAAGGTGATGCTTATCCTCAAGCGCCGCTATCAGTTCTGGTTCTCGATTATCGCCCTTCATAAACTCGGGGCTGTGGTGATTCCGGCCACTCATCTGCTGACAAAGAAGGATATCATCTACCGCTGCAATGCGGCCAAAATCAAGGCTATCGTGGCCGTGGGCGACAAGACGGTGACCGACCATATCGTCAAGGCGCTGCCGGAATGCCCTACGGTGGAGGCTTGCGTGTCGACCGGTCCGGTGGTGCCGGAGGGTTGGCATGACTTCCAGGACGGCATCGAGAGCGCCCCCCCCTTCCGCCGTCCGTTGCGCCCCAACCGCAACAGCGACATCTCACTGCTCTACTTCACCTCAGGCACCACCGGCGAACCTAAGATGGTGGCCCACAACTTCCTCTACCCCCTCGGACATATTATCACCGGCAAATACTGGCACAATCTCGACGACTCATCGCTGCATCTCACACTGGCCGACACGGGCTGGGGTAAGGCCGTGTGGGGTAAGCTCTACGGCCAATGGATTGCCGGAGCCAACGTGTTTGTCTACGACTTCGAGAAATTCACCCCCTCGGATGTGCTGCGCAAGATCCACGACTTCAAGATCACCTCACTCTGCGCTCCCCCCACCATCTTCCGCTTCCTGATACGTGAGGATGTGAAGGCCTACGACCTGTCATCGCTGCGCTACTGCACGATCGCCGGCGAGGCCCTCAACCCCAGTGTATATGAAGAATGGCTCGCCCTGACCGGCATCCGCCTCATGGAGGCCTACGGCCAGACCGAGACCACGCTCACCATCGGCACCTTCCCCTGGATGGAGGCCAAACCCGGCTCGATGGGTGTGCCGAGTCCGGCCTACGACATCGACCTGGTCGACGCCGAGGGGCGCAGCTGTCCCCCCGGTCAGCAGGGTGAGATCGTGATACGCCTCGACAACGGCAGTCCCGTGGGCCTCTTCGAAGAATACCTCTACGACCCCGAGCTCACAGCCGCCGCATGCTCCGACGGTTTCTACCGCACAGGCGATGTGGCATACCGCGACGAAGATGGCTACTTCTGGTTTGTAGGACGCGCCGACGATGTGATCAAATCGTCAGGCTACCGCATCGGCCCCTTCGAGGTAGAGAGCGCCCTGATGACCCACCCCGGAGTGGTGGAATGCGCCATCACCGGTGTACCCGACCCCATACGCGGCCAGGTGGTGAAAGCCACCATCGTGCTCTCGGCCGAATACAAAGCCCGCATCGGCGACGACCTCGTAAAAGAGCTCCAGGACCATGTCAAACAGACCACCGCACCATATAAATATCCCCGCGTGGTGGAATTTGTCGACGAGCTTCCGAAGACCATCAGCGGCAAGATACGCCGCGTAGAGATCCGCCAGCAGCAGAAGGGTCGCGCCAGCTGACCCTCACCACATCGCATATCAATGCCCATAATCAGCCCGATTCGGCCAATCCCGCCAATCGGGCTGATTAGATTATCTTAGATTAGATTCAGACATCCGCATCGCATCGCATAGAGGTTTTGAATTGCCGAAAAAAAGATGTAACTTTGCACTTGGAAAACTATGTTTAAGTAGCTGGTCAAATTAAATGAACACTATATGCGCAGTTATTTTTGAGTCATTTCCGGCTCTTGAAGAGGGAGCGATGCGGGCATCGCGACCGATGAAAGGGACGGAAAGGGCCAAAAAGAACAAGCAGATAGTGTTCAAGCTACTCAAAAATGTATAATTCAGTAGCGGTTTAATTTGACCAGCTACTTAAAGTCATTTCATAACCTTTATCACGATGCATGAAGTGAAAAATGCCCTCCTCATACTTGAAGACGGCACAACATTCAAAGGGAAATCCTTCGGCTACCCGGGTTCGACGGCAGGCGAGGTGGTGTTCAACACCGCCATGACCGGCTATCCGGAGAGTCTCACCGACCCCTCATACGAGGGGCAGATCCTCGTCACCACCTATCCGATTCTCGGCAACTACGGAGTGCCTCCGCGCCGGCAGAAGGATGATGTGAGCCAGTACTATGAGTCTGACCACATACATGCCCGCGCCATCGTGGCCCAGGATTATTCCTGGCATCACTCGCATTGGCAGGCCGACCGCTCGCTGGCCGAGTGGCTCAATGAGGAGAAGATTCCCGGTATTTATGGAATTGACACCAGGGCTCTTACGAAACTCCTGCGCGAAAAAGGCTCAATGCTGGGCAAAATCGTCGTGGAAGGTGCGGAAGAGCCTGATTTTTATGACCCCAACAAAGAGAACCTCGTGGCCAAGGTGTCGTGCAAAGAGGTGGAAGTGCATGGCGAGGGCGACAAGACTGTGGTGCTCGTGGACTGCGGCGTGAAGCACAACATCATCCGCTGCCTCACGCGCCGCGGACTGAAGGTGGTGCGTGTGCCCTGGGACTACGACTTCAACAGCATCCCCTGCGACGGCATCTTCATCTCCAACGGACCCGGCAACCCCGACCTCGTGGACGCCACCGTCGAGAACCTGCGCAAGGCCCTGCAGGGCGACAAGCCCATCTGCGGCATCTGCATGGGCAACCAGCTGCTCAGCCGCGCCGCCGGAGCCAAGACCTTCAAGCTCAAATATGGCCACCGCAGCCACAACCAGCCTGTGCGCCGTGCCGGCACCGAACAGTGCTACGTGACCTCACAGAACCACGGCTTCGCCGTAGACGACAAGACCCTCCCCGCCGACTGGGAGCCCCTCTTCATCAACATGAACGACGGCACCAACGAGGGTATACGCCATAAGTCGAAACCCTTCTTCTCGGCGCAGTTCCACCCCGAGGCCTCATCGGGCCCGAAGGATACGGAATTCCTCTTCGATGAATTTGTGGCAATGCTTTAATCTCTCTTACGCAAGACAACTACCTATGAACGAAAAGATAAAGAAGGTGCTCCTGCTCGGCTCGGGAGCTCTCAAGATCGGCGAGGCCGGCGAATTCGACTACTCCGGCTCTCAGGCACTCAAGGCCATGAAGGAGGAGGGCATCAAGACTGTGCTCATCAACCCCAACATCGCCACCGTGCAGACCTCGGAAGGCTTTGCCGACAAGATATACTTCCTGCCCGTGACGCCGGAATATGTGGAGCGTGTCATCGAGAAGGAGCGCCCCGACGGCATTCTGCTCGCCTTCGGCGGCCAGACAGCCCTCAACTGCGGCGTGAAGCTCTATGAGAGCGGTGTGCTCGAGAAGTATGGCGTGGAGGTGCTCGGCACCCCGGTGCAGGCCATCATCGACACCGAAGACCGCGAACTCTTCGTCAAGAAACTCGATGAGATCGGCGTCAAGACCATCAAGAGCGAGGCCGTGGAGTCGGTGCAGGGCGCCATCAAGGCGGCCGAACGCCTCGGCTACCCGGTGATTGTGCGCGCCGCCTACGCCCTCGGCGGTCTCGGCTCAGGATTCTGCGACAATGAGGAGGAACTCGTAAGCCTCACCGAAAAGGCCCTCAGCTTCTCGCCCCAGGTGCTGGTAGAGAAGAGCCTCAAGGGCTGGAAAGAGGTGGAGTATGAAGTGGTGCGCGACAAGTATGACAACTGCATCACTGTCTGCAACATGGAGAACTTCGACCCCCTCGGCATCCACACCGGCGAGAGCATCGTAGTGGCCCCCTCGCAGACCCTCAGCAACGAAGACTACCACTATCTGCGCAAACTCGCCATCAAGATTATCCGCCACATCGGCATCGTAGGCGAGTGCAACGTGCAGTATGCCTTCGACCCCGAGTCGATGGACTACCGTGTGATCGAGGTCAACGCCCGACTCAGCCGCTCGTCGGCCCTGGCTTCGAAGGCCACCGGCTACCCGCTCGCCTTCGTGGCCGCCAAGCTCGGCCTGGGCTACGGACTCTTCGAACTCAAGAACTCTGTCACCAAAGACACCACAGCATTCTTCGAGCCGGCGCTCGACTACTGCGTGGTGAAACTGCCCCGCTGGGACCTCGGGAAATTCCATGGCGTACGTCGCGAAATCGGTTCGTCGATGAAGTCGGTGGGCGAGGTGATGGCTATCGGCCGCACCTTCGAGGAAGCAATGCAGAAGGGCCTGCGCATGATCGGACGCGGCATGCACGGATTTGTCGAGAACAAGGATATCAAAATCGAGGATATCGACTCGGCACTCTCCACCCCGACCGACAACCGCATCTTCGTAATAGCCGAAGCCATGAAGCGCGGCTACAGCGTAGACCGCATACATGAGCTTACGAAAATCGACCGATGGTTTCTCTACAAGCTCGACAACATCATGCAGACCAGCCGCGAGCTCGAGAAATTCGACTCGCTCCAGGCACTGCCCGACGAGCTCCTGCGCCAGGCGAAGCAGCAGGGATTCAGCGACTTCCAGATTGCCCGCTCTATCTTCAAGGGGGCCACAGAGTCGCCCGAGGCATTGAGCCTGCGTGTGCGCGCCCACCGCAAGGAGCGCGGCATCACTCCGGTGGTGAAGCAGATCGACACGCTGGCGGCCGAATATCCCGCACAGACCAACTACCTCTACATCACCTACAACGGCCAGACCAACGACGTAGACTTCAAGCATGACCACCGCTCGATCGTGGTGCTCGGCTCAGGCGCCTACCGCATCGGCAGCTCGGTAGAGTTCGACTGGTGTTCGGTCAACGCCCTGATGACTGTCAAGAAAGAGGGATGGCGCTCGGTGATGATCAACTATAACCCCGAGACCGTGTCGACCGACTACGACATGTGCGACCGCCTGTACTTCGACGAGCTCACATTCGAGCGCGTGATGGATATCCTCGACCTCGAGCAGCCCCACGGCACAATTCTCAGTGTGGGCGGCCAGATACCCAACAACCTCGCAATGCGTCTCGACGAACAGGGTGTCAACATCCTCGGCACATCAGCCAAAAGCATCGACAACGCCGAAGACCGCCACAAATTCTCATCAATGCTCGACCGCCTCGGCATCGACCAGCCCCGCTGGCGCGAGCTGACCTCGAAAGAGGATATCGATTCATTTATCGATGAGGTGGGTTTCCCGGTGCTCGTGCGACCGAGTTATGTGCTCTCGGGTGCGGCAATGAACGTATGCTCCAACCATGAGGAGCTCGACCGCTTCCTGCGTCTGGCAGCAAATGTGTCGAAGCAGCACCCGGTGGTGGTGAGCGAGTTCATTCAGAACGCCAAGGAGATCGAGATGGACGCCGTGGCTCAGAACGGCGAGATCAAGGCCTACGCAATCTCGGAACATATCGAGTTTGCCGGCGTGCACTCCGGCGACGCCACCATACAGTTCCCGCCGCAGAAACTCTATGTCGAGACTATGCGCCGCATCAAGAAGGTGTCAGGCCAGATTGCCCGCGCCCTCAACATCTCGGGACCCTTCAACATCCAGTTCCTCGCCAAGAACAACGACATCAAGGTCATCGAGTGCAACCTGCGTGCGTCGCGCTCATTCCCCTTCGTCAGCAAGGTACTGAAAATCAACTTCATCGACCTCGCTACAAAGGTTATGCTCGGCATACCCGTCGAGAAGCCCAACAAATCAGCCTTCGATCTGGACTATGTGGGCATCAAGGCCTCACAGTTCTCATTCTCGCGCCTGCAGGGGTCTGACCCGGTGCTGGGTGTCGACATGAGCTCTACAGGCGAGGTGGGTTGTCTGGGCACCGACACCGGCGAAGCCGTGCTCAAGGCCATGCTGGCCGTAGGCCACCGCATCCCCAAGCGCGGTGTGCTGCTCTCTACCGGAAGCGCCCGCCAGAAGGCTGCCATGCTCGCCTCAGCCCAGCTGCTGCACAAGCATGGCTATACCATCTACGCCACCAAAGGCACCCACGCCTTCCTGAGCGAGAACGGTATTCCGGCAGTGCGTGTCTACATGCCCTCGCAGCCCGAAGAGCATCCGCAGGCCCTCGAACTGCTGCACCGCAAGGAGATCGACCTGGTGGTGAATGTGCCCAAGAACCTCACCCCCACCGAACTCAGCAACGGCTACAAGATACGCCGCGCTGCAATCGACCTCAACATTCCGCTTCTCACCAACACGCGTCTGGCCGAGGCATTCATCTCCGCCTTCACCTCGCTCAAACCCGGTGAGATCGAAATCAAAGCATGGGATGAATATTGATGACAACTCAGTAGAGAGTGTCTACCGATCGCTGCGTCAGCGGCTGGCTGCTCTCACAGGCTCGGATGGCGAGGCCACCGCAATGGCTCGCCTCATCTTCCACTCCCTCAAGGGATGGAACACCACCGACCTCGTGATTCATGCCCCCGACCGGCTCTCGGAGTTCACCCTCGAAAGAATCGACAACATAATGGAGCGGCTCGGCAACCACGAGCCGCTCCAATACATTTTAGGCGAGGGGCGATTCTACGGCATGGACCTGCGCGTCACACCCGACACGCTGATACCTCGCCCGGAGACTGAGGAACTTGTGGAGATGATCGTAGAGCGGGCCGACGGACGCTCCGACCTGCGGGTGCTCGACATCGGCACCGGCAGCGGCGCCATAGCCATCGCGCTGGCACGCAACCTGCGGTTTCCGCAAATCTCTGCCCTCGACATATCGGAGGGGGCACTCGATGTGGCCCGCGACAATGCCCGCCGGCTACATGCCGATATCCGATTCCTGCATGCCGACATACTCACCTACGATCCGCCGCGCCATAGCCTCGACATCATTGTCAGCAATCCACCCTACATTGCCCTCAAGGAACGCGCGGAGATGGAGCCGCATGTCAAGGACCACGAACCGGCCCGGGCCCTCTTCGTGCCCGACGACGACCCACTGCTCTTCTACCGCCGCATACTGACTATCGGCCTTGATGCGCTCACCGGCGCCGGCCGCGTATACTTCGAAATCAATCCACTTTATGCCTCGGAGCTCAAGCAGATGATGCAGCAGATGGGGTATGATGGCGTGGAGCTGCACAAGGATATCTCGGGGCGCTTGCGGTTTGCTTCGGGGGAGTTAGGAGTTGGTAGTTAGTAGTGAGGAGTTTGTAGTTTGTAGTGGGGAGTTTGTAGTTATTATGAAGAAGAGAGAACGACGTCCGGTCAGCGAGGAGGCTATGCGCATGCGTCTGGCCGACCTCTGCGCGCGCTCTGAGCAATGCGAGAGCGACCTGCGCCGGAAGATTCGCCTCGCCGGACTCACCACCGATGAGGCCGACCGCATTATCGAGGCGCTGCAGTCGGGCAAATTTCTCGATGATGCCCGATTCGCAAGGGCTTATGCCCGCGATAAGGTGAGATTCGCCGGATGGGGGGCGGCTAAAATCCGAATGGGACTGGCCGCCAAACGCATCACCGGCACCCTCGCCACACAAGCCATCGAGGCGATTGACCGCCGCGAGTATATCGATGCTCTCAAACGCGCCGCCCTCGCCAAGGCCCGCAGTCTCGACCTCACCTCACGCGAGGATGTGCAGAAACTCTACACCCATCTCGCCCAACGCGGGTTCGAGAGCCAGCTCATCAGCCGCATCACCGACTATCTGCGCAAAGACCGCTGAAGCAGATAAGATGCATATCGCATCGTCCCCGATGGGCTCATGAGGTTGTGGCAAGAGTGAGCATCGAGATGCGCGGGGGAGTCAATCCGAGAGCCTTCACACCCTCATAGACTGCCTCCGCCGCCGAGAGGATGGTTGAGCCGGTGGTGCACACATCATCGATTATCAAGATCTTGCACCCGGCATAACGCTCAGGGTGCGCGAGGCGGAAGATGCCGAGTGTGTTGCGCCGGCGCTCCTCGGTGCTCTTCGAGGTCTGGGTGGCATGCGGCCGGATCGCCTTAAGGTCTGGACTGACCGCTATCCCCGTAGCTGCCGACACACCGCGGGCCAGCTCGAGCGACTGGTTATAGCCGCGGCGCATCAACTTGCTCCAATGCAGCGGCACCGGCATAATCCAATCCACCCCCTCCATAAACTCCGAGGCGGCAAGTTCCTCCCCCATCATGCGCCCCATGGTGCGCGCCAGCGAAGAGATGCCACGATACTTGAAATCATGAATCAGCAACGCCGCCGGCGACTCATGGGTATAGAAAAGGAAGCCCGCGATGCGCTCATATGGCACTGTGGGCGGCACACGCAGTGTCATCGGATTCTCGGCCCGCAGATGATAGCCTGTGCGCGGCAGCCCTGCACGGCAAGAGGCACATATATATCGTTGGCCACCCGAAAGGGGCGACTCACACAACATGCACTCCGCCGGGAGCAAAAAATCAAGAATCATATTGAACATAGGCCCAAAAATGCCGTTAAAACACTGAAGTTGACATGGATTATTTGCGAAAGCTAATAATAACATAGTTTCAACAACTTCCATGGTGACAACTACCCTGTAACATTGCGCCAGGCGGATATGCGACACTCCGAGCAAGCCGCCGCGCGCAGAGAGTGCTCAAATTTAGTCAAACGCCACGACGAATCCAAAAAAGTTCGCTAAACTTTTTACTAAAAAGTTAATCAACTTCAAAGAAGAGTGCATCTAAATCGGAGATTCGGTCAAGAATAACCGATAGACTTGCATTATTTCTGAAATTTATGTAAATTTGCACCGAAGTAGTGCCCGATTACAATCGGCGCGCAGCTTCCGACATGTTAACCAAGTAGGGTATTCAATAATCACTTGCTTGATTATCGGACAAATATAAATTTAACTCAGAACCTACTTATGAATAAACCGCATAAATTACTCGCTGAGAAACTCCTTCACATCAGTGCAATCAAGCTCCAGCCGGAGTCTCCCTTCGTGTGGGCGTCGGGCTGGAATTCGCCGATTTACACTGACAATCGTGTGATACTGTCATATCCCGACGTGCGCAACTTCGTGAAAGTCGAGCTGGCGCGTCTTATCTCCGAACAGTTTCCGGAGGCCAATGCCATAGCCGGCGTGGCCACCGGCGCAATCGCTTTCGGTGCGATTGTGGCCGATACACTCGGTCTCCCCTACGTGTATGTGCGCTCGACTCCGAAGGACCATGGTCTGGAGAACATGATCGAGGGTAATCTGCGCCCCGGCTCGAAGGTGGTGGTGCTCGAAGATCTGATATCTACCGCCACAAGCTCGCTCAAAGCCGTAGAGGCTGTGCAGATGGCCGGATGCGATGTAGTGGGAATGGTCTGCTGCTTCAACTTCCAGTTCCCGGAGGCTGTGAAGCGCATATCTGACGCTAATCTGTCGCTCGTGTCGCTGCTCACTTACAGCGAGATGCTCGAAGTGGCTTCCGAGATTGAATATATCTCGCAGGATGAGCTCGAGGCCCTGCGCCAGTGGCGCGAGGACCCGTCGTCGTGGGTGCCGCAGAGCTTCTAAGCTACCCCGATTAATCGCGATTCTCCCCGATTAATCGCGATTCCACCCGATTTATCCCGATTAATCGCGATTTTCCCGGTTAATCCCGATTTTCTCGATTTATCAGGTTTTATCCCGATTCTCCCAATCAAAAAGAAAAAAATGGCAATCTATAAATCCCAGATTCAGCCCATTGCGGCTCCGGCCGAGGCTGTATTCGATAAACTCTCCGACCTCTCAAGTCTCAAGACCCTGCTTGAGAATGTGCCTCAGTCAGCCATCCCGGCCGACAAGAAGGAGATGTTTGACGCCGTGCGCGTCACAGCCGACACCATCAGCTTCCCGGCCGGTCCGGTAGGTGAGCTGACCATGAAGCTAACCCGCAGAGAGCGCCCGACACTGCTCGTGCTCGAAGGACTCGGCGCACCGGTAGCGCTCTCCATGAGCCTCGAAATCGGCATCATCAGCGAACAGGCATCTGAGGCCTGCGTGGTGATTGACATCGCCATCCCACCGATGCTGAAGCCCATGATCGGCGGCACTCTGCAGAAGATGGCCGACCAGTTTGGTGAATTCCTCGGCAAACTCAACTACGCCTGAGCCACCGCAGTCAGCAACCTCCCGACATTTTGCCCACCCTGAATATGAAATTGCGCGGCTTTATCCCGGTCTTTGCGGCCGGGATACTCATTCTCGGCTCAATCGGCACCCTGGCCACATCCTGCCAGGGGGTCGACGACACGCGCATACCCTCATATCCGGTCTATATCGACCTCTCTAACCAGGGACTCTGGACCTCTTACGGCGTGAGCGGATTCGGCAGCTTCAACTACTTTGTGTGCCAGAGCGGCAGCCCTATCGAACCGGCCGGATTCCCCTATAAGGATGGTGCGGCCACAGGCTTCGGCGGTGTGCTGCTCGTGGAGGGGATGGACCCATTCTCGCTCAACACCTCTGTGCCGCTGGCCTATGACCTATCATGCCCCGTAGAGAAATCACCCACCATACGTGTGGCGATTGACCCGGAGAACTTTGAGGCCGTGTGCCCCGTATGCCTGTCGCACTACGATGTGACAATGCAGGCCGGAGCCCCCACGGCCGGACCCGCATTCACCGGCGAACATAAATATGGCCTGCGCCGCTACGAATGCCATGCCACCACACTGGGGGGATATATCATCAACGACTTCAAATGACCCCGATAGAGAGCATATTATATATGATATGGCGAGGCATCGCCGTGGGCGTGCTTATCTCGGCCCCTATGGGACCGGTGGGGATACTCTGCATCCAGCGCACTCTCGACAAGGGGCGCCACGCAGGATTCTACACCGGCATCGGCGCCGCCATATCCGACATATTCTATTGCCTGCTGACCGGCTTCGGACTCTCTTTTATCGAGGATTTTCTGGAATCAAACCAGAATGTCATCCAGCTCGTGGGTAGTCTGGTGCTGATTGCATTCTCCATTTACCTCTTCCGCAAGGACCCGTCGTCGCCGCTGCGCCGGCCGGTGCCGGAGAATGTGTCGGCAAAGAAGAATATCCTCGGCGGATTCCTGTTTACATTCTCTAATCCGCTGATTATCTTCCTGATTATTGGCCTTTTCGCCCGATTCAATTTCATGTCGCCCGAGATAAAGGCGCCATACTACGTGGTGGGCTACCTCTTTATCGTGGGTGGAGCGCTGGGCTGGTGGTTTGGCATCACGTATGCCATCGATAAGGTAAGGTCGCGCTTCAACATGCGCTCGATGAAGATGATGAACATCGGCATAGGCGTGGTGATTCTGATATTTGCCGGTGTGGGCATCGTGACAAGCATCGTAGGGCTGACCTCCGGGAATGCCCATGCCCGCAAGCTGCATCCGCAATCTGGCAACATCTACATCTCTGCCACTCCCGGCAACCCTTGCGACACCCTCGACATCTCAGAAAGCCTCGAGATATATTCGGGCGACGCTCTGACCGATTTCCAGGCCGACATCAAACTCCGCCCCTTAGGGATGAAAGCAAGCGTCGGAGGGCGCGGGGCCTCGATAGCCTCTCTGCTGATATGCGGGCCGACCGCCGATGCCGCCAATGCTGCGGTTGACTCACTGCGCCTCGACCTGCGGGTGGCCGAACACTCCCCTACCCCCATCTCTTCGGCCGATGCGCTGATGTGTGATGCCTCCCTGACGGGGGGCATTTGTGTTTTGACCGCTGACCATATAACTGCCTCCCCGCTGCAGAAGGGGGTGAGCCTCCCGGCGGGTTGGAACCACTACCGCCTGATATGCTCCACCGCAGGGACACTGCAGCTGCTGGCCGGCAACCACTCGCTACAACCCCTGCTCAGCCTCCCCGGACTTAAGGAATTTTTCCCATTTGGCATAACCAATATATCGGTTGACGCACCGGCGGCCACAAAGCTGCTGACACGCGATGTCAGGCTCAGATTCACCCCGCGTCCGCAATATGGCCCACGAAGCATACATGAGGTGTATGCCCGCATCTCGGCCTCGACAGACCCCGTAGAGGGGATATGGAGTCTGCTCGACTGGAGCATCGATGAGCAGGCTTGCCGCCTGGGGGGCGAATACCGTGTGGCAATCGCCGCACTCCCCGATGCGGTGAGCTACGACATCATCTACATCTCAGGCGCAGTCACCAACGCCTCGCAATGGGCTCCCGGCATGATCAAGGGGCGTCTCACACCAGCTGCGGCCGGGAGCGACCTCTACCAACTTGAATGGATAGATGCTGGGGGGGTCGGCATAAGCCACCGCATGCGCGCCCAGTTTGACCACTCCCAGCGCACGCTCACACTATTCCTACCCTATGCCGACACCACCCTGCGATTCCAGAAGGAATAGCGCTTACAAAAGGGATACCGCATCATGCCCTCTCTACGCCTCTGATGCGCCCACCTCCACACGAGCTAAAACATATTGCGGGGAGATACCTCTACAAGGCATCTCCCCGCAATCGTATATCGTAATCCAAGGCTACATCATTCGGTTGTCTCCACACCGAGCAGACGGCGTCCGGCCGGTGTGAGCCAATCGGCAAGCTCATAGGCGTTGAAACTCACCCGCGGTTCACCCGCTGCATAGGGGGCAATGGTGTATATGCCGTACATGAAGTCTACGCCTGTGTCGGTGATGCAGAAGGTGGTAGGCAACGGGAGCCGACGGGCTGATGAGGCATCGGCGGCATCATCATCCGCATCATTGAAATCGAAGCGCTCTACACCGGCCTCGTCAAGATGGTCGGCGATGGCGGCGAGAATAGCGTCGTCGTGGGTTATGCCGAAGAGGTCAGCGAATGTCACCACATTCCCCTGCGCGAGGTCGTAGTTGAGATAGGTATTGGCGTAGACACCATGGGCCGCACCCTCAGAATAGCTGTAGGAATAGATGCGGAACACCGCCACATCCGGAGTGAGCAGATTCAGACTCAGATTCTTCACAAGACGCGAACGTGCCGGAAGAGTGTCGTTGGCATTCTCCAGAGGGCGCATCTCGGAGGGGATGCGCATCGCCACCTCACCCTTTTTGCCAATCTCTATGCCGGCAAGCTGAGCCAGGGTGTCGCGCAGGACGCTGACATCCTTGCCGCCGAGATTCACCGGCAACACGCCACGCCCCGAGCACTGCCATCGGCCACTGTAGCCATCAATGGCGAGGGCCAGACTGTCGGCATCAGCGCCGGCGGTGATCTTCGACCACTCATAAGATTCAAAATCGAGGGCCCTCTCCTTGCCGGACTCACGTCCGCAAGCACCCCCTATGAAAAGAGCTGCTAAAAGCATGCCACCTGCAAGTGGCATAAGTTTCTTATCCATCAGTAGATAATTCTGTCAAAAAAATATATAAGAGTTAGATTTGTCCAGTATATCCGGGCGCCATAACAGGCGCCACGCGCAATGAGGCGTCACCATCCGCCCGATGCTCCGCCGCCGCTGGAGCTGCCGCCGCCGAAGCCGCCACCTATGCTGCCGCCACCCGAGCCACCGTTGCGGCCGCCGCTGAGTATGCCGCCGACAACTCCGGCCGCCACGGCTGCTGCCGCAGCATCGGTCTTCTTGGGGATTACATACCCCTCGCGGCGTTTATGACGGCAGAACTGACATTGATAGATGCGCTCGCCGTGGCCCACCTTGGTGGTGGTGGGTTCGTCGACCACCTTATCCATCACCAGATTCATCGCCACTGTGCCGCAATCCGGACAACGGTGATACTTCAACTGACGCTCCACATAGGGGAACCGCTCCACTGTGCCGCAGTCGGGGCATAGCCACACGTCATAGTCTACGGTGCCAAGTTTCTCCTCAAAATCCTGCGCCGGAGTGAGATAGGCGTTATCCTCCTCTTCCGACAGACGCTTCATCGTGGCACCGCAGGTGTCGCAGACCTCCGGCACATAGCGCGCCCGGCGATAGAGCAACCATGCAATCAGCGAGAATGGCAGGGCCAGACCACATGAGAACACCGCTCCCCAGAGATAGGTGGGGAGATGGGTGCGCCATATCATCGCACGCCGGTAGTTGTCGCGCCGGCGCGATGAGATGAAGTCCATCACAAACATTATCAGGGTGAAGAAGAACACGCACACCGCCACTATCCCCACAAACTTCCAGATTATGGCCTTGCTGATGACGTGGGCCTTCGATATCGGTTCGTCGCCGCGGTCACTGCGCAATTCCTCGGCCACATTCGGATCGGTGAGCGCGGCATTGATCATGTTGACGGCGCTATATACAGCCTGGCTGAGATTGCCATCCTTCATAGCGGGCACCACGGCGGTGCGTATAATGTTGCCGCAGGTGACATCGGTCATCACGCCCTCGGCACCGGAGCCCACCTCGATGCGGGCCTTGCGGTCGCCGGTGCATATTACGAGCAGCACGCCGTTGTCTTTATCGGCTTTGCCGAGTCCCCAGTGCTTGAAGAGTTCGTAGGAGTAATCCTCGATGGTCATCCCGTCAAGGTTGTCGACCACGGCCACACCCACCTCGCAAGTGGTCTGCTGCCGCAGTTCGTAGAGCATATCATTGACTTTGCGCTCGGTAGCCACCGACAGTTTGTCGTCGGGGTCAGCCACAAAGGCTTCGCGGTTGGCTTCATTCGGATCGGGGATGGATGTGGGGGGCTGTGCCACAGCTGTGGTCATGGCCAGCATCGTCAGCACCACACCTATGATTCCGGCCATGAGCCGGCTTCGGTTGTTCATCTTCATCAGTCGGTTATAAAAAAATTGTGGAGACTGCCCGGATTGCCCTTCGTCGCATCTCGGGGAAGCATCCACATTCTAACGCAAATTTAATCCTTTTCGGTATATCCTGCAAATTTTTCGCTTGTATTCGCATCGGATTCGCATCGGATTCCGCGAAGGGTGTATACACCTGTCGCTTCCCAGGGGCATCATCACACTGCCGGGAGCGTATGCCCGGTCAGCTGGCGGTAAAGATTGAGAGCGTAGACATCGGTCATGCCGCTGACGTGGTCGAGCACGGCCTGCAGGCGCGTGGCGAAGTCGGTGGCGTGGATGCTGTATTGCGCCGGTATCTTCTCGAAGAGGAGCTGCGAGAAATTGCGGTCGGGATAACGCACTGCCTCAGTGAGATTGCTGAGAAGATAAGTCAGGATACGGTTGCCGGCAATCTCGATATCCACCACTTCTGGCGAGCGGTAGATGTGCTCTCTGGCCGTGGCCGCACACCCCTCATAGGCCTCACAAAGGCGCGGCGCCATCATCTTCACCAGCGAACCCTCTGCCCGGCCGCTGAGAATCTCCGCCTCATGCTCCACAAAGGCGCGTGCGCACTCCTCGACCATGGCGCCTATGGCATAGGAGCGCAGATAGGCTATCTGCTCATTGGGGTCGCGCAGCCGACTCATTGAGCGGCGCATCCGCTCCTGCTCGACGGCGGGGAAGAAGTTCAGGAGCAGGCTCTGCACATCGGCAGTGGGGAGTATCTTCAGCCGATGGGAGTCTTCGATGTCCATCACCTGATAGCATATGTCGTCGGCAGCCTCTACAAGCCACACGAGCGGATGACGCGCGAAGCGTCCGGGGCTGAGCTCCGGTATACCGAGGTCGGCAGCGACACGGCGGTAGATACCCTCCTCGCTGGCAAAGAAACCGAACTTGCCCTTGGCATTGGCCTGCGGAGAGCCGTAGGGGTACTTCACCACCGCGGCCAAGGCCGAGTAGGTCATGGCGAAGCCACCTTCGCGCCGCCCCTCAAACTGATGGGTGAGCAGGCGGAAGGAATTGGCGTTACCCTCAAATCGGGTGGCATCGAGCCACTGACGCTCAGTGAGCAGCGGACGCACTGCCTGCCCCTCACCCTCGGTGAAGAAACTCGAGATTGTAGCCTCGCCACTATGGCCGAAGGGTGGATTGCCGAGGTCGTGGCTCAGACAGGCCGTGGCCACGATGTCGCCGATATTTCGCAGCGAGTCGCGCCATGGTTCGGCATGATAACGCTCCATCAGCGCAATCATGACCTCATTAGCCATCGAACGCCCCACCGACGATACTTCAAGACTATGAGTCAATCGGTTATGGACAAACACACTTCCCGGCAACGGAAAGACCTGCGTCTTATTCTGCAGCCGGCGGAAGGGTGATGAGAATATCAGGCGGTCGTAGTCGCGCTGAAAATCGCTGCGGGTGTGGCGGCGTGGGTCATGATACTCCTCCATGCCCAGACGCTTATCGCTGATCAGCCGCGGCCACTCCATAGATGTAGGGGTTGACATGACTTTTCGGTGATTTGAATCTTTTACAGTAGCGAATTTTTTTGCAAAAAAAATCGCGTGCCGGCCAAAAGCGCAAGTCGCTCCAAAGGAGCGGTGCGCGGTGCCGAAGGCATTTGGACCGGTCGCAAAATTAACAAAAAATCGCCACTTTCAAACTATGGGCGTCACATTTTCAAATCATATTGAAGTTGTTTAAACTTTTTTCAAGTGCAAGGTTAATTAAGATTTTGAGCA
>OFFB01000477.1_pt1 | contig 37326 bp, 53 predicted proteins | sample 1521281 | NCBI WGS metagenome assembly OFFB01 (sample SAMEA3504109, study PRJEB24116) | mouse gut metagenome | biome: mouse gut; feature: mouse-associated habitat; material: faeces | place: Denmark | collected 2011
AAATACGCCCAAGCAATTTATCTATTGACCCGCCAAGTTCATACGCGATATTAAAAATCACTTCAAATTTAGGCAACCCGCCTTTTTTCCACCAACTCAAACTCGATTCATTTACTAAACCTTTTTTAGATAGAGTAAAATGATTTGTTGAGTTGATTGTTAATAGTCTTTGATATTCAGGTATGAAACATTTGCTATCTATTCCACCTTTGGAATTTTTATAATTAAAATCATTGGTTAAACCAACAATATAGTCCATAGAACAATTAAAATAATCACAAATTTTTGCGATAGTCTTTGGGGATGGGATAACCCCATTTAAATATTTTTGAATTGTAGAATGACCAATGCCTAATTGATTGGCAAACTTGGTTTTGTTTAGTTCAGTTCCTAAAAATAAGTCAGTAAAAATTTCCGTAAAATTCATATTAAATCCCTCTTAAATAATTTTTAAATTCGACCTAACATTTTGTCGATAGACCCACCAAGCTCGTATGTGATTGCGATAATAACTTCAAATTTAGGCAGACCGCCTTTTTTCCACAAACTTTGCTTAGTTGAAGTTACGATTTTTTCTTTCGCTAAGGTATAATGGGTTTTATTATTAAGTTTTAATAACCTTTGATACTCAGGGTAAAAACAATCTTTCTTAAAGCCTTTTTGCATATTGGGGTAAGCAAAGCAATCGCTTAGCCCTAACATATAGTCAATGGAACAATTAAAGTAATCGCAAATTTTAACAATACTTCTAGTAATAGGGATAGTCCCTTGTAGATAGCCGGTTATTTGATAATGGTCGATACCAACTTCTTTTGCAAATTGATGTTTTGTAAGATTAGTGTTTAAAAATAAATCTGTAAAATTGTCGGGAAAGTTTTTTATTGAAATAGTTTGTTTAATCATTGAATTGCCTTATTGTTTTTTTGTTTAAAATCATTATACCATAAATTAAATTAGTTGAACAATAGTTTATTATTAAAATATCTTTAATTAATCTTTGCAATTTTAAAATATAAAAATAGTAGTATATTCAATAAGTGATGTGTATAAAAAAAGAAATTTATAGCACTGTAAATTTTTAAATCATTTTTTAGTTCGAAAAGAAAATGTTCCTAAATAATTTGTCTATAAGATAAAATGATACTTATTGTTAGCCTAAATATTGCTAAAAATTGTTAGATAATTTGGTAAAAATAAAAAATTTTTTGCAAAAGTGGGTAAAAATTACCCTAAATTGGCGTGAAAAGTGCTGTTTTTGCAAAAATGACACACGTGGGAGGGTTGTGGGAGAAAAATATTGAAAAACCTTGAAAAAATGTTTGACATAAGGGCTTTAATTGTATATAATGATAAGGCTGTTGAAATGGGATGAAGCGGTAAGTTACCGATATTTTACGGATAATTATCGTGGACAATGGTTCGACAATCGAGCGACTAACTCTTAAATTTGGGGCGGAAACGCCTTTATTTAAAAGCAACAGTACGACACACACGGTAATGTGTAATAATAACGAGTTAGGAAAACAGGAGGTCATTTAATATGGCAACACAAAAAATCAGAATCAAGCTAAAAGCTTACGACCACAATCTTATTGATGTAGCTGCAGAGAAAATTGTAGAGACAATCAAAAGACACAACACCAAGGTATCCGGTCCTATTCCGCTACCTACAGAGAAAGAAGTAGTAACTATTATCCGTTCTCCGCACAAATATAAAGATAGCAGAGAGCAATTTGAACTAAGAACTCACAAACGTTTGATTGATATTTTCAACCCTACTGCACAAGCAGTTGATAGTTTAATGAAACTTGATTTGCCTGCAGGCGTTGATATCAACATCAAGCTTTAATAAATAGAGAATAAATTTGGAGGTGAACTTTATCTATGAATAAAGCAATCATTGGAAAGAAGATTGGCATGAGCCAAATATTCAATGAGGATGGCAAAGTTATCCCGGTAACAGTTGTGGAAGCAGGTCCATGTCCCGTTGTGCAAAAGAAAACAGTAGAAAAAGATGGTTATGAGGCAGTACAAGTTGCTTTCGGTACTATCAGTAGCAAAAATGTAAACAAACCTGTTGCAGGTCACTACAAGAAAGCTGGCGTTGAACCAAAGAGAATTTTAAAAGAATTCAAGTTTGAAAATTGTGCAAGCTTTGAAATCGGAAGTGAGATTAAAGCTGACATTTTCGCAGCCGGCGATAAGGTAGATGTTTCCGGTACTTCTAAAGGTAAAGGATTTAGCGGTACAATCAAAAGACACAATTTCCACATTGGTCCTATGGCACACGGCTCAGGATACCACAGAGGTGTAGGCTCTATGGGTTCTTGTTCAAGTCCGTCAAGGGTTTTCAAAAACAAGAAAATGCCGGGTCAATATGGTAATACAAAATGCACAGTTCAAAACTTGCAAATTGTAAAAGTAGATGCAGAGCGTAATATTTTGCTAGTTAAGGGTGCTATCCCTGGTGCTAAGGGCGGAATCGTTATCGTTAAGCAATCTTGCAAAGGTTAATGGAGGGCTTAAAAATGGAAATGAAAGTTGTAAATAGCAGCGGTAAAAAAGTTGGGACAATCGAATTAAATGCTGCAGTTTTTGAGCAAGAGTATAACGCGGCTCTAATCCATCAAGTTGTTGTTGCTCAACTTGCAAATAAAAGACAAGGTACCAAAAGCACTTTAACAAGAGCAGAAGTTCGCGGAGGCGGAATTAAGCCTTGGAGACAAAAAGGTACAGGTAGAGCTAGACAAGGTAGCATTCGTGCTCCACAATGGATTAAAGGTGGTGTGGTATTTGCACCAAAGCCAAGAGATTTCAGCCAAAAGATAAATCAAAAAATGAAAGTTGCTGCACTAAAGAGTGCATTGTCTCAAAAAGTTCGTGATGACGAAATTATCGTTATCAACGAAATCAAGGCAGAAAATGGTAAGACAAAAGAAATCGCAACTGTTTTGAAAAATCTTAAAATGGAAAAAAGAGTACTTTTGGTTGTTGGAGAGCGTGACGAACTAGTTATCAGAGCTTGCCGCAACATTGAAAATGTAACTTTAATTAATGCATCTTTAATAAATGTTTACGATGTAGTAGCAAATGCAAACTGCATTATGACAAAAGATGCTATAAAGAAAATTGAGGAGGTGTACGCATAATGAACGCTTACGATATCATTATCAGTCCTATCTTAACCGAAAAGAGTTATGAGGGCATCGAGGGTATGAAGTACACTTTTAAGGTGGACAAAAGAGCAACTAAAACTCAAATTAAAAAAGCTGTTGAAGAGATTTTTGGAGTTCAAGTTGCTAAAGTAAATACAGTAAACTATGATGGTAAAATCAAAAGAATGGGCAGAAGTGAAGGAAGAACACCATCTTTCAAAAAGGCTTATGTTCAACTTACTGAGAACAGCAAACGCATCGAATTCTTCGATAGTTTGGCATAAGAGCGGAGGTAATTATAATGGCTATTAAAAGATATAAACCAACTTCTCCTGCCCGTCGTTTTATGAGTGTTTCTGCTTTTGACGAAATCACAAGCACAAAACCAGAGAGAAGCTTGCTTGAAACTCAAAGCAAATCAGGCGGTAGAAATAATAACGGTAGAATCACTGTCAGACACATCGGCGGTGGTAATAGACAAAAATACAGAATTATCGATTTTAAGCGTAATAAAGACAATATTCCTGCAAAAGTTGCTGAAATTCAATATGACCCAAATCGTACAGCAAATATCGCATTATTGCATTATGCAGATGGTGCAAAAGCTTATATCTTAGCACCTGTTGGCTTGAACAAAGGCGATGTTGTTATGAATGGTGCAAATGCAGAAATCAAAGTTGGTAACTGCTTACCAATCGAGAATATTCCTGTAGGTACATTGCTTCATAATATCGAGTTGCACCCTGGCAAAGGCGGTCAAATCGCAAGAGCAGCAGGTCAAGCAGCACAACTTATGGCAAAGGAAAACAAATATGCTATTTTAAGATTGCCATCGGGCGAGATGAGATATGTACTATTGTCTTGCAGAGCAACAATTGGTCAAGTTGGTAACCTAGACCACGAAATCGTAAGTATCGGTAAAGCCGGTAGACATCGTCACATGGGTGTTAAACCAACTGTTCGTGGTGTAGTAATGAACCCTTGTGACCACCCTCACGGTGGTGGTGAAGGTAAGTCGCCAATCGGTATGCCAAGCCCGGTTACTCCTTGGGGTAAACCTGCACTTGGTTACAAGACCAGAAAGAAAAAGAACAGAACTAATAAGTTCATTATCAAACGCGTGAACTAATCGGAGGATATGAAATGAGTAGGTCAGTTAAAAAAGGTCCTTTCGTAGAAGAAAGGCTTATCAATAGAGTAATTGCTATGAACAATGAGAATAAAAAGGCTGTTATCAAGACTTGGTCAAGGTCATCAACTATATTCCCTGAAATGGTAGGTCACACTATCGCTGTTCATGATGGTAGAAAACACGTTCCTGTATATATTACAGAGGATATGGTAGGTTGCAAACTAGGTGAGTTCGCTCCAACAAGAACTTTTAAAGGTCATGCTGGTGGCAAAACTACCGGTGGTAGATAATTAGGAGGTAATTTATAATGGCAAAAAGAGTTAGAACTAAATCTGAAAATCGTGCTCTAAATGCTGATAAGCGTCCAAGAGCAGTTGCAAAATATGTTAGAATTTCTCCTGATAAGGTTAGAATCGTACTTGATGTTATTCGCGGAAAAAGTTATGTAGAGGCAATCGCTATTCTTAAAAATACAAGAAAAGCAGCTTGCGAGCCATTGATTAAGCTTGTAAATTCTGCTGCAGCAAATGCCGAAAACAACTTGAATATGAATAAAAACGATTTGTATATTGCAGAATGTTTCGCAAACGGCGGTCCAATTCTTAAAAGAGTTCAACCACGTGCACAAGGCAGAGCTTTCAGAATTAATAAGCGTACAAGCCACATTACCGTTATCTTAGATACGGTTACTGAGTAAGGAGGTATCCCATGGGACAAAAAGTTAATCCACACGGACTTAGAGTAGGTATAATTAAAGGTTGGGATGCTCAATGGTATGCTGATAAAAAGAATTTTTCGGCAAATTTGATTGAGGACCAAAAAATTAGAAACTTCATCAAAAAGACATATTTTACAAGTGGTATCAGCAAAATCACTATCGAAAGAATCCTTTCAAGTGCTGCGGATATCGTTATGGTAAACATTTACACTTCTAAGCCCGGCGTTCTTATCGGTAAAGGCGGCGAAGGTGTAAATCAAATGAAAGAGCAAATCAAAAAAATTGCTCCAGGCAAACAAATCAATATCAATATATATGAGATTAATCGTCCGGACGTTGATGCACAATTAGTTGCAGAAAGCATTGCTGCACAACTTGAAAAGAGAGCTGCTTTCCGTCGTACAATGAAACAAGCTATTTCAAGAGCTATGAAAGGCGGCGCTAAAGGTATTAAGACTATGTGTTCGGGTAGATTGGACGGTGCTGAAATCGCACGTTCCGAGAGTTATCACGAAGGTTCTATTCCTTTGCAAACTCTAAGAGCAGATATCGACTATGCTACTGCAGAAGCTCATACTACATTCGGTATTATCGGTGTTAAAGTATGGATTTACAAAGGCGAGGTATTAGGTCGCGGTATCAAAAAGGAAGGAGGTAAAGCGTAATGTTAATGCCTAAGAGAGTTAAAAGAAGACGTGTACACCGTGGTAGAATGAAAGGTGTTGCAAATAAAGGCAATCAAGTTGCTTACGGCGAGTACGGTTTGGTTAGCTTAGAGCCATCTTGGGTTACTTCTAACCAAATTGAGGCTGCCCGTATCGCTATGACACGTTATGTAAAGAGAGGCGGTAAGGTATGGATTAATATCTTCCCTCACAAACCTATCACTAAGAAACCTGCTGAGACTCGTATGGGTTCAGGTAAAGGCTCTGTAGAGTATTGGGTTGCAGTTGTTAAACCAGGTCGCGTTATGTTTGAAATGGCAGGTGTACCTGAGGAAGTTGCAAGAGAGGCATTCAGACTTGCTAGTCACAAATTGCCTGTTAAATGCAAATTTGTTAAAAAAGAAGAAGGCGGTGAGTGTTAATGAAGGCTAAAGAATTATTTGATATGACAAACAAAGAGTTGGAAGTAAAATTGGATTCTTTAAAAGAAGAGTTATTTAACCTTCGTTTTAAGCATGCCACCGGTCAACTTGAAAACGCTAATCAACTTAACTTGGTTAAGAAAGATATTGCAAGAGTAAAGACTGTTCTTCGTCAAAGAGAATTGAATATCTCACCGGAGCCTAACAGCAAATCTGCTAAAAAGGCTAAGTAATTGGAGGATAAGTAAATGGAAAGAAATCTTAGAAAGAGTAGAGTTGGCTTAGTAGTTAGCGACAAGATGGACAAAACCATCACTGTTGCGGTAGTGCAAAAAGTTAAGCATCCTCTATATGGAAAAACTGTTAATAAAACTAAGAAGTTTATGGCACATGATGAGAATAATATGGCAGGTATCGGCGATAAAGTTCTTATCGTAGAGACTCGTCCAATGAGTAAAAATAAGCATTTCAGACTTGCTGAAATCATCGAGAAGGCTAAGTAAGGAGGTACAGTATGATAATTCCAGAGAGTAAATTGAATGTGGCTGATAACACAGGCGCAAAAGAAATTAAATGTATCAGAGTACTTGGCGGTTCATTCCGTAGATATGGTAATATCGGTGATGTTATCGTAGCAAGTGTGCAAACTGCAACTCCGGGTGGCGTAGTTAAAAAGGGTGATGTTGTTAAAGCCGTTATCGTTAGAACTAAAAAAGGTATCAGAAGAAGTGACGGTACTCATATCAGATTTGACGACAATGCTGCAGTTATCATCGATAACCAAAAGCAACCAAAAGGTTCTCGTATTTTTGGACCTATCGCTCGTGAACTTCGTGATAAAGATTATATGAGAATTATTTCTCTTGCACCTGAAGTGCTTTAATTGGAGGGATTACAATGAATAATTTACATGTTAAAAAAGGCGATAACGTTATGGTAATTGCCGGAAAAGATAAAGGTAAATCAGGTATTATTACTAAAGTTGATGTGGACAATGGCAGAGTTCTTGTAGAAGGTCTAAACATTGCTACAAACTATGTAAAACCTCGTAACGCACAAGAAAAAGGCGGTATTGTTAAAAAAGAAGCTGCTATCGATGCAAGTAATGTAATGATTATTTGCCCAGAGTGTGGCAAAGCAACTAAAGCCGGACACAGAATTGAAAATGTTGATGGTAAAGATGTAAAAATCCGTTTTTGCAAAAAATGTAATGCTTCTTTAGAGAAGAAAGCTACTAAAGCTGTTAAAAAAGCAACTAAGAAAGCTACAACTACTAAAAAAGCAACTAAGAAAACAGCTGATACAGCAGTAGCTGAGACTGAAAAAGCTGAATAATGGAGGATTAAACAGTGGCTAATCAAATTAAAAACAGAGTTAAAGATAATTATGTAAATGTTGTAGTACCTGCTTTAATCAAAAAGTTCGGCTACAAAAATGTAAACCAAGTTCCAAAGCTTGAAAAGATAGTTATCAACATGGGTCTTGGAGATATCAAAGACAATGCAAAGAGTGTTCAAATCGCACTTGACGAGTTAAAACAAATCACAGGTCAAGCTCCTATGGCAACAAAAGCTAAAAAGAGCGTTGCAAACTTTAAAGTTCGTGAGGGTATGACTGTCGGAGCAAAAGTTACACTTAGAGCTACAAGAATGTATGAGTTCTTTGACAAATTCGTATCAATCGCTCTTCCAAGAGTAAGAGACTTTAAAGGTATTCCTGCAAACTCTTTTGACGGAAGAGGTAACTACAATATGGGTGTTAAAGAGCAACTTATCTTCCCTGAAATCAGTTATGATAAAATCGAGAAGATTAGAGGTTTTGATGTTTGCTTTGTAACAACAGCGCAAACAGATGCAGAGGCAAAAGAGTTGTTAACTCTAATGGGCTTGCCTTTCGCTAAGTAAGGAGGATTGACAAATGGCAAAAAAAGCTATGATAAATAAGCAACAGCGCACACCTAAGTATTCTACAAGAGCTTACACTCGTTGTAAAATCTGTGGAAGACCACACGCAGTTTTAAGAAAATACGGCATTTGCAGAATTTGCTTCAGAGAACTTGCTTATAAGGGCGAAATACCCGGCGTAAAGAAAGCAAGTTGGTAATAGGAGGAGATAGGATATGAATATTACAGACCCAATCGCTGATATGCTAACTCGTATTCGTAACGGGTTGATTGCGAAAAAAGATGAAGTAAAAGTACCTGCTTCAAAAATCAAGACAAGCATTGCTCAAATTCTTTTGGATGAGGGTTACATTAAAGCTTACGAATTGATTGAAGACGGCGTACAAAAGGATATAAAAGTAACTCTTAAATATGGCCCTAAGGGCGAAAAGGTTATTACTAACATCAAAAGAATTAGTAAGCCTGGTCTAAGAGTATACTGTGAAGCAGACAAGTTACCTAAAGTTTTGGGTGGTCTAGGAATTGCAATTATTTCTACATCTCAAGGCGTTATGACTTGTAAAGAAGCTAGAGAGAAACACATTGGTGGCGAAGTTCTAGCCTATGTATGGTAATAGGAGGTAAATTAAATGTCAAGAATTGGTAGACTTCCTGTTGTAATTCCTGCTGGAGTTACTGTAAATGTTACAGATAGTAATGAAGTTATAGTAAAAGGACCTCTAGGCGAGTTAAGCCAAAAGGTTGACAAAAATATTAGTGTTGCAGTTGAGGGAACAGAAGTTCACGTAACAAGACACGATGAGCAAAAAGAACATAAAGCTATGCACGGATTATATCGTAAACTTATTGCGAATATGGTTGAGGGCGTGACAAAAGGTTTCCAAAAAGCGCTTATCGTAAACGGTGTAGGTTACAAGGTTGCAAAGCAAGGTAACAAAATCGTTATCAACTGCGGTTACTCTCATCCTGTTGAGGTTGTAGAGAGCGACGGAATCACTTTTGAAGTACCAAATGCCAATGAAATCGTAGTAAAAGGCATCAGTCGTGAAAAAGTAGGTCAAGTTGCTGCTAATATTAAGGTAATTAAAGTGCCAGACCCTTATCATGTATATGGTATTCGTTATAAGGACGAGACTATTGCAAGAAAAGAAGCAAAGAAGAGCACTAAGTAAGGAGAGTAGAAGATGATTAAGAAGATTGATAAAAATTCTATCAGACAAAAAAGACACACTAGAGTAAGAGGTAAAGTGTCAGGAACAGCTGAGCGTCCTCGTTTTAATGTTTATAGAAGTACTAATAACATCTATGTTCAACTTATTGATGACGTTGCCGGAAATACTTTGGTAGCTTGCTCAACTTTGGATAAGGATGTTGTAGCTAAAATTAAAGATATGACTAAAGTCGAAGCTGCTAAATTTGTCGGCGAGACAGCTGCTAAAAAGGCATTGGACAAAGGTATTACCGAAGTTGTTTTTGACAGAGGCGGATACTTATATACAGGTCGCGTACAAAGCGTAGCCGATGGTGCTAGAGAAGCCGGATTGAAACTATAAAAGGAGGAAGACGATAATGGCTGAGAGAAATGAAAAGTCAGAAAAGAGAGGCAAATTCCAAAAAGAAGATGACGGAATGCTAAATAAACTTATCGCTGTTAACAGAGTAACAAAAGTTGTTAAAGGTGGTAGAACAATGCGTCTTTCTGCATTAGTTGCAGTTGGTGACGGTAATGGTAATGTCGGTATCGGTATGGGTAAGGCTGCCGAAGTTCCTGAGGCAATCAAAAAGGCTACTGCCGATGCTAAACGTAATATGATTAACATTAAATTAATCGGTACTACTATCCCTCACGAAGTTATTGGTGAGTATGGTAGCGGTAAAGTTGTTATGATGCCTGCCGAAGAAGGTACCGGTGTTATCGCCGGAGGTCCTGTTCGTTCGATACTTGAAGTTGTAGGTGTTAAGGATATCAGAACTAAGAGTATTGGTACTAACAATCCAATCAACTGTGTAAAAGCAGTTATGGAAGGTCTTAAGAGCCTAAGAACAGCTGAGCAAATCGCTAGTCTTCGCGGTAAGACAGTTGAAGAAATTAAACGCTAACGGGAGGGCAAAATAATGGCTAAACAATTAAAAATTACGCTTATTAAAAGCACTATCGGAAGCCTTAAAAAGCAAAAAGCAACTATTGAGGCGTTAGGACTTTCTAAAATCGGTTCTAGCAAAATTCACAATGATAATCCTTGTCTTCAAGGTCAAATCAAAGTGGTTAAACACTTGATTTCGGTTGAAGAAATAGAGGAAAAGAAGAGTGCAAAAAAAGCAAAAGCTCCAAAAGCTGATGCTCAAGCACAAGCTTAATCGGAGGTAAAAGATGGAAATTCAAAAATTGGCTCCGGCTGAAGGGGCAAAAACTGAGAGCAAAAGACTTGGTAGAGGTATTGGCTCAGGTAAAGGCAAAACCTCCGGTAAAGGTCATAAAGGTCAATGGGCTAGAAGTGGCGGCGGTGTTCGCCCTGGCTTTGAAGGCGGTCAAATGCCTTTAATTCGCCGTGTTCCTAAAAGAGGATTCACTAACATTTTTGCAAAAGAGTACTCTATTGTAAATGTTAAGGACTTAGAGAGATTTGAGGACGGTACTGTTGTAAACGCTGAACTTCTATTGAAAGTTGGTGTTTTAAGCAAAGTTGAAAATTATGGTCTTAAAGTTTTGGGTAACGGAACTTTGACTAAAAAATTAACAGTTCAAGCAAAAAAATTCACTAAGTCAGCTGCAGAAATAATTGAAAAAGCAGGTGGCAAAGCTGAGGTGCTATAATGTTTAAAACCATAGCAAATGCTTTTAGAGATAAAGAAATTCGTAAAAGAATATTTCTTACACTATTGATGCTTGCTATATTCAGATTAGGTGCATTTATTCCTATTCCGGGTCTTGATGTAAACGCTATTAACTCAAATTCTAATTTGGATGCAGGCAGTTTCTTTGGTATTATCGCTACTATAAACGGTACTTTTGGTAGCCAAGGAACACTTTTCTCATTAGGTATTATGCCGTTTATTAACTCATTCATTATAATGCAATTAATTACAATCATTATTCCTAAACTTGAAAGAATGAGCAAAGAAGGCGAAGAAGGACGAAAGAAAATAACTCAAATTACCCGTTACGTGGCTATCGGTTTGGCTGTTGTTCAAGCGTTTGGCTTTGTAATGAGTTGGGGTGATAATTTTGTTGGTCTATTTGGCAATGGTGTTGCTAATCAATGGCTTACAAGAATAATGACCGTTATTATTTTGACAGCGGGCTCTACATTTGTTATGTGGTTAGGGGAGAGAATTACCGAGTACGGTATAGGCAATGGTACATCATTGATTATATTTATCGGTATTTTATCGGGTATTGGTAATTCAATTATCCAATCAATCAAAACTATGGCAGGACAAAGTGGCGATACATCTGCTCTAATGGGTAGTATTTGGTACTTTATCGGATTTATAGTATTTGTTATTTTGTTGTTCTTGTTCATTGTTTATGTAGATATGGCAGAAAGAAGAATTCCTGTTCGTTATGCAAAGCAAGTTAAAGGTAACAAAATGTATGGTGGTCAAACTTCTAACATACCTATGAAAGTAAACGCATCCGGCGTTATGCCAATCATTTTTGCATCATCTTTCTTGATGTTCCCACAAATGATTGCAAGCTTTTGGCCTGAAAGTGATTTTTACAGTTGGTATAGCAAATACCTTGGCGTAGGTAGTTGGGCATATATCGTGGTTATTACACTTTTGATATTGTTCTTCTCATATTTCTATGCACAAATTCAATTTAATCCTATTGAAGTGTCAAAGAATATACAACAATATGGTGGATTTATCCCAGGTATCAGACCGGGCAAACCGACAAGCGATTACCTTGCAAAAATCAATAACAGAATAACATTGTTCGGTGCTATTTTCCTAGCTATCATTGCTTTAATACCATCTATTTTGGTAGCTGCAATACCTAGCGAATTAGGATTGACAAATGCTTTCAGTGCAACAGGATTGCTAATCGTAGTAAGCGTAGCGCTAGAGACAAACAAACAGTTGGAATCTCAAATAATGATGAAAACTTACAAAGGTTTCTTGAAGTAAAAAATTCAATTCTAAGTTGTCGGATATTTGCGTTCGACAACTGAGAATTTGTGTTTATTATCGGATTTCGAATAATTTTCGGATAAAAGCGATTATCCAAATAGTTTTGGAAGGTAAATATGAAATTAATTTTACTAGGTGCTCCCGGTGCGGGAAAAGGTACTCAAGCTACAAGAATTAGTGATAAGTACAATTTGCCACATATTTCAACGGGCGATATTTTGAGAAAAAATATAAAAGATGGTACTGAACTTGGCAGACAAGCAAAATCGTATATCGATGCAGGTCAGTTGGTACCTGACGAAGTAGTAATAAATATAGTAAAAGACAGATTGCAACAAGCAGACTGTAAAAATGGTTATATTTTGGATGGGTTTCCAAGGACTTGCGCTCAAGCGGAAGCTTTGGACAAAGTAGCAAATATCAATTGCGTTATCAACATTGCTGTAGACCCTGACTTGATTGTTAATCGTATTACAGGCAGGAGAATGTGTGCTTGTGGCGAAAGTTATCATATCAGTATGGGAATCGGCGATACTTGCCCTAAATGCGGTGCAAAACTTTATCAACGCGATGACGATAAGGAAGAAACCGTAAAAGAGCGTATGCAAGTATACGAAAATCAAACAGCTCCGCTTATCGATTATTATACAGCAAAAAATTTGGTAGTCGATGTGGATGGCGGCAAGCCATTGAATGAAGTTTTCGAACAAATTTCCAAGGTGATTGATGATTACAATAAAAAGTGATAGTGAAATCGAACTTATGCGTGAAGCGGGCAAAATTTTAAGAGACACCTTAAATATGCTTAAAGAACACGTAAAAGTCGGAGTAACTACAAAAGAATTAGATAAGTTGGCTCATGATTATATTATAAGTCGCGGCGCAAAGCCTTCCTTTTTGGGATACGGCGGTTTTCCGGGGTCGATATGTGCAAGTGTGAACGAGCAAGTTGTACACGGCATTCCGTCAAATAGAAAGCTTGTTAGCGGTGACATTATAGGGATTGATTGTGGTGTAATTTATAAAGGTTGGCAGAGCGATGCAGCAAGAACATTTGCTGTGGGAGAAATATCCGAAAAGCACAAAAAACTTATCCAAGTAACAGAACAAAGCTTTTTTGAAGCAATGAAAGTTATTCGCGAGGGTGCAAGGCTTGGAGATATAGGCGCTGCCGTACAAAATTTAGCAGAAAGCAATGGTTTTTCGGTAGTCAGGGATTTGGTAGGTCACGGCATTGGAAAAGATATGCACGAGGACCCGCAAGTTCCAAATTACGGAAAAGCAGGCAAAGGTCTTAGATTAAAGCGTAATATGACGCTTGCTATCGAGCCTATGATAAACGAAGGGACTTATGAAGTTTCTGCACTCGACGATGGTTGGACGGTTGTGACAGACGACGACGGTTATTCCGCACATTACGAAAACACCGTGCTAATAACCGAAGACGGTTATGAAATATTATCGTTATAGGAGTTGTTATGCAAAACAATATCAAAGTCGGTTCGGTGGTATTGTCTACTGCAGGACATGATAGTGGCAATTATTTTGTGGTAGTTGAGTTGGAAAACACTGAATATGTAAAAATTTGCGACGGCAAAACAAGACCGTTGGAAAAGCCTAAACGCAAGAAGATAAAACACATTAAAGATACATTTTTAGTAGTTGAAGAGATTGCGAACAAGCTAAATGGAAACAAAGTGATTCACAACAAAAACATTCAAACGGCACTTAAAGAAGTGTTAAAATAATAATGGAGGGTATTATGTCTAAAGAAGATGTAATAGAAGCCGAGGGTAAAGTAGTTGAAGTTTTGCCGAATACGAATTTTAAGGTTGAGCTTACAAACGGATTTGTGATTACAACTTATTTGTCGGGTAAACTAAGAAAAAACTACATTAAAATTTTGGAAGGCGATACAGTAAAAGTGGAACTTAGTCCGTACGATTTGACAAAAGGTAGAATAGTATGGCGTAATAAGAATTAGTTGGAGGATAAAACAATGAAAGTTAGACCATCAGTTAAGCCAATGTGCGATAAATGCAGAGTAATCAAAAGAAATGGTCAAGTAATGGTTATTTGCAGCAAATACAAGAAACATAAGCAAAAACAAGGCTAATTTTTTGTAAAAATTAGTTAAAATTTGCTTGATTAATTATTGCGGGTATGATATAATATATACTTGCAATAGTGCTTTTATAATGCAAATAAAAACGATTGATTGCAAGGTCGTTTTTACAAAGCATTTCAATGTTAAATGCGTTTGCAAAAACGTTAAAAACGTGAGTTTTTGTTTTGTGAAAGCAAAACGATTACATACATTATATGTTAATTTTACGCTAAAAGGAGCGGCTGAAGAGATGTCTCATTCCAAATTATCGGGCAATCTTTTCTCCTATTGATGCGTTGAATAAAGTATTATTTAATATTTTTTATTAATTTGGAGGTAGAAGGAATGGCTCGTATTGCAGGCGTAGATTTGCCGCGTGAGAAAAGAGTAGAAATCGGTCTTACTTATATATATGGTATAGGTAGAGTTACTTCTAACAAAATTTTGGCTGAATCCGGCATCAATCCGGACAAAAGAGTTAAAGATTTGACAGAAGAAGAAGTAAGTGCGATTCGTGATTACATCGAAAAAAACCTTTCTGTTGAGGGTGATTTAAGAAGAGAAGTAAAGTTAAACATTAAGCGACTAATGGAAATTGGTTGCTATCGTGGTGTTAGACACCGTAAAGGTTTACCGGTTAGAGGACAAAGTACTAAGCAAAATGCTCGTACTCGTAAAGGTCCTAAGAAGACTGTTAGCCGTAAGAAGAAATAAGGAGGTAATAAGAAATGGCTGCGAATAAAAAAGTAGTAAGAAAAAGACGTGACGTTAAGCGCGTTGACAAAGGTCGTTGTTATATTCAATCATCTTTCAATAACACTCTTGTTACCTTTACTGATGAAAAAGGAAATACAATTTCTTGGTCAAGTTCAGGTAAGTTGGGCTTAAGAGGCTCTAAAAAGAGCACTCCGTTTGCAGCTCAAATGGTTGCAGAAGATGCAGCTAAAATCGCTAAAGATTTGACAGGATTGAAGAGTGTTGAAGTGTATGTAAAAGGTCCGGGTGCAGGTCGTGAGTCTGCTATTCGTGCTTTGCAAGTTGTGGACATTGCTGTTACAATGATTAAAGATGTTTCACCAATCCCACACAATGGATGCCGTCCACCAAAACGCAGAAGATTATAGGAGGTAGAGAAATGGCTAAATATACAGGTGCTGACTGCCGTTTGTGCAGAAGAGAAGGATGCAAATTATATCTAAAAGGCGATAAATGTTATTCCGATAAGTGTGCTGTTGTAAAGCGTCCTACCGCTCCGGGTCAACATGGTACATCCAGAAAGAAACCTACAGGATATAGCATACAGTTGCGTGAAAAGCAAAAAACTAAGAGAATTTACGGTCTATGCGAAAAGCAATTTAGAGGCTATTATGATATGGCTGAAAAAATGCGTGGCATTACCGGTGACAATATGCTAGTTCTTCTTGAAAGAAGATTGGACAATGTTGTTTTCAGACTTGGACTTGGTTTGAGCCGTGCTCATGCAAGACAAATCGTTAACCACGGACACATTACTGTTAATGGTTCAAGAGTTAACATTCCATCTTATTTAGTAAAAGCAGGCGATATCATCGCTGTTAAAGAAAACAAGGTAGACAAAACATTGTTTGCTGACATCAAAGCCGGCAAAACCGAAAATCTACCAAGTTGGTTGGAGTTTGACAATGCTACTTTAAGCGGTAAAGTTTTGGAACTTCCTACAAGAGAAGGTCTAGACATTGCTGTAGAAGAGCACTTGATTGTCGAGTTGTATTCTAAGTAAGATTAAATCCAAAATAGGAGGATGATTTAATGATAGAAATTACTAAGCCAAAGATTGAATGTGCAGAAGAAATTAGTGGCAGAGAGGCGCGTTTTGTAGTAGAGCCTCTTGAGAGAAGTTTTGGTACTACACTAGGCAATGCACTTCGTCGTGTGCTTTTAGGTTCACTTCCCGGTGCTGCACCGGTTGGTGTTCGTATAGATGGTGTAAAACACGAGTTTTCTACTATTCCGGGCGTTAAGGAAGATGTTTCCGAGATTATTTTAAATATCAAAGGACTTGCAATTAAGGCTCATACAGAAGACAAAGATTTCAAACAATTAATGTATATCAAAAAGGAAACTCCCGGCGTTGTAACTGCCGGAGATATCGAGCACAGTTCGGATATTGATATTTTAAATCCTGAAATGTATATTTGCACATTGGAAAACGGTGCAAAACTTGATATGGAGATTAATGTTGGAGTCGGTAGAGGTTATGTTTCTGCTAACATGAATAAAGATGATGAACAACCTTTAGGTTACATACCTGTTGATTCTATCTATACTCCTGTTGAAAGAGCAAGTTATTTTGTTGAGCCGGCACGTGTCGGTCAAGACATAAACTATGACAAATTGACAATAGATGTTGTAACAGATGGCACAGCTTCGCCTCACGAAGTTATTAGCTTGAGTGCGAAAATCATTAATGATTTATTGAGCTTGTTTATCGGACTTGTAGATAATATGGCTGATAGAAACCTATTAAAACAAGATGACGAAAAACAAACTAAAGTATTAGAAATGGCTATCGACGATTTGGATTTGTCAGTAAGGTCATACAACTGCTTGAAGAGAGCGGGCATCAATACTGTTCAAGACTTGATTCAAAAGTCGGAAGACGATATGCTAAAGGTTAGAAACCTTGGTAAAAAATCTTTGGACGAAGTTATGAAGAAAATTCATGAATTAGGGTTTGAACTACAAAGTAAGGACGAGTAAGGAGATAAAAAAATGGCAAGAAAACTAGGAAAACGTACTGACCAAAGAATGCATTTGTTGCGTAACCAAGTTTCTGAACTATTATGGTATGGTCGCATCGAGACTACTGTTGATAGAGCTAAAGAAGTTAAAAGACTTGCAGAAAAAATGGTTACTCTAGGCGTTAAGAGTTATGATGATATAGTTACTACAACAAAGACTAAAACTAATGCTAAAGGCGAAAAAGTTGCTGTTGAATTTAAAAATGACGGCAAAAAGAAATTGAATGCTAGAAGACAAATGATGTCTTTCTTGCGTGACATTAAAGAAGCTCAAGGCGAAAAAGAGTCTAAAACTGCTTATAAAGAAAGAACTCGTGACATTAAACACCCACTAATCGAGAAAGTGTTTAACGAGTATGCTCCAAAGTATGCAGGTAGAAAAGAAGAGCTAGGTCAAGGTGGTGGCTATACTAGAATTATCAAACTAGGTGCTAGACGTGGCGATGCTGCTGAAATGGTTATCATTGAAATGGTATAATTAAAAATTGTGATATTAAGCAAATAGCGGGAAATGTATTCCCGCTATTGTATTTTTAAACAAAAATAGTTAGTCTGAAAAAAATTATAGATTAAATAACTTTAATAATAATTCTCCTTAATTAAATAGATGTGTTTAAACTATATTTATACAAATATTAAGGAGGTTTTTTGTTGTCAAAATTAGTTTTATATAAATAACCGTTTAGTTGTAATAAAAGAATTTGTAAAATTAGAATTATAAGAACAAGAGCAAATTTGTCGGCAAGGGCATTGAGCTTGACTATTGGTAAAATGCAAGTTATATATATTTGTTGGAGAGCGAAAAATCTACTTTCGAGCCATCTATTTCGGTTTTGTTGGATATTATCGAGGTTTGCGGAAGCACTCCGGAGGAGTTTTTTTATCATGATATAAATGCGTATAAGCAAGATAAACAGGCTTTGGAGTTTTTTAAAACGCTGTCAAGCAATCAAAAAAATGCGATTATGAATTTGTATACAAAATGATTGAAGTGTCGCAATAATATACTTGTAAGGTTTTGTAATGTTATGTTATAATTATTTTGTTAATGAGGTTATTTATTAATATTAATAGGCAACACTTTAAACTTTGTTTAATATTTAAGCCTAATTTTATTCAACTTTTAATATTTGTTTTGCGTATAATAATTTGAGGCGATAAAACTTTTTAACTTACCGTATAAAAGCCAATGTACATAGTCTATGTTTTACATAATTTTAAATAAACATAGACAAATAAAATTGATTGTCGATTATTTTTTGATAACGGCAGTTGGAGTGGTAAAAAATGAGAAACAATTATAACAGAATACTTATAGCTAGTTGCACAGCCAATGCAAGTCAGGCGATATATGCTAATATGACGGCTTTGCTTATGGTGCCATTTATGAGTTTGTACGGTCTTACGCTTGGGCAAATGGGCATACTTGTAGGTATAAACTTTGGTACTCAAATATTGGCGGATGTTTTACTTACCTTTATTATAGATAAAGTAAAGTATAAAAATCTTGTTTATATTGCTAATTTATTGGGGTTTATCGGTATGGTGCTTTACTGCATGTCGCCCAAAATAATGCCGTCAAACGTGTTTGTGCCAATGGTGCTGTCCACGATAGTATTTTCGTTTGCAAGCGGTATGCTGGAAGTGGTGTTAAGTCCGATAGTGGATACAATACCCGATACATTTAAAAACAAAAAAGCAGCAATGAGCCTGTTACATTCCTTTTACGCTTGGTGGCAAGTAGTCAGTATAGTTTTTATAGCGTTGTGCCTTAACTATTTTGGGGCGGAAAATTGGATGTATATAATCGGTGCTTTAGCAGTTGTTCCCGTGTTAAACACTATACAGTTTATACCTGTAAAAATCGTAGAGCAGCGGAGTACCGAAAGCAAAGGTCAATCGAGTTTTAAAGTTGCTAAATCGCCTATTTTTATTTTATGTTGCATCGCAATTATAGTTGGTGCGGGGGTGGAGATAATTATGAATCAATATGTTTCCACTTTCTGTGAGCTTAATTTGGGTGTAAGTAAACTAATGTCCGATATGATTGGCATGTTGTTGTTTGCGGTTATGCTTGGTGCGGGAAGATTGATTTTTGGCTTTTTTGGACACAAAATAAACCTTAATATGGTATTGATAGTTTCTTGCTTTTTAGCATTTATGGCGTACCTTTTAATCGGTTTGGAAATTAATACGATACTATCGTTGGTGCTTTGTATATTAGTTGGTTTGTTTAGTAGTATGTGTTGGCCGGGCGTTATTTCTATTGCGGGCGAAGCTTTTCCTAAAGCAGGGGCTTGGATATTTAGCGCACTTGCCGTTTTTGGCGATGTTGGGGCATCTATGTTTGGTGCGATAGCAGGAAATATTGCGGATAAATTGTCTTTGTCTAAAATGTTTTTGATAATTGCTTGTTTGCCTTGTCTTTGTATGATTTGTCATATAGCTATATATGCGCTTATAAAACGCAATAAAAAGACTGACAGCGTAGATGTGCAAATCAACAAATCTTTGTTTTAAGGCGGTGCAATAATTTGATTAAAATATAACATGTTTGCCTTATTATTTTTATTATAAAATGATAATTTTAACAAATAACCCGTCAAAAATCGTAGGTAATCAATGTAATAGGCTTTTAGCGACCTAAGTTTAATACTTAGGTCGCAAGTTTAATGTAAGTGTTTATGGAAAAGCTTTTAGCCAAATTTTGCTTAAAAATATCAATATTGAAAAATAAACATTGGTAATATTGACAATTTATAATTTTTTTGATAAAATAAGCTAATATAATTTTATTTAGTTTTATTGTATTTAGGAGATAAAAATGGATTTTACAAAATACAAACGCGGGTATTTTATGCCGGCAGGAGACAATTTCGATTGGGTAAAAAGGGAGTATATAGATAAAGCCCCTATATGGTGTAGTGTGGATTTGCGTGATGGAAATCAAGCACTTATAACACCAATGAACTTGGAACAAAAGCTGGAGTTTTTTAAAGCACTGTGTGAGATAGGTTTTAAAGAGATAGAAGTCGGTTTTCCTGCTGCGTCACAGACGGAGTATGACTTTTTGCGTACATTGATAGAAAATAATTTGATACCGGATGATGTAACCATACAGGTGTTAACCCAAGCAAGACCACATATAATAGATAAAACATTTGATAGCTTGCGTGGTGCAAAAAAAGTAATTTGCCATTTATATAACAGTACATCTTTGGCACAACGAGAACAAGTTTTTAAAAAGTCTAAGCAGGAGATAATCGATTTGGCAGTAAGTGGTGCGGAATACGCTGTTCAAAAAGCTAAAAATTTCGATGGCAAAGTAACTTTCGAGTATTCTCCCGAGAGCTTTACAGGTACAGAACCAGATTATGCTTTACAGGTTGTAAATAGTGTCTTGGAGGTGTTTAAACCATCTAAAGATAATAAAGTTATAATAAATCTGCCTGTTACGGTAGAGTTAAGTATGCCACATATTTACGCAAATCAAGTTGAGTATATGAGTAAAAACATAAACGATAGGGAAAATGTAGTGATTTCCTTGCATCCTCACAATGATAGGGGAACTGCTATCGCTGACGGCGAGCTTGGCTTGCTTGCGGGCGGAGATAGGATTGAGGGCACTTTGTTCGGTAATGGAGAAAGGACAGGCAATGGTGACTTAATCACTTTTGCAATGAACTTGTATTCGCATGGTGTTGACCCAAAATTGAATTTTGAAAATATGCCTAAGATTATCAAACTATACGAAAAACTTACTCAAATGAAAGTGCCGCCAAGACAGCCTTATGTGGGAGAATTGGTATATGCTGCTTTCAGTGGCTCACACCAAGATGCTATCGCAAAGGGCATGGCATACAGAGCAAACGGAAATGATAAGTATTGGAATGTGCCTTATCTTGCAATCGACCCTCAAGATGTCGGTAAGGAGTATATGGCGGATGTAATACGCATTAACAGTCAGTCGGGCAAAGGCGGTGTAAGCTATTTGCTTGAGAGTGCGTTTGGATACGAAATTCCTATCGGAATGCGTGAAGAGTTGGGGTATACTGTTAAAGGATTTAGCGACAACTTGCATAAAGAACTGCAAAATGATGAGGTTTTGGCTATATTCCGTAATGAATATATAAATTTGGATAATCCTATCAAGTTAAACGAATATAGTTTTAACAGAGATAACAATTATTACAGCGTTTTATTAGAAGTGCAAAACGGTGATACAACAGTAAAATTGAAAGGTAGCGGTAACGGTATGTTGGATAGTGTTTCAAACGCAATAAAAAACTGTCTTGGATATCACTATATATTGACCGACTATAAAGAGCATGCAAAAGAGGTTGGCTCAAACTCATTGGCTATATCCTATGTAAGCATAACCATAAACGGCAAAAAGATTTGGGGTGTAGGCGAAGATGAGGATATAGCAAGTTCATCAATCAAAGCATTACTTTCTGCAATTAACAGAAGCAATAAGGAGGCAAGCGTATGAAAGGAATGACAATGACGGAAAAAATAATTGCAAAGCATTGTGGCAAAGATTTTGTGCAAGCAGGTATGCTTGTTATGGCAGATTTGGATATGATTTTAGCAAACGATATAACCGCTCCTCTTGCAATAGATGAGTTTGTAAAAGCGGGTTTTGATAAAGTTTTTGATAAGGAAAAAATAGCATTGATAATGGACCATTTTGTTCCTTGTAAAGATATTAAATCTGCAATGCAGGTACAAAAAACAAAAGATTTTGCATCAAAAATCGGTATTAAACACTTTTACGATATCGGAGTTTCGGGTATAGAACATGCTTTTTTGCCTGAAAAAGGACTTGTAAAGGCGGGGGATATGATTATCGGTGCGGACTCTCATACTTGTACTTACGGTGCGATAGGTGCTTTTTCAAGCGGTGTCGGCTCTACGGATTTTGCTGTGGCTATGCGTACAGGACAAAGTTGGTTTAAAGTACCAAAAAGCATTAAGTTCGAACTTGTGGGCAAACCTAAACAAGGCATTTGCGGTAAGGATATTATTTTGTACATAATCGGCAAAATCGGTGTGGAAGGTGCAAGATATTGCAGTATGGAATTTGTAGGAGAGGGAGTAAAATTTCTTAATATGGCAGATAGGTTTACTATTGCCAATATGGCGGTGGAAGCAGGTGCCAAAAATGGTATTTTCGAAGTTGACGAGATTACTCACACATATTTAAAAGAGCATTGCTCTATGCCGTATAATGCGGTAACTGCGGACAGCGATGCAGAGTATTATAAGACTTACACCATTGATTTGTCAGAGATAGATTATACAGTTGCATTCCCTCATTTGCCGGAGAATATAAAAAAGAAAGAGGATTGGGGAAATATCCCAATCGATCAAGTTGTTATAGGCTCCTGCACAAACGGAAGATACGAAGATATGCTAGCTGCGAGTGAAATTTTAAAGGGAAGAAAAGTTGCAAAGGGGTTAAAATGTGTGATAATACCTGCAACTCAAGATATTTATTTAAAGTGTATACAAAATGGCTTGGCAGAGATTTTTATAAAAGCAGGTGCAGTAATAAGTACTCCTACTTGCGGTCCTTGCTTGGGCGGATTTATGGGTATACTTGCAAAAGGGGAAAAATGTGTTTCCACTACCAACAGAAATTTTGTAGGCAGAATGGGACATATAGATAGTGAAATTTATCTTGCAAGCCCTGCAGTAGCGGCTGCGAGCGCTATTTTGGGCAGATTGGCAACACCGGAGGATATTTGATATGATAGTTGAAGGAAAAGTTTTTAAATACGGCGACAATGTGGATACGGATGTAATTATTCCCGCACGATATCTTAATACTCAAGACCATAAGGAACTTGCAGCTCATTGTATGGAAGATATAGATAAAGATTTTGCAGGCAAAGTGAAAGAGGGAGATATTATCGTCGGCGGTAATAATTTTGGTTGCGGCTCATCAAGAGAACATGCACCTATTGCAATTAAAGCAAGCGGAGTGAGCATAGTTATCGCAAAATCATTTGCAAGAATCTTTTATCGCAACAGTATAAATATTGGACTTGCTATTGTAGAGTGCGATATGGCAGACAAAATAAATAACGGAGATATGGTGCAAGTGGATTTGGATAATGGAAATATTTGCAATAAAACACAAGGTTGGAGTGCGCAAGTTCAACCTTTCCCGGAGTTTATACAAAATATAATAAAAAACAACGGGTACATCAACAGCGTAAAAAAACAGTTAGGCGGTAAATAATTATGCAAAAAAGTATTTGTGTTATAGAGGGCGATGGTATAGGCCCCGAAGTAATGGCTCAAGCAATTAAAGTATTAAATAAAGTAGCTTTAAAGTTTAATCATAAATTTGACTATCAATATTGTTTGGCAGGTGGATGTGCCATTGATAAAACAGGAAAGTGTTTGCCTGACGAAACTTTAAATGCGGTGCTTAATACGGATAGTACATTGTTGGGTGCAGTAGGTGGCAGTAAATGGGATAGCGAGCCTGCAAACAATAGACCGGAAAAGGCTTTGCTGGGGATTCGTAAGGCAATGCAAGTTTACGCAAATCTTCGTCCGCAAAAATTATATGCGGGGTTGGATAGCCCACTTAAGACGGAAATAATAGGAGACGGCATTGATATAATGATAGTGCGTGAACTTGTAAGCGGCGTATATTTTGGGGAGCATAATCAATCTATCGAAAATGGCGAACAAGTTGCAACCGACATTATGAAATATACTGAAGATGAAATAATACGTGTAAGCAAAGTGGCTTTTGAATTGGCGGTAAAAAGGAGCGGCAGTTTGCTTTTGGTTGATAAAGCCAATGTGCTTGCAACCTCTAAATTGTGGCGTAGCGTTGTGGAAAAAATGGCGAAAGAATATCCTACTGTTAATGTATCATATATGTATGTTGATAACTGTGCAATGCAATTAATAAAAAAACCGTCAAAAATCGATGTTATTTTGACCGAAAATATGTTCGGAGATATTTTGAGTGACGAGGCAAGTGCGTTAATTGGCTCTATCGGTATGAGCGGCTCGGCATCTTTGGGCGACGGTAAAAGAGGCTTTTATGAGGCAATTCACGGCTCGGCACCAGATATTGCCGGTAAAGATATTGCAAATCCAATCGGTATGATTTTGAGTGTTGCCATGATGCTAAGACATTCGTTTGATTTGGAAAAGGAAGCTGCAAGTGTAGAAAAAGCAATAGATTTGTTTTTGAAAAACGGATATCGCACACAGGATATTATGAAAGCAGATAATACATTGGTAAAATGTAGTGAGGCAGGAGACCTTATTTGTGAGTATATTTAAAGTTAGACATTTAGTGTCTTGCTATATTAAACTATTATTTATAAAAATTGCTCTAGACTTATCATAATTAGTAAAATTGACGGCAAAAAAATTCAAACTTGACAATCATTTAATAAAAGTAGTAAAATATTAATAGATAAAAAGAGTAGGTGCTACTATGAAAAGAAAATCAATTTTAATTTTAGTAATTGCAGTATTGATAATCGCAGTATTGTCATTGTCCGCTTGTGGTAACTTTATAATTCCGGATAATAATACAGATAACACACCTGCGGATAAAAACGGGAACGAATTTACCGACCAAGAGCAAAAGCCTAATACAAATTCTAAAACACCGACATTATCCGTTGTAGGTAAAACATTTAAGTTTGATATTTCGGCTGTTGATTTAAACATTATGGTTTATCCGTCCGAGGATAACAACATAAACGGGGACATAACAGATAATCCTATTTTGACCATACAAGAAGTACAGGCTTATGTGGATTCAATATATACAGAATATTCAAATTCCAGCTTGACATTTAAGTCGAACGGAATTTTGGAACAAGTGTTTGCCGACGGCAGAGTAGTGCAGTATGAATATAAACAAAAAACCAATTTATTAGAGCAAACTACAACTGTGTATATTGGAGAAACTATTGAAGGAGTATTCAATACAGAATTGGAGGGATTCGCAGATTACGATACATTATTATTGTCAATGGTGCTTGATGAGGACGAGACAACTTTTGTATACGTACAGTTTATATATGAAGAATAAATAAAATATATAAAAAATAACAAGCCGTAAACTTACAGGCTTGTTATTTTTTACTTAAAAAGCCACCATATATTTCGGTGGCACATAATAGGTTTAGCATTGTTATTTATTCGTAACATTCAATTTCCATAGAGTCGTATTCAAAGCTTTCTACAAAATCATCCGGTTTAAAGCGGTGGATATTGAACTCCTTAAAATGTTTAAAATGAATGGTCATTGTAACAGGGGAGGAAATATCAAGTAAATCGGCAATATTTCGCAACATATTTTCGTAACTTTCATAAGTTAAAGACTTATTATCTTGATATAGGGTATCTTTGACATTTTTTCCGTCAATCATAAGTCTTGCCCAAATTTTCATTTTTCCCGCTCCTTTTATAAGATTAACCTTGGTCTGTTAATATTATTTGTATAAGTAAAAATTTTATTAAAAAAGGTTGTAAGCCACAACCTTAAATAACCATATAATATATAAATGCACCTAAAGGCCCCAAAGCAGCAATACTGTAAAGTATACCATATTTCATGCAGTTTTTGCTTTGGTGTAAACAGTCTTTACAACTGCAACTGCTTGATATAAATTTGCTTCTTATAAAATAAGTAATGCCAAGTACAACTAGTCCAATGGAAAGCAACAAAAAACTTAAAGGCTGTCTAACTTTGCCCATATTGAACAATGATATAATTATAGCAGCCAAAATAAAAGGAATTGATGCATAAGAAATATTTTTCAACTTTTCGTCTTTTTTACGATTCAAAGAGCAGTTTTTGTTTAGCTGCTCATTTGCATCTTCAGCTGTAACCATAGTATCTTCAGTGCCAATAATTTCATTTTTAATGCTTATATCATTATTTGCACTTTCGCTATCTGTTTGCATATCGCAAATAGTAGCGTTATTATATTCGTTATTCTTTTTTTGCATTTTTTCCTTTTGAAAATCGCTACTATTTTGTGTATTTTGGTTTAACTCGTCCATGGTAATACCTTTATTATCAGTTTTTCAAACTGTGTAGCGGAGCAGGGATTCTGCCGCCCCTTTGTATGAATTTCAAAGGAGAATTTTTGTTAACTGCTATAATAGGAGCATGTCCTAAAAGTCCGCCAAACTCTGCATAGTCGCCCACACCTTTGCCGATAACAGGGATAACTCTGACAGCTGTAGTTTTCATATTTACCATACCGATTGCAGACTCATCTGCAATAATACCGCTTATAACTTCTGCAGGTGTGTCACCTGGAATTGCAATCATATCCAAACCTACCGAGCATACGCAAGTCATTGCCTCTAACTTTTCGATATTCAAGTCTCCGCATTCCGTTGCACGAATCATACCCGCATCCTCACTGACAGGGATGAAAGCACCCGATAGCCCGCCAACTGCGGAGCTTGCCATTATACCTCCTTTTTTAACGGCATCGTTAAGCATTGCAAGACAAGCAGTAGTACCGCAAGCACCCACACTTTCCAAGCCGATTTCCTCCAAAATGTGTGCAACACTATCGCCCATAACAGGAGTAGGGGCAAGTGATAAGTCCACAATACCGCAATTAACACCAAGCCTTTTTGCAGTCTCGCGGCAAACAAGAGAGCCTACGCGTGTAATTTTGAAAGCTGTTTCCTTAATTTTTTCAGCAACTTGAACAAGGTCTCCGTTTACACTTTCCAAAGCGTGTTTTACAACGCCCGGACCGCTGACACCTACGTTCAAGGTCAAATCATTTTCGCCTACACCGTGGAAAGCACCTGCCATAAATGGATTATCTTCCACCGCGTTGCAAAATACAACAAGTTTGGCACAAGCCAAGCTGTCTTTATCTGCAGTTTTTTCCGCACATTCGCGAATTATTTTGCCCATTAAAGCAACTGCATCCATATTGATACCCGTTTTAGTAGAACCGACATTGACTGAAGAGCAAACTTTGCCTGTTGTTGCAAGTGCCTCGGGGATAGACATAATAAATTGTTTTTCGTACTCGGTCATGCCTTTGTGCACCAAAGCAGAGTAGCCACCCAAAAAGTCGATACCTATTTCGTTTGCAGCCTTGTCCAACGCACGGATAACCTCCAAATGACCGCCATTGTTTGCGGTAATAAGGCTTACGGGAGTAACGCTCACGCGTTTGTTAACGATAGGAATACCAAGTTCGCTAGCCAAATCGTTTGCTGTTTTAACAAGATTTTTGGCGCTTTTGGTAATTTTATCGTATACTTTTTCGGCAGTGCGTTTAGGACTATCGCAAATGCAATCCAAAAGTGAAATACCTAAAGTAGTGGTACGCACATCCAAATGTTGTTGATTAATCATTTGTATAGTTTCAAAAATTTCATTGTTATTTATCATTTTTAAACCTCTAATTAAAGTTTGTGCATTGCATTAAAAATATCTTCGTGTTGAACGCGAATGGTAACACCAAGTTCCTCGCCTGTTTTTGTCAAAATATCGCTTAATTTGGTAACATCGCTGTTAGCGCTGATGGATACCATCATAATCATAGTAAAATAATCTTGCATAATAGTTTGAGAGATATCCTCGATATTAATATCGTTCTCATATAAAATATTGCTTACCTTAGCAATAATACCTTTTTTGTCCTTACCAATTACTGAAACAATCGCTTTCATACCTCTTTCTCCAATAGTAATGAGTTTGTAATTATTGTAACATATAATAGAAATAAACACAAGGTATTTGCAAGAATTTTTATATTTATTGCGTATAATTTGACAATTTTGCAAGATAATAATGTTGTAACAGTGTTACAAGGAGGGAAAAATGATTACAGTAATAGCAATGATATTAATGATAATTGGTGCATTTAATTGGTTTTCAGTTGGTGTGTTTGATTTTAACTTCATTAATTGGATATTCACATCAAACGCATATATCGGTGCACGAATTTTGTACGGTATCGTAGGTGTTGCAGGTTTATGGTTAGTATTCTATCTAGCATATAACAAATTCAGTGGCAGAAGAATCAATGCACCTGAAAGTGTTATGGGCAGAGAACGCCATGAGAGCCATGAAATGTCAAATTCCGAAGAATTTTAATTAAATAAAGCATATTTGTTTTCGGAAAAATTTTTGACATTTTTCAATATACCGACAAGGTTTTAAAGCCTTGTCGGATTTTTTTGCAGTGTACACTTGATAAAATATTCTTTTTATGCTAAAATATTTTAAACGGAAAAAGGAATTTAAAATGGATATAAAGTGTAAAAATTGCGGTCAAATGATTGACGAAAACGATAAATATTGCAAGTATTGCGGGTATTTGATTCCTCAAAAGGAAAAGGAAGTACCGCTCTCAAAAATTGCTCTTGACGACAAAATTCAGGAAACAAAGGCAACCGTTTATGACGAAGATATAGTCGACAGCGCTTTTTGGGAGCTAAGCGATATAAGTGTAAAAAGGGTAGGAGACAAACAATCGCTTTATTCAAAAAGTATTATGCTTACAATAGTCTCTATATTGTTGGGAATAGTATTTTGTATTGGTGCGCTTGTTGCAAAACTGCTTATCCCGATACCTATGGTCGCATTTGTATGTTTGTTGATTTTTATGTTTGCAATGATTTCCGCTTTCGGCTTTGCAGTAGAAAGATTTTATAACACTAAAGGCATTAAAGACCTAAAAGACAACGAAATTACTGTCAAAAAATACGGTTTTAAAAAGCCTGCGGAAGTACTTATTGACGGACACATTTTTGAACTTGTTTTGAACAAACAATGTCCTGTTTGCCAAGGGGAAATCATAGGCGATTTGCATATCGAAAAGATAGAAAAAAAGGTCGTTGTCGTTTGCAATATAAACAGGAAACATATTTTTAGAATAGATGAAAAAGCATTTTTAGATGCTTTAAAGAATGACCAAATTGCTATTTTAGACAAAAAGAAAAACTGAGTGTTTTATTCTTTTAATTGAAAAATATATGCCGAAAATCGACATTAAATAGTAAAAACCGTCTATTGCTAGGCGGTTTTTTTTGTAGATTATTATAAATTTAAAGCACTCTGCAAAGTAGGCATCCTACTATTGCACCGATAATTGTGCTTACCAAGGAGACAGGTATTGCATACCTCAATTTTGTTATTTTTGTGGTAGAAAAATATACGGCTGTTATGTAAAAAATAGTTTCTGCCGCGCCTGCGATAATCGAGCCGCATCTTGCGATATAAGAGTCTACGCCGTACATTAAATATATTTCGTCCAAAATTGCAAGACTGCCGTTGCCACTCAATGGTCTTAAAATCATAAGTTTGGTAAGTTCCTTAGGTATACCCAAAAAACTGAAAACAGGCGACATTAAGTTTGTAAGCAAGTCGGAAAGTCCGCTTATGTTTAGCAATTCCACTGCAATAAAAATTGCGGCGATAAATGGAAAAATGTCCGCAACAAGTCTTAACGCAGATTTTATACCATCGGTAAAGCAAGTGTACAACGGGATTTTTTTTAGCAACGCATAAACAAAGATTGTGATAAATAAAACGGGAATAATGTAGTTTGCCATATCACACCTTTTCTTTGCCGAATTTGCGGAAGAGCATACAAAGGCATATACCGCAAATAGTGGATATTAGCGAGGATAGTAAAGTAGGCAAGATAATATCCGCAGGATTCACACTGCCCATACTTGCTCGCATGCCCAAAATAGTAGATGGTAAAAGCTCCAAACTCGTGCAGTTTATTACCACAAACAATATTATATTGTGGCTTGCATAAAGACTGCCTTTATCCATCCTTTCAATCGCCTGTATGCCAAGCGGAGTTGCAACCGAGCCAATTCCCAACATATTTGCGGAAAAGTTCATACTTATACTGCTTAGTGCCTCGTCCGATTCGCCTTTAAAAAGTCTTTTGACGATAGGCGATAAAACTTTTGCAACTTTTTTATCAAGTCCGCTTTTTTCGATAATACGCATTACAGCTATCCAAACGCTGTATATTGCAAGCAGTCTTATTGCAAGGGTAACAGCAGAGCTTGCTCCGTTAATCATAGAGGATAAAACGAGCTCGGGAGATTTATATATCATAAGCGCAATACTGCTTGTTGTCATAATAAAAAAAATGCAGTTCATAGTAAAGTTTATGATAGTGCATTTGTGGGTATTCTTATTGTTAAAAAATTGATGTTTAAAGTTTTAAGCAAGGTAATATGAGAATGTTCTCGTGACAAAAACAAATAAAAATGATTTTATTTATAAATTTAGATACTTTTTTTAGTTTTTTTGTAAAAACACTGCCAAAAGTTAAATGATTTTGGCAGTGTAAGGTATTATATTTTATTTTTAACCGATTAATTTTTATTTTTCAACAAGTCTCTGATTTCTTCAAGCAAACGAGTATTTGCAAGTTCTTTTTCTTCCTGTGCGATTCTTGCTTTTTCTTGAGCTTCCGCCTCGGCTTGTGCTTTAGCTTCCTCTTGAGCTTTTAAGTCTGCTTTGTATTTTGCAATAGCTTCTTTTCGGCTTAAGCCCTCTGCTTTATATTTTTTAACTGCTTGTTTTTGAGTGTTCATGCCATCTTTAAGTTTCTTTTGGTTTTCGGAAAAAGTATTAAGTGTTTTAATGATTAGGAACAAAATGAAAGCAATCAAAATGAAATTGATAATCGCTCCTATTAAAGCACCCCAATCTATATAAATAGATGCTGCAAGGTCGATATTTCCGGCAGAGTCCCTTACTTCTTTAAGAATGGTGTAAATAGGCTCATTTGGATTCCCTACGATAGCAGCAACTATCCAATTTATAAAAGGACGAATTATGTTGTTGGTAAGAGCGGTTACGATTGCAGTAAAAGCACCACCGATAATAACCCCGACTGCCATATCCATAACATTGCCGCGAGTGATAAATGTTTTAAATTCTCTAAAAAACTTTTTCATAAAATTCTCCTTGGGTTTTGGTTAGTATAATAATAGCATAAATATACGTATTTATCAAGTTATATTATAAAACATATAAAAAATTTTAAAAATATAAGCAAAGCGTCTTTTAAATGGCATAAAAACTATTTACTTTTTTATTATTAGGTGTTAAAATAGAAAAGTATAGTGACTATGGAAATACTATACAAGTACTTTTTACTATTAAAATAGATTGCAATATGTAAAACAAAAAATAACTAAAGCTATACTCATTCGTATAGCGAAGGAGATATATATGTCAGATAAATATTATATTACTACCCCTATTTATTACCCTAGCGGCAAATGGCATTTGGGGACTTGCTATACAACCGTAATTTGCGATGCAATCGCAAGATTTAAACGAATGCAAGGTAAAGACGTCTTTTATTTGACAGGAACTGACGAACACGGTCAAAAAATCGAAAAGGTAGCGGCAGAGCACAATACCCCTACTAAGCAATATATAGACAAAGTTGTAGGCGATTTGAAAGATTTGTGGAAGTTGCTTGATATAAGCTACGATAAATTTATACGTACTACCGACGATTATCACGAAAAAGCGGTACAAAAAATATTTACCAAACTTTATGAGCAAGGGGATATTTACAAAAGTTCTTACGAGGGATTGTATTGCACACCTTGTGAGTCTTTTTGGACGGAATCTCAACTAGTTGACGGCAAATGCCCAGATTGCGGCAGACCTGTAGAGCTTATGAAAGAAGAAAGCTACTTTTTCCGTTTGTCAAAATATCAAGATAGACTAATAAAATTACTAGAGGAAAATACTGACTTTTTGCAACCTGCAACAAGACAAAAAGAAATGATAAATAACTTTTTAAAACCGGGGCTACAAGATTTGTGTGTGTCAAGAACATCTTTCCAATGGGGAGTGCAAGTACCTTTTGACCCTAAACACGTAGTTTATGTATGGATTGATGCACTAACCAACTATATTACTGCATTGGGCTATGGCTCGGAAAATGAAGAGTTGTTCAAAAAGTATTGGCCTGCGGATTTGCACATGATTGGCAAGGAAATTGTACGTTTCCACAGCATTATTTGGCCTGCAATTTTAATGGCACTTGATTTGCCATTGCCTAAAAAAGTTTACGGACATGGTTGGTTGATGCTAGACAGTGACAAAATAAGCAAAAGTAAAGGCAATATAATTGACCCATTTTTGCTTAGCGAAAGATATTCCGTTGATGCGGTAAGATATTACTTGCTAAGGGAAATACCTTTTGGTCAAGACGGAATGTATTCAAACAAAGCCTTTTTGTCAAGGATAAATAGCGATTTAGTAAATGACTTGGGCAATCTAGTTTCGCGAACAACTGCAATGGTCGAACAATATTTCGGTGGAACTATCCCTGCACCGCAAACTGCAACCGAGTTTGATACTAGCTTGATTGAAGTTGCAACAGGTGCACTTGATAAAATGAGTGCAAATGTAGATAACCTTTTAATACCCGAGGCTATTGATAACATTTGGGCTATCATTCGCCGTGCAAATAAATATATAGACGAAACTTGTCCTTGGATACTTGCAAAAGACGAGGAAAAACGCGGAACACTTGCTACCGTAATGTACAATCTTTGCGAGAGCATAAGGTTTGCAAATGTATTATTACAAGCATTTTTGACAGGTTGCCCTGCAAAGATATTTGAAAAATTGGGGATTGCGGACAAAAGCTTAATGACATTTGACTCCATTAAAACTTTCGGAGCAAAAATTAATGGACTAAAAGTCGCAAAGGGCGAAGCTTTGTTTAAACGTATAGATATCGAAAAAGAATTGAAGGAGTTGGACAAAATAGCCCAAGCTAATCAAAAAGCAGCACAGCAGAAAAAGGAAGATAAAAAAATGCAGGAAAATGTCATAAATATAAGCGAGATAACCATTGAAGATTTTGCAAAAATTGCCTTGAGAGTAGGCAAAGTTTTGGCAGCTGAAAAGGTGGAAAAAGCGGACAAACTATTAAAATTAACCGTTGATTTGGGCGAGGAAAAAACAAGAACAATCGTCAGCGGAATTGCAAAATGGTATACTCCTGAGGATATGGTAGGCAAAAGCATAGTTGTAGTAAGCAACTTAAAACCTGTTAAATTACGCGGCATACTAAGCGAGGGTATGATACTTTGTGCAAGCGATGATAATGACAATTTGAGCATAGTTGCACCTATAAGCGATATTAAAACAGGTAGCGAGGTTAGGTAATATGCTTATCGATTCGCATGCACATTTGCTTGATGAAAGACTTAGGGATAATATCCCTGCCATTGTGGCGGATTTTGCAAAAAACGATGTGGAAATGAGTGTGGAAATTGGTGCGGATATGGACTCTTCCAGAGGTGCTGTAAAGCTTGCGGATAGCTACAAAAATATCTATGCCGCGGTAGGTTTGCACCCAGAAAGTGCTGAAAGCTTTAGCGAGGACGATATAAAGGAAATTGCAATGCTTGCAAAAAACAGTAAGGTTGTTGCTATTGGCGAAATTGGGCTTGATTATCACTATGATTACGATAAAACCGCTCAAAAATCACTACTAATTAAACAAATTATCTTGGCAGACAGCTTAAATTTGCCTGTTATAATACATTTGCGAGATGCTTACTTGGATATGGAAAACATATTAAAGGAATACAAAAAGTATATAAACAATGGAATACTTTTTCATTGTTATTCGGGTAGTCGCGAGATGATTGATAGGTTTGCATTTTTAGACCCGTATTACGCATTTGGTGGTGCGATTACCTTTAAAAACAATAATCGTGCGGAAGTGATAAAAGCGGTAAAAAAAGATAGGCTTATGCTTGAGACTGATTGCCCATATCTTACGCCTGTACCACACAGGGGAGAGATTAATACCCCTAATAATTTAAAGTTTGTGGCGGAAAGAATTGCTTTGGATTTAGGCATGTCTTACGATGAAATTGCAAAAATAACTACCGAAAACACTAAAAGGTTTTATAATATAAAATAGTTTTGAGCGTTTGCTTTCAGTTTTTTGAGTAAATAGATTTGGTTGCAAATCATATACGGTATTCGTATTTTAATAAAGGATGATAAAATGGATACAATAACATATCAAATAGGGAGAGGGGTTTATATAAACCTTACAAATAAATGCAGTAACGATTGCACCTTTTGCGAAAGGAACAGGATTTCGGGTGTAAGCGGCTATTATTTGTGGTTGGGGAAAGAGCCTACGGCAGCCGAAATAATCGAAAGTTTGAAAGGCTATGATACTCAAGAATTTGACGAAGTGGTTTTTTGCGGTTTCGGGGAGCCTACATATAAGTGGGAGGTTATAAAAGAAGTTGCAACTTATGCACATTCTTTAAATAAAATCACTAGGATAAATACAAACGGACAAGGCAATTTGATTAACGGATACGATATAACACAAGAGTTAGCCGATTATATTGACAAAGTAAATATCAGTTTAAACAATGGTAGCAGTAAAAGATATCAAGAGGATTGCCTATCTATATACGGCGAGCAAGCTTTTTACGAGTTGCAAGATTTTGCAAAAAAATGCTTACAGCGTGGTGTGGATACCACTATGAGCGTTGTAGATTGTATTTCAAAGGAAGAAATCGCACAGGCGGAACAAATTGCAAAAGCCGTTGGCTGCAAATTTCGTGTACGAGAGGAAATCAAATGAGTAATATAGCGGATATTTTAAAGGATAAAAATTTTGTCTTTAACAAACAGTTTGGACAAAATTTTATTACGGATAATAATTTGTTGGATGCAATAGTTGCGGATAGCGGTGTAACAGCAAACGATGTTGTTGTGGAAATCGGCACAGGTGCCGGTACATTGACAAAAGCTATTGCAAAAGTCGCAAAAAAAGTGATTTCTTTTGAGATTGACAGAAATTTAAAAGATGTTTTGGACGTAACATTGAGCGGTTTGGAAAATGTTCAAGTAGTTTTTCGCGATATAATGAAAGTTACGGATAATGAGCTTAAGGAAATAGTCGGCGAACAATACAAAGTGGTTGCAAATTTACCTTACTATATCACAACTCCGATTATTATGAGGTTTTTGGAGGGAGATTTTAGACCACAGTCACTTACAATAATGATTCAAAAGGAAGTTGCTGAAAGGCTGACTGCAAAAGCGGGAACAGCCGACTATGGTGCGATAACGGCTGCAGTAGAGCTTTATGCTAACACTAAAATCACGCGTATTGTCGGAAAAAATAATTTTTATCCCGTCCCTAAAGTGGATAGCAGTGTTATAAGACTTGATGTTTGCGATAGTAAATATAATTGTAATAAGGAAAAAGTAAAACAAATCATAAAAGCAGCCTTTGCTATGAGAAGAAAAACCTTAGTAAATAACCTTATGGCACTAGGGGTGAGTAGGGATGTAATCGAAAATACTTTGCAAAACTTAGGCAAAGATGTCCGTATTCGCGGAGAAGTGCTAAATGTGCAAGATTTTATTGATTTAGCCGAAAATTTACTATAAAAAATTGCTCCCATACACACAAACAAATTTTATGTGTAATTTTTATGCAGTAATGTAAAATAAAAATAAAAAATTGTTAGTTTTATGCAAAATTTCTATCCAAATTGGCATTTTTGTTATATAATGTATGTATAAATATAATTTATTTATGGAGGCAAAATATGAAAAAGAAGTTAGTTTTAGTAGTAGCAGTTATTTTAGTTGCTATCACAGCATGCGCTTGTCTTGCTGGATGTGTTCCAAACAGACCTGATAAGTTCGCTGGTGCTTGGCTTACAAGTAAGCATAAAGCATTTGTTGTTGGCCCTATGGAGTTTGGTATTGATGGTTCAAAATTGCAAGCAAAAATCAGCGATAACCTACTTGTAATTTTTGAAGAGAAAGGTTCTGATTTGAACATGTATGTAAAGACCGGTGATACTTGGACCGCATCTTCAATTACAGTTGAAAACGCGAAAAACGATGAAAATGGTCAATACTATGAGAAAATCAAGGAAGTGATGAATAGTGATGAAGCTAAAGAAACAGCAGAGAAGCTTCAAGAAAAGTTCACTGAACTTTATGAAGAAAAAGATGGTTGGTGGTCTTTGAAAGCTGACCCAACAGGCTTAACAGGTGCAATGAAAGTTGATGGTAATGAGTTAAAAGTTAAATTGGCCGGCGTTGAAACAACAACAATGATTTTAAACTATAAAATCAACATCCCTTCAGAAGCAAAAGCAGCTTTGAAATAATAATTAACTTTTATAAATAACAACACTCCTTGTTACAAGGGGTGTTTTTATTTAATAAAAGTAAATACTCTAACAATATGTATAACCCATACATTTAATACATTTTTAAGTGGTTGTGATTAGCCAATTAATTGCTATCTTTAGATATTCTTGATGCGCGTGTGTAAAATATAAGTGATTTTATGTAATTTATGTAAATTTATTTTAAAGTTTTAATATTTTTAATAAAAATAATGAAAAAAGGTATATAATGAATGTAGACTTTTGAGTTGGAGGAAAATATGAAGAAGAAAATAACTTTAGTTTTGGCAGTTGCTTTAATCGTATTAACAAGCTGTATGTTGTTAATCGGTTGTACTCCAAGCAAGCCAAGTGATTATATGCTTAAATGGAATGACAGCAAAAACAAAAGTATAACAATTATTAGTTACTTGGATTATGTTCAAGTAGAAACAAGCGAAGGTGTTTTTGAGAAAAAAGAAGGTAAAACCACAAAAGAGTTATCTTATACAAAAAGTGGCGATACATATATGTTGAAAGCTGTGGAAATTACCAATATCAAAAAAGATGGTAAAGATGCTACTACCGATACAATCACACCTACAGGCGCTATTATTTATGAGCTAAAAGATGGTAAGTACAATATTTATAAATATGAGCTTGTATGGGGTAAGGAAAGCGAAACTTCCGATAAAATAATTAAAAAAGGTCAATGGACTGCTCTGCAAGATACTAAGGAAAATGTAGAAGCAGACGAAGACGAAATCGGTATGTTCAAATACATTAAAAATATGATTGACAATCAAGAAAAACTAAATAAGGAAATGGCTGAAACTTTTGACGCTAATTATACAAAAGAGGGTGGCAAATATGTTGCAAATGACAAGGAAAAAGGTACATTAACTTTAAAAGTTAAGTCCGGCGAATTGGTTTGCGAGCTGATAGATGGCGAAGGAAAAGTTGCCGGATGTTCAAGATTTAATTTAAATGATAAAATTACCATTACAAGCGGAGCTAAAGACGCTTTGAATAAATATTTGAATCCCAAAAAATAATTTTTTAAAATAAAGATTAATATGCCCTGTTTAAAGCAGGGTGTATTTTTT
>OFFB01000513.1_pt1 | contig 35824 bp, 51 predicted proteins | sample 1521281 | NCBI WGS metagenome assembly OFFB01 (sample SAMEA3504109, study PRJEB24116) | mouse gut metagenome | biome: mouse gut; feature: mouse-associated habitat; material: faeces | place: Denmark | collected 2011
AAATATTATAATTAAAATTTATATAGAATTAAATTGTTAATTTGCTTCAAAAGCAAAACGAACCAACTTTTATATTGGTTCGTTTTATTTTTTAATGGCGGAGAGTTAGGGAATTTCAAATAGCAGGATAACCACTTAAAAACATACTATTTTGTTCGAAAAACTAGTATTTTTCCTGCTTTTTAAGCCCTTTTTACATCCTAAAAAAAATTTTTCAAAATTTTTGTACCCACTAGTGTACCCAAATTTATTGTAAAGAATTGAGTTTTGATATCAACTTTAACTCTTCATTTGGCATTAAGTGACTATATGTATTTAGGGTTTGTTCAATGTTTGAATGACCTAGTCGTTTAGCCACCATAACAATACTTTCGCCTTGACTTATAAGAAGCGATGCATGAGAGTGCCTTAAGTCATGTATTCTAATTTGCTTTATCCCGGCAAGGGTAGTGTAGTGCTTAAACTTTCTAGTTATTGTATTTTCTGCTAAAGGGTATCCGTTGTTGTCACTAAATATAAGTGTATCTTTTTTCGTGTTAGATTTTTTAATATTTTTTAACGTATCTATTAATATATTAGGAACAAGTATTTTTCTTATACTAGAATTATTTTTTGGTGTGGTTATGGCGTAAGCTGTATCCACACTTTTTCTAGTTAAGGACTTATTTATATTTAAAGTACTTGAGTCAAAGTCTATGTCGTTCCAAGTTAAAGCTAGTGCTTCGCCTTTTCTGCAACCTGTAAAATAAAGTGTTAGGAATAAGGCTTTGTAGATTTGCTCGTCTACAAGGTTAATGAACTTTTTAAAATCTTCAAAGCTCCAAACTTGCATTTCTTGTTTAACAGTGTTATTTTTAAAGTTATCAACTTGCTTAACAACATTTGTAGGTAAGTCAAAGTACTTGACGGCATATTCAAGCATTACACTTACATATCCACGTATTTTTGATTTGTATTTGTAAGAGTATCCTTGATTATCCAAATTTGCTTGCCAATTAAATATGTCTATTTTTGTGATTTCTGTGACAAATTTGCTGCCTAAGTAAGGCTCAATATGCTTATAATAAACATTTTTTATGTCATATAGAGTGCTTTCTTTAACTCTATTTTTGGCATATACCATATAATAGTTGTATAAATCATTAAACTTAAGTTCGTCTAATTCAATATTGTTACTTATTGTAGTAGGAGTGTAGTTTGCCATAAATTCAACATAAGCTTTTTGTGCAGCTTTACGAGTTTTATAGCCCGATAATCGTTTGTTAACAACTTTGCCATCTTCTATAACTCTAAATCTAACATTCCAAAGCCCACTTTCTCTTTGATTGTAACTTGGCATGATTTCCTCCTTAAATTGATTTATACTTTTCTGTTGCCCTCTTTTTGAACTACCGAAATTTCCTCGGTCGTTGCTATTTCATCTAATTCATTAATTCTCCTGCCTCAACACCAAACTCAGCACCTTGCCAATAACTCGGCAGTATTGTAAATTATCTCCAACCATTTCTTTTTGCAACTTCTAAAAATTTTGCTTGGTCAATTTTAGTTTGTGGTTTATAAACATATCCACGTAGTTTTTTTTCGTATGCATCAACCCAGCAATGTTCCCATTGATTTTTGAAATCACTATCTTCTTCAAAATATGGATGCGTTTTTAAACTTTCCAAATAATTAATGGCAAAATCTGTTCCTATTTTTAAATATAGATTAAACCATTGAAAGAAAGGGAAAACTACATCTATTTCGCCCAAATTTGACTTGTAGTATAAATACTTGATTTTTTTACCACATACTTTTTTATAACGTACTTTAGGTGGGGCAGTAAAATCTTTTAATTTTTCTTTGTTTTGTAAATCATAGTATTTGATTGCTTTTTCAAATTCAAATTCTTTTTCATATGCTTCGCCTAAACTATTGTAGATATAATCTAAATATATATTACCACCTTTGATTGTATCACTTAAATATTTTTCGAAATAATAAATAACTTTAGAGCGATAATCTTGTGGCTTTACCCAATTATAGGCATATCCAAGTGCAAAAATATCAAGTTGGTCGTGTACAATAGGTTCATTGTTTATAAGGTTATTACAATATAAATCAAATTCATTATATGCTTTCGTTGTATCAATTGTTTGTAATTGTGCCATCATTTCTTCCATCAGTTGCGTCATTTTTTCATCACATTGTTTTTTGATTTCAAACATTTCATTATAAATTTTTCCCATATTTTTATCCTCCATAATTTTAATATAAATATTTTCTTTTGGGTATTTTTAATATTTTTGTATTACTTGCACTAGTTTTCCAATAACTGTTACGGGTAATTCTTCGCATTCTTTAGCAGTGTAGTAGATTGGTTGAAAGTTTGGGTTTATTCCTATTAACCACATTCCATTTTGTTCGAATTTAACTATTTTTAGAGTAGCAGCATTTCCATTAACTTTAATTGCTGCAATATCTCCAGAGTTTACCCAATCACATACTTTTATAACTGCAACATCATCTTCTATTATTCGTGGGGACATACTATCTCCACTTATTTTTAATCCAAAATATACACCTTCTCCAAAATCAGTTGTGTCGGCAACTATACAATCATCATAATCGTGGTCAGCAATAGCCTCAAGTGGTGTTCCTGCGGCAATAGAGCCTAAAACAGGTATTTGATTGAATTGTTGTTTGTTTAGATTAATAAGTTTTACATTATCCGTGAAGTTCAATGTTGATAAGTCAACAGGCATATCTGTTTTTCCTAAAATATAGTCTATTGATAAATTAAAGGTTTTGGCAATTAAGGACAAAGATTCTAAGTCAATATCTGTTACACCATTTTCCCAATTTGATATTGTTTGTTGAGTTGTGTTTAATTTTTTTGCAAGTTCTGTTTGATTAAGCTTGTATGCTTTTCGTATATCTTTTAGTTTGTTCATTTTATACCCCAATACAAATTTTATTTGTAATTAAATTATACATTATATCAGTATTTTGTACAATAGATTTTTGTAAATTTTTAAAAATACAAAAAAACTTCGTAAAAATACTTGACTTTACAAAAAAATATGGTATAATAAATACAAAGAAACTTAGTAAAAGGAGGTTGTGTTATGATTTTTATTGAAATGCGAAAAAAAATTGGGACACAAGAAGACTTTGCAAAAATATTAAATGTTACTCAACAAGCAGTAAACAAATGGGAAACAGGAAAAGCATATCCACGCATACCAATGCTAAAAAAAATCGCCGAACTTTTTCAAGTCAGCGAAAGTGAAGTTTTACAAGCAATAGATAATAGTAAAAAATAAAAATAAACAAAGAGAGGTAAGAGTATGAATAATCAAGAATATAAACAATTTTTAATAAACAACATTTTAGAATGGCAAAATCAACAACAGTTTAAGCGTGAAGATTTAGAAAAAATGTCTATTAGGGCATTGGAAATTATCTTTGATAATGTATAAAAGGAGAATTGAGTATGAGTACAAATTTAATTGTTATGAAAGATGACAAAGTACATTTACTTAGTGTACAAGAATTGCTTAGAGAGGGGCAAGTATTTGGTATAGAGCAAGTAATGGAAATGTTTATGTGTAAAAGAGATAAGGCATATTGCATTATTAGGGCGGTGCTAGATGTGAGTAATATATTTAACCTAACAGGGAAATTCCATATTGTAGATTACAAAATCTATGTAGATACAATGGTTAGTAGAGGAATGGGTTATGCAGAGCCGTTAGAAAGTGCAAGGAGTAAATTATGATATTTCATTGTTTATTTGAGCAGTCTGGTACATTTAAAAATGTATTAATTAAAAAAGGACATAAAGCATTTGATTATGACATTTTGAATGACTATAGACAAACTGATTATCAACTTGATTTGTTTAATGAGATTGAGAAAGAATTTGATAATTTAATTATCGATACTAATTATCAAACAATTTTTTCAAAAATGACACCAGATAATGATTTTATTATTGCATTTTTTCCTTGTACACATTTTTGCGATGCTAATGAATTACAATATAGGCTTTGGATAGGTGGTAGAAAAGTTGCTTATGATAAAAAGTCGTGCACTAGACTTATTGAAAGAAACAAAGAAAGGTCAAAATATTTTGAAATATATTTGAAATTTTGTTATATATGCACGAAAAAAGGTATCCGTTGCATAATTGAAAATCCGGCAAGTAGTGGAAATAAAAATTATTTAGTACAATTTTCTCCAATAGATGTAGCTTGGTATGAAAAAGATAGATCATTGTTTGGAGATAAATATAAAAAACCTACAAATTTTTTTGCTATCAATTTCGATATGAAAGAAAACTTTATTATGTTTTCTCAAATATATGGAGTTAAAAGTATTTATAAAGATGCGCATGGATGTAAAGTTAGAAGAGAAATAACAAATGAATATGCTGAAAATTTTTATAAAAGATTTTTAGAAAATAAAATTGAAAAGGAGATGGAAAATGAAACTTAGGGAATTAAGAATAGAAAAAGGCTTAAAACAAAATGAGTTTGCAAAACTTGTTGGTGTAAGTAACATGTGTATGTGTTTAATTGAGAACTATAAATGTTTACCTACTCCAACGGCTATGGAAGAGATGTGTAAGGTTTTGGAGTGTGACGTAAACAGTATTTATGAGCCATACGAAATTGCTCTACAAAAGGCTAAAATAAGCCAAATTAAAGGCGATAAGAGTAGTACAAAGCAAATGTATCATTTAACCGTAAATCTTCCTAAAAGAGCTAGAAAATTCTTTAAAAACAACTTGAGTAAGTTGGGCTTTAAGAACATAACGGAATGGGTAAACTATTGTTTTGAGAAATTGGAAAGTCAGTTGGAAGAACAAGTAAAGAAAAAAGACTTTACTACTGCCACCACGCAAAAAAGTAAAGTCTTAAGTAATCAAAGAGAATATATCTAGACATACGAATAAGCCACGAGATTATGAAGAGTAAAGATATAAACTCTATAAAAAATATATCACATAAAAAATAATTTGTCAATAAAAGGAGATATAAAATGGTAGATTTTTATATTAAAAAGGTAGCAACTATTGAAAAACAGTTAGAACTAGTCAAGATTGGCTATAGAGAAGAGGTATTAAAAATCTCTAGTTTAATGGCAAGGACAAGCCGTAAAGAAAGCGATGACCTTATGCAACAAATAAATGAGTACGCGGATGCAGTTATGGCGTTGGAAGAGAGCTTGAAAGATGCTAAAGACTCATTGAACAAGTCAAAAGAAACAAAAAAAAGAGAAAAGGAGACAAATTATGAGAATAACAAATAACGCAAAGTTACCAATGCCGTTTGTACGTATGGCAGAAGATAATTACATATCAACGCCTAAAAGGTATTCAGTAACAACGCTTTTAAAACCTGTAAGGGAAATTTTATTGAAACGTAGATATGAGCAAGAATATGAGCAAGATTGCTCTGATATGGTTTGGCTTTTGTTTGGTAAAGCAGTACACGGAATACTTGAGCAGTATGGCACGGGAGAAAGTGAGTTTGTAGAAGAGAGATTGGATTATAAACTAGAGAATGGATATACGGTTAGCGGTGTTATTGACTTTTACGATATTGACAAGGGAGAGGTAGTTGACTATAAAACAGCGAGCGTTTGGAAAGTCCTATACAAAGATTATTCGGATTGGAAAAAACAAGGACTTATGTATGCTTGGTTGTTAAAACAGTACTCGCTACCATGCGAAAAAGTAGTATTTTATGCAATACTAAAAGATTGGTCTAAAACTAAAGCACAGTTTACAGCAGATTATCCGAAATCTCCTGTTGAAATGGTCGAGTTTTATGTTACCGATAAGGAAATAGAGGAAACGGACAAATTTATACGTTCTAAGATAGACGAACTTATCAAGTATGAAGAAAAGTCGGACGAAGAGCTTCCGTTGTGTTCTATGGAAGACAGGTGGAATGACGGAGATAAATTTGCGGTAATGAAGAATGGCAGAAAGACAGCTTTAAGAGTGTTTGATAATATTGAGGAAGCTGAAACTTACAAAGATGAAAAGGGCGGAGACTTTATTGAAACTCGAAAAGGCGTAGACAAAAAGTGCATTGATTATTGCTTGTGCTGTACTAAGTGTGCATATTGGCAGAGTTTGCAAGGAGAGAAAGTGAATGGATAATTTGGAGTTATATAACAAAGTTCGTAATGTTCCGCAAAAGGCTCAAAAAGAAATTAAAGGCGGTAGGCTTAAGGGGATGACAGATATTAATCCTATGTGGCGAATAAAAACTTTGACAGAACAGTTCGGCATTTGTGGTATGGGTTGGAAAACTGAAATTGTAAATAAGTGGCTTGACGAGGGCGCAAACGGGGAAATCATTGCAAATGTCGAAATCAAACTGTATGTAAAAGTACAAGAACAGTGGAGTGACGGCATTCCCGGTATAGGTGGTAGTAAGTTTACCTCGAAAGAGAGCAATAGCATTTATACAGATGACGAGTGTTATAAAAAAGCATATACGGATGCGTGTTCGGTAGCTTGCAAAAATCTTGGAATTGGTGCAGATGTATACTTTGAAAAGGATAGCACTAAGTACGATGTAAAAGCTAATACGGAGCAACCAGGCAGTAAGAGTACAAAGAGTAAATTTACGCAAATATCCGAGCTTATCAAAGACACTGAACTTACAATGGATAATGTGAAAGAGTGGATAATTAAGTATTACAAAGAAGATATTCGCATAAATGATTTGACAGATACTCAATTTAATTCTCTTGTCAAAGCATTGAAAAAATATATTGCGGAGCAGCCAAATGAGTAAGTTTGTAGCAGATAATACGTATTTAATGACGGATGAAAAAGGTAATTTGATTGTAAGCTTTGTGGTATCCGGAAATAACAAATATGCTGCGAAAATCGGTATTAATGAGCTTAAACAGCACTCTAGCAACGTTAAGTTAGAGATTGATGCAAAACCATATAAGTCTAAGAGAAGTTTAGAGCAAAATAAGCTACTTTGGTCTTTGCTTGGTAAAATGGCAATAGCAATGTCCGGTAAGAAAAATAAGGTGTCAAGTGAAGAGTGTTATTGTTTAATGCTTGAAGAGGCGAATGTATCTTGCGATTTTATGTTAGCTTTACCAGAAGCGGAATTAATGCTAAAAAAGTCATTTAGAGTTATAAGAAAGGTTGGAGAAAGAGAGGTAAACGGTAAAACATTAAACATGTATCAATACTTTGTAGGCTCATCTAAGTTCAATACAAAAGAGATGACTGAACTAATTGAAAGCGTATTGGATAAACTTGCAGAACTTGGTGTATATGACAGTGAAATAGAAATAGCAAGGAGTGAGTATTATGGCTAAGAGTATAATGCAAAAAGAGAAAAGATGTTATATTTGCGGAAGTACGTATGATTTGCATGAACACCACATTTTTTATGGCACAGCTAATCGCAAGCAAAGTGAAAAGTATGGATTTAAAGTGTGGTTATGTGCTAGACACCATAATATGTCAAGGGATTGTGTACATAGCAATTATGAGTTGAATTTAAGACTGAGACAGGAATGTCAAGCGAAGTTTGAAGAGACTCATACACGAGCCGAATTCATGGCGATAATCGGCAAAAATTATTTGAGAGGTAACAATGAAAGATAAAGCAAAGAACATCAGTTGTTTGAAAAATCTAAAAGATAAAATTATAAATGGTAATAGAAAAGAGATTACGTTAAAAGAAATTGAAGCACTATATGATGCAATAGATTATATAAGTGGATACAAACGTAAAGAAGATGAAATACTTGAAAATAAAAACTTGTTATTAGAAGAATTATCTAAGAGCTTAATAAGTGTCTATCAAACAATTTCAAATAGTACATTTATTAATATGTTTGATATTATTGATATTAAAGCACTCCAAGTTTCATCAATAATATTATCTAAAGCGATAACATATAAAAGGGGACAAAAGCAATGAATAGAATACAAATTATTGGCAGATTGACTGCTAACCCAGAGTTAAAAAGTACAAGTAATGGAACACAAGTTTGCACATTTACGGTAGCAGTAAATCGCAGATTTAATAGAGAAGAAACTGACTTTTTCCCTGTTACGGTGTGGCGTGAGACAGCAGTGCATTGCAACAAATACCTTGCAAAAGGAAGTCAAGTTGCAGTTTGTGGGGAATTGCAGATAAGAAGATATGACGATAAAAATGGCAATCGCCGTATAGCGGTTGATTTGCAAGCGTATGAGATAGAGTTTATCGGTATGAAGAGTGATAACAAAGATAATCAAAGCGGGAACTCTTCAAAACCTGTAGAACAAAAACAAGTAGATATCGATAGTATGGAAGAATGCGACGATGACGATATGCCATTTTAGGAGGTAATTATGTCAAGGAAACAACTTACTTGTAATAGTTGTGTATTTTATGGCTCATTTTATGAGGCAGTGTCTTTACTGCCTCTTGAAAGCCAAGGAAAGGTTTATGATGCAATTTTCAAGTTCGCTTTTGAAAATATTGAAGCTGAATTGGAGGGTGTTGAGCTTGCAGTATTTCTACTTATCAAACCACAGCTTATAGCTAATCGCACGAAATATGAGAATGGCTGCAAAGGAGGAAGACCTAAAAAAGAGGTTGATGAGCAAAAATCTGATGAAAATGGGGACTATTCAAAAGATAGTAAAGCTAAAGATAACCAAAATGGAACTGAAAGTAAACCTAACGGAAAGCAAGAAGAAACCGAAAATAAACCTATAAATAACCTAGGCAAAACCGAAAGCAAACCCAATGAAAATGATAATGAAAATGTAAATGTAAATGATAATGTTAATGAAAATGATAATGGTAGTAGAGGGACAACTCGCAAGCGATTTGTTCGACCTACACTTGACGAGGTTAAACAGTATTGCGTTGAAAGGCATAATTCTGTTGATGCGCAAAGATTCATTGACTTTTATTCTTCAAAAGGTTGGTTAGTCGGTAATCAGCCGATGAAAGATTGGAAAGCTGCGGTAAGGACTTGGGAGCAAAGAGAAAATAATTCCAATGTAAGTAAACAGGCGACTTTAGCAACAAAGTATGACAGGGAGGAATAACTATGTGGGGTTTTAGGACACTTGAAATGCTAAAAGCAGACTTTGCAAATGGCAAAGAGGTTTTAAGACCTGACGAGTATTTAAACAATGGCTTGCCGTATTGTAAAAAATGCAAACAACCTCGTTGGTATGTGTCGGACGATAACTTGTTTGCAATAAGAGGGCTTTGCAAGTGTCAAGAGGAACAACGTATGCAACAGCAGCAAATAGAATTAAAGCAAAAAAGAATGATTGAGTTTAACAATAGACAAAAACTATCGTTGTTGGGGGATAGATATAAAAATATTATGTTTGAAAATGCAATCATTACACAGTCAAATGTTGACATCTATAACAAGGCAAGGATTTATGTGCAAAAAAGTAATGTTATGTTGGATAACAATATCGGCTTATACATATATGGAGATAACTCGTCGGGCAAAACATTTTTAACAGCATGTATGTGCAATGAATTAGTTTGGAAAGGTTATAGGTGTGTATATACAAACTTGGCAAACATTTTGAACGAAATAAGAGCATCTTATGACGGTAAAGGGTTAGGCGTGTGTGAGTTGCTAAGAAAATTAAATACTTATGATTTTGCATTTATTGACGATTTAGGTAAGGAGTTTATAGGAAGAGAATATAATCCGAAAAACTCTAAGTGGGCAGAAGAAAAGTTTTTTGAAATACTCAATAGCAGGTACAATGCGAAAAAGCCAACAATATTCTCATCAAATTATTTGATAGGAGAGTTAATAACAGTGTTAGGCTTAGATAAGGCTATTGTTGAACGAATTAACGAAATGTCAACAAGAGTAATAAAGCTAGAGGGCGACGATTTTAGACAGCGTGCAAGAGCCGAAAAAAGCGAATTAGCTAAAAAGCTAGGGATTTAAGGAGTAAATATGAAATTAGAAATATACAATGACCATTTTCAAAATTATAAGGTGTATGGAATACCTAAAGCACAGCTTGTTATAGCAGATATTCCATATAACTTAGGTAATAATGCCTATGCAAGTAATCCACAATGGTACAAAGATGGAGATAACAGAAATGGCGAAAGTGAGCTCGCAGGACAAGCATTCTTTGATACGGATAAAGACTTTAGAATAGCAGAGTTTATGCATTTCTGTAGTAATATGCTTATTAAAGAGCCTAAGGAAGTTGGCAAAGCCCCTTGTATGATTGTTTTTTGTGCGTTTGAGCAGTTACAAATGGTAATTGATTATGCAAAGCAGTATGGCTTTAATGGATACATACCACTTGTATTTGTAAAGAATTTTTCGGCACAAGTACTTAAAGCCAACATGAAAATCGTAGGTGCAACTGAATATGCCTTAGTTTTATATAGGCAAAAGTTACCTAAGTTTAATAACAAAGGAAAAATGGTTTTTAATTGGTTTAATTGGGAAAAAGATGGAAAAGAAATACCTAAAATACACCCAACGCAAAAACCAATTAAAGTATTGAAACAGCTGATAAGCATTTTTACTGATATGGGAGATACAGTTATAGACCCATGTGCAGGCAGTGGCACAACTTTGAGAGCTGCAGCAGAATTAGGGCGTAATGCTTATGGATTTGAAATAAAAAAAGATTTCTATGCGGATAGCAAAAATTTGATGTTAGCAAATATTCAACCCGATTTATTTGTAATGCAATATGAATTTGAGCAAGAGCAAAAAAAGCAAATATTTAGGCAAATGTCTATGAATTAATAGGAGAGTTAAAACAATGAAAGCATATAAAGTAGAAGATTTAGAAAGTTTTGAGAAAGATGAGTATGGGTATTTGATATGCCCAAGTGGCGATTACTCGCAAATTAAAAACTTTGGCGAGCGTTGCAGTTTTGGCAAGTGGTGCAGTTTCGGCAAACGTTGCAGTTTCGGCAAGCGTTGCAGTTTTGGCGAGTGGTGCAGTTTCGGCAAGCGTTGCAGTTTTGGCAAGTGGTGCAGTTTCGGCAAGCGTTGCAGTTTTGGCGAGTGTTGCAGTTTTGGCGAGTGTTGCAGTTTTGGCGAGTGGTGTAATCTTGAAAACAATCATAAATTTGAGAATATTCAAGAGCAAGTCGATAGGGTTTTAAAGATTGACAGAATAGGCAGTCGTAAAGGTTGTACATACTTTTTTAAAACATTATCGGAAATATATGTTCGTTGTGGTTGTTTCTTTGGAACTATTGAAGAGTTTGAAAACAAAGTCAAAAAAACTCACAAAGATAATGAGCAATATTTCAATGAATACTTGAAAGCAATAGAGTATGTTAAGGCTGTCATGTGAGGTAAGTATGAGAGAGATTTTATTTAGAGGAAAGCAGAAGAAAGACTAAAAGAGTTGAGAGGTATGGAATGAAAAGTAAAGCAATATCATTATTTAAAGATTTGGGGTTTAATTTATTTAATTCAAATAATGACTTCTTATTGTATAAGTATGAAACTGATTATGAAGAATTATTTATACATTTTGACTTACTACAAAAAGCCTATCGTGTAGATTGGAATAGATTTATAGATAATAACGAAAGAGGGAGCCTTATCCCTATGAGCAAACGACCACAAAATATAAAGCATAGTGCAATATATGGACATTGGCAAAAAGAGATGTATTGTGAAATCGGTATTGAACTGCATAATGCAATACATCAACAAATTATTGAATTGGGGTGGATGAATGATTGATTTTAAAAATTATGAAAGAGTAACAAAAAAAGATTGGGAAACAGGATATGAAATTGGTATATGTGTTCAAGATGGGAGTGCTGGCGAATGTCCTGTGTATAATAATGGTTTTAAATACATAATACGATTGGGAGAACTTGAAGATATGATTGAGCAAGGCAAACTTGTTGAGAAAAGTGAGCCTACAACTGCAAAAGAGCGAGTTGAAACTGAATTAGCAGAATTAGTAGAAAGAAAAGATAAATTGTTTAATTTTTTAACAACATATAAATACGATATGCTTGATGTAAAGTCAAAAGATTTATTAAATAAACAATTAGGCATTATGATTGACTATATAGATGTCTTGGAAGAAAGATTAAATAATTGGGAGGAGTAAACAATGACTAGGAAACAGCAAATTAAAGAAATGGCAAAAGAAATTGACGAAAGGTTACTTGAGGCAAATCTAGTACTTGGCTCAATGAATGGTGGTAAAGGTCATTGGATTGCAGAATATTTAGTAGATATTGGTTATTGTAAAAAAGAGGTCATCAGCAAGCAGGTAGCGAAAAATATTTTGCAATGGTTATGGGATAGGTTAGGTACAGGTACGCCGGATTTAAATTTAGTTAATCAACTAGCAAAAAAATACGATGTGGAGATTAATAAATGACAAAACAGCAGATTATTAGAAAAATAGAGCAAAGAGCAAATGCACAAATGAAAGCGAATGTCTTACAAAATAAAATTGATAGTTATTTTGAAAGTTATGGTATTGAGCCAGGAGGCGAAATTTTTCTTTGTACAGGTTTTTTACTTTATACTGAACCTTTAGCTGCTATGATAGACCAAAAAGAATTATTAGATAAAATTTTAAGGAGTAAGGTATGACAATAGAAGAAATGTTAACAAATTTAAGTTTAATGAGTGCAAACGAAAGCATTTTAGCTAAAGATTTAGTAAATATTGATGGGCTAGATAAATCAAACGAGAAATTTATTCCACTTGCAGAAATTACTAGATTTATACGAGATATGCGACATATAGCAGAACAAGATAAAGAAAAAAGAATGAGTGAAGAAAAATTATTAACACCAATTCAGAAATTCTTATTTATCGAAGATAGCTCTGTGGATATTGATGAATTAAAAGATAAACTCTATTATAGTAATCCTGAAATTAAAGTTGTTGTTTATAGACAAGGCTGTAATCCACCTAAATTAATAGATAATAAGGAGTGAGTATGAATAAAGCAGTAATGATAAGTATTCAGCCGAAATGGTGTGAACTAATAGCAAGTGGCAAAAAGACTATTGAGGTAAGAAAGAGTGAGCCAAAGTTAGATATACCCTTTCAAGTATACATATATCAAACAAAGAAAAAGTGGATATATAGATTGCTTAAGAAATTAGGTTTATATAAAGGCAAAGTAATAGGCGAGTTCGTTTGTGATAAGGTAAACAACATACTTTATGATGACATAGATGGAAACAATATGCCACTTGAAAAATTATTAAAAAAATCTTGCTTACAATATAAGGAGCTTTGCGAATATGGAAACAGTAAAGACCTTTACAAAGACCTTTACGCTTGGCACATATCACAGCTAAAAATCTATGACAAGCCAAAAAAGTTGAGCGAGTTTAAGAGACTTATAAAATGTAAAGATTGGTATAATGGAATGAGTGGTTGTGAAGATGTTTGTGGATGTTATGAGAATGGCTGTTGTATAAATGGTATACGAAAAGATATACAAACAAGACCACCACAAAGTTGGTGCTATGTTGAGGAGTTGGAAGAGTGAGAACTAAAGAAGAACTAAAAATGTTGCAAGCCTTGCCACTTGATATTAAAATTGCAAAAACACAAGCAAGAATAAGAGAATGGGTGCAACATTATGGAGTTGATGGGGTGTATGTTTCATTTAGTGGTGGTAAAGATAGCACGGTATTACTTGATATAGCAAGGAAAATGTACCCGGACATAGAGATAGTATTTGTAGACACAGGGCTTGAATATCCCGAAATACGAAAATTTGTCAAGACTTTTGAAAATTTGACTATATTGCGACCCAAAATGCGTTTTGATAATGTTATTAAAGAATATGGGTATCCGTTTATTAGTAAAAATATTAGCAAAATGCTATATGAAGCGAAAAAGGGGATAAATTGGGCTGTACAAGCTATAAATGGTATAGACAATCGAGATGGCTCAATTAGTCAATATAGATTAGATAGATTTGCAAAATGGAAAGACTTATTGAATATAGATTTTAACATATCGGATAGATGTTGTGGAATTATGAAAGAAAAACCATTGAAAGAATATGGCAAACAAAAAAACAAAGTTCCACTAATTGCAATAATGGCAGAAGAAAGTCAACGAAGAGAAGATAGTTGGATAAAAACAGGTTGTAATGCTTTTGAAACTAAAGAGCCTAAAAGTAAGCCACTATCTATTTGGACTGAACAAGATGTATTGCGATATATAAGACAAAACAATTTGCCTATAGCAAGTGTTTATGGCGATATTGTATACAGGGATAAGTTAGGAATGAAATATCAAGAAATGTTATGTGATTGTGGTAATAAACTATGTACAACAGGTTGTAATAGGACAGGCTGTATATTCTGCCAATTTGGTAGTCATTTGGTTAGAAAAGGCGAAGAAAGCCGTTTGCAAATGCTCAAACGAACGCACCCAAAACAATACGAGTATTGTATGAATGGTGGCGAGTATGACGAACAAGGCTTGTGGATACCAAACTCAAAAGGCTTGGGTATGAAACATTGCATAGATGTTATAAATGGCATTTATGGAAAAGATTTTATTAAGTATTAAAAGGAGTTAAGCATGACAGAGAAAGAAACAAAACAGTGGCTTTCGCGAGCGTATAAAATAGAGCAGCAAATACAAAGCAAAACCGAACAAATAGAGGTATGGAAGAGTTTAGCAAACAAAATGACGAGTAACTTATCTTTGATTAATGGTGGTAGTGGAGATAATTGTAGAATGGAAACATATTGCAATAAGATAGCAGATGCACAGGCAGAAATCGCAAGACAACAAATTGAACTAATAAATGTTCGGAAAGAAATTGAAGATACTATCAATAAAGTACAAAACGTAACCTCACGTTTATTATTAGAGCAAAGATACTTGCTATGTAAGTCTTGGGAGGATATAGCAGATTTTATGGATTTAAGCGTTGAATACATAAAAAGGCGGTTACATAGTCAAGCAATTAAAGATATTACAAAGATTTTACAAAAAAGTACCTCTAAATGTTCATAAATGTTCAAAAATGTCATTGAATGTTCATATGTAAGTGTGATATAATGTATAATGTAGAAAGTGGTAAGATAAGTTATTCATAATTACTCATTAATCTAAAAAAGAGTGGCAAGTAAAAAATCTTGTTACTCTTTTTTATTTATTTGAAAAAGGAGGTGTAATGATGCCGAACAGCGAGAATTTGGTACCAAACAGCGAGAGAAGCCCGAGTAAAGTTAAAGAAAATGCTAGAAAGGGTGGTATTGCGAGTGGAAAAGCTAGAAGAGAAAAGAAACTTATTCAAGAAGCACTGCAAAAAGCACTTAAAGGCAAATATGTAGTAGGAGAAGATGGAAAAATGCTTGGGGGATATGAGGCATTAGCTGTTGCAATGATACAGCAAGCAGTAGGTGGTAATGTACAAGCCTTTAAAGAGATTAGAGATACTATTGGAGAAAAGCCAACTGACACTGTAGAAATAGGCAGCGAGGTTATGACAGGGATAAAGATTAAGTTTGTAGATAAATCCAATAAGATAGCTAAGGAAAAAGACCCAAAAATAGTAGGGGATTACACACCGCCGTCGAATATAGATAATTGAGGTTTTATATGGAGTTAGAGATTGAAGTTCCAAAGATATATGAGCCGTCATTTAATGACATACAGGATATGTGGTGCAAGAAAAATTTATGGTATAGTCCACGTACGAGTTGGAAGTCGTCGGGATTAGGTAGGATTATTCTATTGTATTATAACTTGTTCCCCGATTATGATGTTTGTGTGGCTGTAGATTCTAGTACAAATATGGGCGACGGTGTTTTAAGTGAGTTTCAAGCCTATATAGAGAGTGAGGGACTTAACAGTGACGGCGATTGGATAATTACGCCAAAGTGTATATACCGAAAAGGGAATAGAAATCAAATTAGGGTATATCCGGTGCAAACAAATAAGCATACTGATGTAAACGCAACAAAAAGTAAAAAACTTATAAGACCAATAAGTTTGTTAGTACTTGACGAAGCTCAAAAATTGCATAACAAAGAAATATTACTAAACTGTTTGTCAACATTCCTACGGCAAATGAAAGCAGGTCATAGTAAGGTAATAATTGCGGGCAATCCGGATAGAGCATCTATGTGGTTTGACGAGTTTTATAAGGCAAAGCTAAAAGACAGTGAATGGACTGTGCTTAAGCCTACTTACATAGATATTCTTGAGTGGATACCTAATGCGTTAATACACGAAATTGAAGACCTAAAAACAAATGACCCTATTTCTTATAGACAAATATATATCGGAGACCTAGATGCTGCAGGTTGGGAGACAGTTTTTCACTCATTTATTGAGAAAAAATGTTATATCAATAGAAGAGAGTTGTTTAACATAGATGCTAAATTAGGCTTTGGAGCATATATTAATTCAATAATAATTGGAGTGGATGATGCAGAGAGTCAAGATGCAATCGCAGCATCTGCTGTTACAGTGCATCAAAATGGTCAATTAAGAGTACAGGAAAGCTTTTACTTGTCTTGTAAAGAGCAGTCATCAAAGCCTGCACTTACGGAAAGATGTCAAATGATTATTAAGTACCTTGACTATATTAATGAGCATTTTAACAAAGAGCATAACATTCCGATAATATTTTCGTTTGATTGTGCGAGTGGTATGTACCGACAAATGTGTGTACTTGCGAGTACTGATAAAAATTATATGCGTTGGCGTAATGTTAGATTGTTTGCGTACAAGGACAAACAAGAGAAATCTAGTCAGTTAGATTTGATAAATGCAGCCTTTGCTAACGGAGTACTAAGTATTGTAAATGTTGATAATTTTAGTCCGCAATATAGCAATGCAAAGCTTGTAGAACAAATAAAAGCATTGCGATATTTAGAAAATAAAAAGATTGACCCAACAATACCTAATGACTGTACAGATGCTCTTCAATATGCCGTTATGATGGTGCTTGTTAATCCGTACAACTTAACTTTTCCGCAAAGAAAAGCAATGTATAAAAGAGATAATTCGATTGATGCGGTTATTGATAGAATACAAACTCAAGATAAATACAATAGAATATAAACTTTGGGCAGTTAAATAGACTGCCTTTTTTTATACAAAAATTGCCATAAAATAAGTTTCTAACTGCGAGATAGCAGAGAGGTGGAGAGCCCATAGAAATGAGGTGGAGGCACATAATAAATAAATTTAAGGAGGTAGCAAAAAATAATGAAACTTTTACAATTTATAAAATTGTTAAGAGGATTATCCGATGCTGACATTGAAAAAATGCAGTCAATGCTCACAGATAAGTCCGATGCCGAAATTGAGGAAGTTAAAACTGACTCGGTTGAAAGTGAAGTTGATAAGCAAGAAGATAATCCAACAGAGGTAGTTGACAATGAGGAAACAGTGGCGACTGCCCAAGAGAAGCAAAAAAAGGTGGATGACGAACAAATACTCGAAGAGAGAAAAGAAACTCAGCAAGAGGAACTTGTAAATCCCGACACCGAGCAGGAGGAACAGCCAAAAGCAGAAATGGAAGAAATACCACAAATGCAAAAAGGCGAACAGTTGCAAGATGACGATTCAGTTATGCCGACACAAGAAACAATGGAAGACAATTCGATAGAAAAGGATTATATCATTGAAGCTCAAAAGGCTAAAATTTCGGCGTTAGAGTCGGAAGTCGCAACATTAAAAAGTCAAGTTGATGGTGCCTTTGGCTATTCGTCAAAGGTGTCAATGCCGACAAAAACAAACAAGCTCTTTGATGACTGCTCAGATGTGCATATTCATAGATAATTTTTTACATCTAAAACAAAAATTTATATTTTAAGGAGGACTCTAAAAATGAGTTTATTTAATTTAAGCAACCAACAAGTAGCTAGACTTGTTTCTAAAACAGTCTACAAAAATCTTTACCAAGACATTATTCATAAAGATGGTTTTGGTATTACAGATAGATTTATTACACCGGAACAAACTAATGCGGCAATCATTGATATTTATGTGCCTATGCCAATCAATAACAGGTTTAGGATGAGAGGTGCGGCAAGCAATGGTGCATGGGCAAATACGAACAATCTACCAGATAGTACAACGGGACAAAGAAAGCACGTTTTATCAAAAAGATTTTCGATTGATATTTTGAAAAGATATGACAATAATATCGCAATTTCCGAAGATGAAGTGGAGGGGACAAATGCATCGAATCTTGACGAGGGATTTGAACAAATTTGTAAAAACCAAATTGAGCAAGACATTGCAATCAATATCAACGGTTATACTTTTGCATCTCAATTATATTCATTCTTTATGGATAGTTTCTCGGATACTGTAACCGCTGCAGAGGTAAAGAAAGCAATCGAGTTTTATACTTACGATGCAACAAAAAGAACAGATGCAATACGTGCATTTAAGCTTTCTAATGCAAAAGTAAGTAAAGGCGATAGCACTTTATATGCGGGCTATTATCCTGCCGACAAACGACAAGCTTTTTTGTTTAATACAACATATCTTGTTGACTTGACAGATACTGTAGCATTGACTGCAAGTGATTTGGCTACAAAAATGCTTGCAGGTGGCGGTATGAATGCTTTTACAGGAGATAAAAAGACAGTTGCCGATTTCGAGAGCGGTTATGTAGGTTGGCTTGACGGTATGCCACTTTATGAGGTGTCCCAACAAGTTAAAGATGCTACATACTATTATCTTGGTTTGGATATGGCAAGCGATGCAACAGTTATTGGTTATCTTGAACAACTATCTTGTTTGATTGCACCAAGTAACGCTACATTACGCGGACTAAAACCAACTTCGTTTAAGACAGTTGATGACCCAGATACTCAAGGCGTAATCATTCAACCTAAAGTAAATATGGGTGTACGTTGTTTATCCGGTAATTCATTGAAAGCTGTATTTAGTGGAGATGACTTTGCCGATATCACAAAAGCAATTACAGCAGTACAAGCTATCAAAGCAGGCTTGAAAGGTAAATTTACATTGCCTAATTTGAATTACGATTATGACAATGATATAGCATCGGATAACTTCCTACAAGCAATGGCTGACGGAACTCAAACACCTCCGCAAAAAGGTGTTGGAATAGCATCTACAGAAGCTTGATATAAATTAACATAAAGCAGAGTTATTCATTAGGATAGGTACTCTATAAAAAACCTGTCCTATACCATTAAAAGGAGAAATCTTATGAACAAATTTAAAAAAGATTATAGTTTATTGAATGGTAAAGGGGAATGGATTGAAGATGAACACCCAAGAGATGAAAAAGGTAGATTTACAGATAAAGAAAGTAGCAATAAAGAAATAAAACACGAAAATTTAAATATTGACATTTACGGAATAAATGATATAATTAATTTAGAAGAGTTTGTGCCAGCAGAATCAATAAGTCAAGCCGAGGAATATGCAAAAAATAAATTAGGAGTAAAAATTTGTAGTTATAAAGGTATTGAACTTGACATTGCAAATGAGTTAAATGTTGCTGTACAAAAAGGAATAATGTTGTGTCCTAAAATAAAAGAAAATTTAAATTTTATTGGATCATTAAACGAATTAAATAATCTTTACGAGAAAGATTTAATTGATTTTTATATGCAAAAATTTCAATCCTCAGTTCCACAATTAGGTAATGATAAGTGTTTGAATATGGCTAAAGCGTTTGCAGAAAGACTAAAAATCAAATTTGATAATAAGGTTTACGCAATATCTTATAAGAAAATAAATATGACATACGAAGGAGTTAAAATCTATAATAAATATGCCGGAGTTTCAATTAATGAGGTATGGGGTAAAGATAAAAACATAATTTTAGCTAATGTAAAAAAAGATGTGGAAGATAGGTGGCATCCACAAGGATGTGATACAATTAAATCAATATTTGATCATGAGATTGGACATCAGCTTGATTATGCATTAAATCTTAGAAACAATAAACACATGATAAATTTATACAACAGTATATCTAAATTTAATAAGAGTGTCGGTCTATCAATTTATTCAAATGAATCAATTCAAGAATTTATTGCTGAGGGATGGACGGAATATACTAATAATCCATATCCACGAGATATTGCAAAAGAAATAGGAAAAATAATAAAAAAAGAATTAGAAAGTTAATTATATAGGAGTTGTTATGACAAAAATTAAAGATCAAAATAATTTAACAAAAAAAGAAATTCCATTTACTAAAGAAGATGTTATTGAAAGAGCTAGATATTTTGGATATACAGAAAAGAATATCAATGAATTATTGAAATTATATGATGAAGCAGTCTCTTTAGGAGTACCTTTAAAATATGATGATATTGGATTATTTTTAATTAATCAAAAATATTAATTATTAATTTTATAACTAAATTAGCAGTCATTAGACTGCTTTTTTTATGCGAAAATTTAAAAGGAGATATTTATGGAGAATTTATCAATGCAAAAATTAGATTCAATGGGTAATGTGGCAAATAGTCAAAGTAATGCACCAAAGCAGCCAAAGTATGGTGGAGCACAGGTTGTCAATGTTACATACGGGCATAATGGCAGTGGCAAGCTATATTCTTATTACGGAACAAATAAAAGGGCAGGAGATATTGTTACACCGGAAGTCACAAACCCAAAGAGTGGCAAAACATATAGGACACTTGCAGTAGTTCAAAGCACTCATAATATAGAAAAAGGTAAGCCAACTATAGACTATTTGCAATCAAAAGATAAGCCGATTAATTTAAAACACATAGGTAAGACCGACCAAAAGAGTTTACCAGGATATTATCCAGGGTGGGAAGATGATGCAAAGGCAGCGTATGATTTAAAAATGGAAACTATAAAAAGAGATGATATTAATGAAATGCAAAAGTTATCTCTTTTTAGAGAAATAGCAAAATTAAGGAAGAAATAGGAGGAATTATGCCAAAATTATTTAAAGCACCATTTTATACGGAAGAACAAATCGAAGAATTAGAAGAAAAGGATATGCATTTTCCTTTTTCAAGTAAATATATGAGATATGATAGTCGTAAGAGGCAATATATTCCTACAGAAGCATTGTTGCTAAAACATGGGATAGATTTAAGTGTTTTTTTGCAGACAACCATGCAAGATACTCCCACTGAAATAGCAAATGAACTTGAATATATAAGCGACCAAGTTTATTCTTACATATTCCAAAATAGTGGCAGTTTTATGGATACATTAAAATTTATAGTAGCTAAAGGAATAAAATACGGAATGTCGCCGTTTAGATTTAGGACTACGTTCGAAGAAATATTGTGGAAACAAGCTAAATACTATATTAACAATGACGATTTATCTAAGTCTAGTGGAGTGGATGTAGAGCAAAAGCAATGGCTTAATAAGGGCGTACTTGTAAATGAAAATAGGAATATTGACCCAAGAGTTAAAGTTATGTTAATGGATTTAGGCTTAAGTTGGGTTGGGTCTTATGATAAGCAATTTTGTGGTTTAGTGCAAAAGCAAGATTGGTAGTTGTTAATAGTTACAAAGTTACTAAGAAGTGTAAGGAGATAGTATGAAATTAAAAGAATTTATAAATGAAGAAAAAATATACGAGCAAGTCGAAAACGAGATAAAGGAATGGGTAGAAAAAACTTATAATGGCTTATCTATTGAGTTTTCCCCGCACTTAGAAATAGTACGTACAAACGAGTTCGTAAATTATAATGCCGAACAAGTAAGCAAAATAATAGAGGTCGTAAACATAAAAATCGGGGATATTATGGAGGCTAATGCCGATAAAATTTATATTGCCGAAAGGTTAACAAGAATATGGCAAAAACATCCCGAGTTTAATATTGATATCGAAAGTATAGAGGAGGTCAAAAGACATCCTCTTTTTCTTAAGTATTTAAAGGAACTCATAATTTGCAAAGGAGGTAAAAAATGAATTACAATGACAGATATTTAGTTCCGTTTCATTTAGGTAACGAATTGCATACGGAAAGCTTTAAATTGGCTCAAAATGATAATACATATATGCTTGCAGGCTCAAGGTATTATCAATTTTACGCAAGTTATATCCGTCCGAGAATTGCAATGTATAGGGGGTGGATAGAGGGGTTTCATAATATTGAAAACGGCACGATTCCAACACTGTTTTTGCAAAAAATAGGAGCAGGAATTACAAGCACATTATTTGGTAAGCCTTTTATACTTAATTCAAATGAAATCGCAACAAACAATGTTACCGATAATCAATATAAAAAATCAAACTTTAATCAAGCAGTTAAGGAAGCCTACGGATTTGCTTTAGATGGTGGTACAGGCTTAATCAAATGGAACAAAGACGGGAACGGGCAGCTTAGAGCTGAAGCAATACCAATGGATAAGTTTTTTATTTCAGTTGATAGCTATGGCGATATTGAAAGTGTAAAGTCTTTTATTTCGACCTATCACGACACTATAAATGCTACTCACGAATGGTATTTGTGTGAAGAAAGATTTTTTAAATATACAAGAGAGGGCAAAAAGCCGTTTGTCCATTATTTGTTTTATAAAAGCTCATCCAATATAGCTTATGAACAGACGCCAAATCCTACTGCTGCCATCAAATGGAGTGAAATACCTTTTGATATTCAAAAAATGATTAAGCAGGATTACGGAGATATTTTAATTGATTATGCGGATAGTTATTCGTTAAAAGACACAGATAGATGCAAGCCGTTGCCTTTTGATAAAGACTTAGGTTGCAGACTAATAAAGTTTACAAGGAATATTCCTGCTTTCCCTAAAATGCCATTTGGACAACCACTTGCGGACTTGCTTATGAATGAAAGCTATGCCTATGACCAATTAAAGTTTTTTGAAAGAATGGAAGTGTATATAGCGAGAGGAAGAGTAATGCTTGATAAGGGTTACGACAATCCAAATGACCCGGATAGTAAAAAAGGTCTACTTGACCCGATGATATTTACTTATTACAACAATATTGCAGGGGAAAGTGATGACAAAAAGCCACAAGGTTTGCAACTAGAGTTAAGGGCAGAAAATATAAATAGACAAAAGCAAAATATATTGAATGATACAGCTTTTTCGTTAAATTTATCCTCGACTACGATTGCAAGTTGGCTATCCGACGGACAAACTCAAAAGACTGCCACTGAAATTGAGTATGAAAGGACAAAGACTACTGCATTTATTAATGACAAGTCGGAGCTTATACAAGAGCCTTTGCAAGAAATGATAAATATTTTTTATCGGTTTTATTCTGCAATACCTCCGGAACTTAATTTAATGCCGGAAAATCAAACAGTACGAAGTGAAAGCATTAAACTTTACAGTGAGTTGTACGATAAAAAACAAATTACTGCTCAAATGCTCGCAAAAGAAATATTGGGTACTTGTTCAACTAAAGAGGTTGAGGAGTTATCTAATTATATTATCGAACAAGAAAAACAAAATGCAATGAATAACATGCCAATTACAGAACAAGGAGCACAAGTATGAAAATAAAAGACGATATCATTCTTTGGAAAGAAGAATGCACAAAATTAAAGGAACAAATTGAGGAGTTTGACAAAAACTCGGAAAAGTCAAGAGCAGATGTAAGGGAACTTACAATCCGAGTGCAAAAGCTTACAACTATTGTCGAACAAATAGCAGACAACATGATTGCACTTATACGCCAACAATTAGGAGATTAGGAGGTAGAATATGAAAAAATTTATTTTAAAGTCATTGGATATAATTTTAACCATTGTTATGATAGGCAGTGTAATTTATTCGCTGTTTAATTTAGTAATGTCTTTGCTGCCGATAGAAATACAAGCCCAAGTATATGGTTGGTTACATATGTCAAGTGAATATATTGCAACTTTTTCAATCTCTGCGGCAATAAACGCTGCGGTACTTGTTGCAACAAAAATTGCCCAAGCTTACACACGTATTAAATTATCTACCAAGTTAATCGAAAGTGAAAATGTTATAAACAATGATATAGCAGTTAATGAGAAAGTAGTAGAAAAGACTAATGCAGTTATTAATAACCAAAACATTGTTTTAACGCTTCTAAATGCACTTTTAACAGTGCAAAAAGTAAATGTTGAAAGGAATATCAAAGCAAGCGACCAACTCGTGTATAAGGCGGAAAAAGATGCGTATGTACAAGCACTTGCGGAAATTGAAGATGCAAAATGCAAGCTTGCGGAAATTAGTAATTTAGTTGCTGTGTATGAAAAAACCGAAATTAAAGAAATTGTGGTAGAAAAGGAAGTCGATAAGCTTTCCGGAAGAGTTTAGGAGGAATTATGAGTACTAAATTGAAAAATGCTTTAATAAAGGTTTTTACATATCTTTTGGCAGGAGCGGGGACAGTAGTTATATTGGTTTTTCAATATTTTTCAAAAAACAATCCGATGCCGACTTGGGCAAAAATAGCAATACCTTGTTTATTAGCTTTGTTAATTTTCTTTTTAATTTACTATAAGCCTTTAATTGCCAAAATAAATAGAAGATTAACTGCAATAGAGACGGCAAAAGAGCTAGGAACTCCAGGGAGAACTAACAGTGTTGTAGCAAATTTATTGGAAGCCATAGGTGTAATTGTACCACTGCTTTTAGTAGGTGGTATTTTTATTTTAGGCGGTCAGTTTTTAGTTAAGACAGGTTATGTTTTATTGGAAATTTTAGCAATGTTTGTAGTTGTTATTATCGGCAATGTAATTTGCGATATGAACACAAAAGAGGAGCTTAAAAAGCAACAAAGAGAAAAGGCAGAGCAATTTGCCGAAAAAGTAGCTTCTAAAGTGTCAAATTTGCCAAAAAAATACGAATAGGGGTGTTTAGAAATGAAAGAAAAGTTATTGAAAAGTATGGGCTTTTTTATCGTACTGTTAGATATAGCCATTTATTTTATTATGTCCTATGTATTTGTGGATAGTTTTCAAGTAAATATACTCGCAGTTGTTGTCAATGGCACGTTATTGTTTGTCGGAGCTATAGTTGCTACTACAGCCATGATGAAACAAGGCTTATTGCTAGGAAAAGATAATGATAAATACAGGGAAACATTGGAAGCTCATTTAAAGGAAAAGACAAAAATTTTACCCTATATTAATAAACTGCAAAGTTGGCTTGACGAGGACTACTTGGAACTATTAAAAACAGGAAGAAGTGTTTACATAAGCAGTGCAGGTTATTCTTATGAGGAAGTATTCAACACTGACGGAAAGCTTAATAATGAGTTTAAAATAAAAAAACCATTAAAAATCGGTATTAATCATTGGTATAATGCACTAACTACACCATTTAGCAGTCTTATTAATTGGGCATTTTCGGATGATTGGAAGTTGTATAGAGAAAAAAGAAATCTAATACGTAAAGCCAAAAACTATAAGGTTACTAAACTTATGGTATCCGATTTGCTTAATATAAATGCAAGCCGTGACCCTAATAATTTCGGCATTACAGAAAGCCAATACGCAAAAAAACAAAGTGGATTGAGTATTGCATCGCGCTTGTTGTTTTCGGTGCTATTACAGTCCATTTCCTTTGGCTTTTACGGATTTAATGTGGCAACATTTTTAACACAGCTACTAAATGTAGTTTTAATATTACTGTCGGCATTTTTTGCTATGTTCAATGCCTATTCATTTATGGTAAAAACACATAGAGAAACAATAATAAAAAAAATAAATAAATTAGAAGAATTTGAATTTAATAATGCAAATAAGGAGTGAAACATGGGTGGATATGTACAAAGATATCCTTTTGCACCTAAAGCAGAATGGTGGAAAAGGTATACAAACAATGCAAGTATAGGCAAAAGAATTATTTATAAAGCAACTGACGAAGTAGGTTTTGAAATTGACGGAATACCGCAAGCTTTTCAAAAAAGGACTTTGGTAAAAGGCGTTTATAAGTCAAACGACCAAGTAGAGTATATTGATTTAACAGGAAAGGCTATACGATTGGTTGGAGTGATTTATCAATACGATAGTGAAACACAAACAATGCAACCCCAAGACATTGGCGATGAAGAGCTAGAGGTGCAAGGAGCAGAGATTGGCAATATTATTAGATTTGAAAAAAATAACTACTTACGTAAAATGAAGTTTGATTGTATAAAAGAGTCCGACCAAGAAAATACAATTAATCAACCGATTAGCGGACTACTTTCAGGATCTAGTTATTTGACTTTAAAAACGCATAATTTTGCAACGTTAGCAGACAAACCGCAAATAGGGGATATTTTATACTATCAAAGTTCATTTTGGATGGTTGAAGAGATATACATTTCCTATATCTACACACCAAGAGAAAGAGCAGTTTTACACATTGCAATAAAACAAATACATAAGTAGGTGGAAAAGTGAAATTTAATAATAGATTTACAATGCAAGACCTTTTTATGAATAAAGAGCTTAAAGGACTGTTTCCGCAATTTACTAAAAAAGATAAACTGCAAAATGTCTATAGTTTTGAGTGGGTGGATAAAAAAGTGGCAGAGTATATTAAGTCAGTTTTTAACGGTAGGATAAAAAATGGCGAAGTTATTATAAAAGGAAAGCATAAGGAGAGATATAAGCAAATAAAAGCTATGCAGGGGCTCATAGAGAATTTGTTTAATAATATGCCTGCGATAACAAAAAATATACGTAAAAATACACGTTTAGTAACACCCTTTCAATGTGTTGACCAATTAAAAAATATTCAAGACCCTGTAAAGAAAATGGAAGCTTTGCAAATCGTTTTTGATAATTTGAATTTTAACCCCGATTTTCAAAGTCAAAATAGATTTAGTAACAATACTATTTTTAATAGCTATTATAAACAACAAACCATGTGGATGAAAATGGTAGGATATGATAAAAGGAGATAATATGAAAAAAATTAAAGTATCACAAGAAACTGTACTTGCAATAATGCAAGGGATAATGAGTGACAAAGATATAAACTATACACTTACTGACACAACTGCACCACAAGAGTGGCAGGGTCAAAAAATACAAGACATATTAAATGTATTTTATTATACATTTAAGCATAGACCAATGAATACGGAAGATTTAGTCAAAGACTTGTATAAAGAAATGCGTTTTGATTCCTTACATACTTTGACAAGAGCATTTTGTATTTTATCTTTATCTAGCTCCGAAAGAATTTGGTCAAAAAATGTAGACGTAGTTTCAGTATCTGCGAACTTAGAATATTGGATACAAACCGATAAAGTTAAGCTTTTGGAAGATATGTTTGAAGATTTGTCTATTGCTACAAATGGTATAAGAATACCTGTGCAAATCGGTACGGAAGATAGGCAAGCAGTAATAATTATAGGCTCGCTTGATGTGGATGATATAGAGGAGACAACAGAGTTTGGCGAAATGTCGGTTTGTTCAGTCTCTATTGATATGGTCTTTTATCCAAATTCTACAAGTCTTTTGGACTACACTGTTGAAATGTTAGTTTTAGATGCAAACAATCAAGAGACTTGGATAGAGATACCAATTTCAAGTATATCTATGTCGTCTAATATGACACAAAAGTCAATTCCATTGATAAATACGCCTAATGAAGTTGGAAATATAAACTTATCTAGGGTAAAAACAATAGTTTTAACGTTTGACGGGTACAAGAACAAAGCAATAGATTTTATTGTGAATATGTCTCTTGAAAGTGAGCAGCTCGACTATGATAACAATACTTTGTTAAAATTTCGTGTTACTCGCGGAGAAAAACAATATATGTATGACTGTGTTATTAAAGACCATTCAATAATACTTCAAGAAAGTGCAGAAAATGAAACACACAGTCTTACATTGGATATAAGGGGGATAAGTTAATGGCTTTACATAATTTAAAAATTGTTGTAGTAGACGGTGGCAGGAATGGTAGTTATAAATCTAAAAATGCAGGAGTGGATACAGATGAAAAAGATAATAGCGATTTTGAAAAAACTTTATTTTACAAAGTACTACATGGAAAAAAGATTATTAGAGATAAATTAAAACAAAAACTCTCTCCGACAACTTTGCTTGCTTTGGATATGGGTACTAAAGTAGTAGCGCAAACTATTAAGCAGACTGCAAACTACTATATTTCGGATATAGGTAGAAAACAAGGCGACGATAACTTCCAAGCTATTATAAATAGACAAATAGAGGTTGTTACTGACCCATTGAGTATAATAGGAGGTGCTATATCGGGTGCAACAGCAGGAAGTTTGGTAAGTCCTATTGGTACAGCAATAGGTGCTGTATTAGGTGCAACTTCTTCTGCAATATCTCTTGGAATTAAGTATGCCGAAAGAGATAGAAACTATCAATATGAAATGTTCCAACAAAACAATGGCATTGCCTATAACATATCAAGGGCTAACTTTAATGCTTTGGCAGGTCGTGTGAGGTAGTCTATGGATGAGTTTGAAAACGATAAAAGCTTAATGAGTGGTAAAGGAGAATGGAACGAAGAAGAACATCCACGAGATGAAAAAGGGAGATTTATATCAATAAATGAATTTCGATACATAGAAAATAAAAATAACTTAGGATACAATCATCCTGCACATTTATATGCGAAAAATGATAATGATGATGTTAAATTTATTCAACTGACACATTCAAAATTCATAAGTGATTTAAATATTGAAACAAAAAAAATGTTTAAAAATCCTAATCCTAAAGATAAAAGGGAAGCTTATATTTTGCCACATTCTAATAATGGCAAATTAAGTGATTTTGGCAAAACAAAAAAGAATTGGGAATTAAGTATTGAAGATGAAAATTTAATGAAAAAATATCGAGATAAACCATTTAATAAATAAAAAATGATGTGGACTTCACATAAATGCTACTAATGCCGTATGGCTCGCCACATCATTATTAATAACTTAATTTGAGTTATTTCTACTATTATTATTATACGCAATTATTGTAAAAAAGTCAACATTTTAATGAAAATTTTTTAATGGAGGTATTTTATGAAATACAAATGGAGAATTTCCAAACTAAGTAGCAAAAAAGAAAATGGTAATGTAATATTCACTCAAGAAGATTACTCAAATAACTGCTGTGCACCTATTTATTTTGAAGATAGGCTTGACGAAACCTTGGATACAGGCGAAATCATACTTGAAAAAATGCCAATCTCAACAAAAAAAGCCTTTCCACCTAAAACAAAAATTAGAATGGAAAGACTTGATAATTCAACCAATCAAGTTCTAGAAACCTACGATATGGTTGTAGACCACGATGATGTAGAGGAGTATGTAGGAGTACCAAATTATTGTACGCACCGTATACATTTGATAGAGCCAAGCGTAATTGCTCAAGGTATGCACGTGGATAACATAGCACTAACTTACGAGCTTAACGATGTCAACTTGGACTATAAGACTGTAAAAAACGATGAAGAAAAGGCTGTAGGGGATATACCTATTGTTGAGCCACCACCACAATTAATAGTAAGCGTTGAAGAAACATTTACTTACGAAAAGATTTAAATAGCCTAAAGATTAACCAACTAGATATGCCGTAAAGTATCCATAGGGTTATAACTCTAACAAAAAAATTTATGAAATCAAATTTCAAAAGACCTGTATATTGCATTAATTTTTTAAAATTTGGTACTATACTAGCAAAAAATAAGTAAGCATCATATGCCGTTTGCAATAATGTTAATAAAGTAATAATCAAAAATACAATTATTAATAAAATTTGTTTTAAGTTTAGTTTATTCATATAATACTCCTTTAATAATCATAATTAAAGTATAAAGCAATAACAAAAAAATGTCAATAGAAAACAAATTTTAAAAAATAAAATCAAGGAGATTAAAAATATGGCAAATTATTTTAAAAACTCATATAAATATGAGTGGGAAAATACGGATAGTATAAAAGAAATTAAGATGTTTAATGAGGCATCAAAAAATTTGGAATTAAATGTTTCTCTTCCAAAACTATTTTGTTATGCGTGGAATGGCAGCAGTTGGGAGAAACTATTTCAAATGAACTCAACCACTATTCTATATCGTATTCTATTGCAAAAAAATGCAGATGGGGAATATGAAGAAGTGGAAGATAGTAAAGAAAAGTTGGGAGAGTATTCAACAAATCCCACAAGTATGGTTGCAAGGGACGATAAATATTGTAAAATCATAAACAATATTACAGGTGGACTTGCATGGTTAAGGTTGATAAGGAGTGATTCCCAAAAAGAAAAAATTTATACAGCAGGAGAATTTAAAGATTACTATACAGTTGAAAATAATATAGCAGAAGTACAAACAAGAAACAATGTCGAAAATATAAATATTACATTTGACGAATTGACTAACAAGCAAATAGAAAATGGAGTGGCATATAAATATGAATTAAAGTGTAATGCAAAACCTTTATCGGATATGATGCTATATTATGAAGCTCAACATAGTGGTGTTACATATAAATCAGCAGGTAATCCATTTATAGATGTTTACGATTGGACAATAAAAACAACCAAAGTAGAAAATGCCGACCCAACCCAATTACAAATAACCGCAGACATATACCACCAAGATATGTCCGAAATAGTTACAAAAGGACCATTTATCCGAAAAGGAGTAAAGTATTCTGCATATCAATTACTTAGAAAAGCATTATTGACTTGTGATATGTATATTGTTAATAATGGTGTTAATAGTATTGATGAGTATGGAAAGAATGATGAAAAGCAAGCATCGTTGCCGTATTCAATAGTTATTGACGATAAGTGGATAGACAAGCTGAAACTTACGGTTGTTAATGAAACCATATTTGAGCAAAATAACTTATGGGAAGTGTTGTTGCAGATAGGCTATTATTTACACGCAATACCTTATATGTCTTTTGTTAATAACGAACAAGGAACACCTACGGATAAATTTTTGTTAAGTTTTAAACAGTTAGGCAGCACCGAGGAAAAAGCTAATACAAGCCAAAAAATAACTATTTTTAATAGTCAAAATTTAAGTGAGTACTACACGCAGCTAGATAGCTATGTAACCAACTTGTTTAGCCCTCAAAACAGGGTTGACGAATGGGTAACACCAAAGACAAGCGAAAGTTCGTTTTTAGTAAGTAATAACACTGCAGAATTGCATTTGGCGTATCCGATTACGGAAATATTAGAGTTTAAAATAGAAATGAAACTAAAAGACGGTACAGTGGAAATTAAGGATGCGACACAGCATTTATTTGAAAAGTCCGTTTATGACGTAATATGCAACGAAGACCCATACAAAGTGTATCCGACAAAAGGCTCTTCATTGTATTATGCTTTGGGTAGTAATAAAATATTAGGGTTAAATTTTGTACCTCCAAGTAGTGACGGCACAGTGTTCCCTATGGCATTAAAACGAATAATTGAAATACTTTGGCAGGGTAATAAAAATAGACCTAATATAAATAATCTAAAGTTTAATGATTTGCAATTTTATGTAAAATACAAAACGCAAGATAATGCAAGAGTTAATCAATTCCGTCCTGATATAATGCAATATATGAAGAACTCCGAAAACGAAACATATCCGCATCACGAGCAATTTTACGGACAGCAAGGTAAAATAATTGATAGTGAAAGATTATCCGCTAACTTGTTCGGTAAGTTGATTAGGGTAGGCAATGGTGTTTATCAAATACAAGAGTACGTGACTACAGAGGAAAAAAAGACGGGCGAACTTTATAGGATAAACGGCGAGCCATACTATGTGATTGCAATAGATACGGAGTATTATGCGGATGCCATATTACAAAAAGTAACTTATTCCAAGAATTTCAATCAATTAGCACAGATAGTTACTATACCTAGTGAGCCAAGATTTTATGAAATTGCAGAACGTTCCAAAATAAGACGTGAAGTGAGGATAAATGACTTTTTTGCAATGTCTGCTACGCCTAAGGTTGATATCGGCACGCCTAGGTTTTTAAATATGTCGGAGTGGATAACTTACTTTAAACAAATAGTTTTTAATGAAAGCAAAATAAACTTGCCTAATTATGCGTGGACAAGATTTGCTGTGGATAAATTACGCAAACACAAGTTTGAGGATAAATATATGTTTCCGTCAAGTATAATAACTAAAAGTGGCAACGGAATTGTGACCCCGGGGGACTCAAGCGACCATTCGGATGTGATAGTTCCTTTAGTGCATTACCCAATGCACAATGGTATTGTGTTTTCTTGGCAAATGGAAGATAATTTTAAAGCGGGCGACTATACTGACAAAGAGAATGGCGGGGGATTGGATGACGAGGCATATTTATCTCAACAACCTATGCGTTATGTAGATATATATGGCAGAGCTGACTTGGTAAATTTTAAATTGTTTTATAAAAATAATTGGACTCATGATGAATCTTTAAAATTGCCACAAGCAGTTATTCCTGTTGAAGATAGTTTTGCTACAGTTAAAAGTCTAGCGGGGGAAGATAATTATTTAGCTTTAGACAAAGACAATAGAGAAGAAATATCTTTTAACTATCAAGTTAACTTGTTGCATGATGACGAATTTGTTACATATCCAAACTTGTTCGGAGAAAAAGAGGGAGGTAAACTTAATATTGCTTTACTTGATAAGGAACAAAGTGCTTTCAACGAAAATCAGCTTGTTAGAGGCACAAATATATTAGCGACTAGCGAAGATAGTAGTTTGACATATTCTTTTGATAATAGTGTCATAAACGGGCTTAAAATCAATATTGCTTTGTCAGAAAATAGTGGTATTAATTTGTCACAAGTAAAATCAATTATCTTTTATGAGGGCGAAATTAATAGCGCAAGTTATGCAATTTATATTGTCCGTAATGTGGGAAATGTTGGTGTTGAAGAAAAACTAAATCCACTGTATATTTATCCTATATATAACGATTGAGAAAATTTTTTCATAAAATGATTATAAGTATAATTTATATATAATAGAACAAAATTTTATTGCTGTATAAAAACTTGTATTTGACAAAGATGTATCAATTTGTTATAATATAGCTAAAGTTACAGTATGTTTGAGAACTCTAAATGGTTTCATGGCAAGTTTAAAATTAACAAATAATTGTCATAAATTGATTTTCATTCATAAGATGTAGACTTATACTAAAAATATAGTTGGAGGTATGCATATGTATAAAGCAAATGACATTTCACAATGGTTTATAAATAGGGCTATTGAAAGCAATGCAAATGAGGGTGGAGATTATATAACAAATTTGAAGTTGCATAAGCTTATGTACTATGCACAAGGTTGCCATTTGGCAATGTATAATGAGCCTTTATTTAATGAAGAAATTTATAATTGGGAATATGGTCCTGTAGTAAAAAGCATTTATCAATGTAATAGTAAAAACCCATTTACAGAGTATAAGCAAATAAAAATTGATGAAAAAACTAATGCTTTGTTAGAGGAAGTGTATAAAGTATTTGGCAAGTTTTCTGCATGGGCATTAATGGAAATGACACATTCAGAAGACCCTTGGAAAAATACAAATAGAAATGATATAATTCCAAAAGAATCTATTAGACAATATTTTGTGGAGAATGTAGTAGAGTAAAATGACAATTAAAGCAAAATACTCGAATAAGGAAATAAAAGTTAGTAAAAAGAATATAGAAAACTATTGTAAGGCATCACAGCCTACAATAGTATTTTCTTTTAAAAAACTTGTTCAAAATAAAGAATACAATTTTTGTTATTTTGATAAATATAAAAGTGAAATTAATTCTTTATATAGATTGCAACAAAGATTAACGACATTATCTCAACAAACATTTGAACAAGTTTATTGTTTGCCAAGAGAAAAAGGATTTGAAATTGAAGACCTTTCAATGATAAAAGATATCAAATTATACAACGAGTTAAGAGAAAAAATGGCTCCTGACCAAAAAATTTATATAATAAGATTTGATGATGAAAAAAATTCAAGATTAATTGGTTGCAGGGGAAGAAAATGCAGTAGAGTTTTTAACATATTGGCATTAGATTTTGGCTCACAAGCTTATCCACATTAACATAAAAATGATAAAACCAAATAAACAAAAAAACTTAATAATCAAAGAGAACTTAGCAATAAGTTCTCTTTTTTTATACATTCAAAAAATAGGAGGTAATAAAAAATGAATGTGTTGCAAATTAAAATTCACGAAGACGGAACACTAGAATGTAGTCCCGACTTCAAAATTATTCGCGGTAGTTATCGGAATATTCTTATGAATGTGGAAGTCCCACACTCGTTGCTGCTTGACCCTGTATCGGAAAATACTGATAATGGTCAAATTGTAGATAGAAATGTAAATGGTAATAATTTACAAGTAGGAGCAATAATAAGAACTGTAACCGGTAAAAACTTGCAAACAATTAGATATGGCTTTCAAATGGTAAAAGACTATATTCAAAATGGTATTTGGTATCGATTATATCAAAGAATTATGCCAAAAGAATTTACTCTATGGGAAACGGTAAATCAGTGTGAAGAGGCTGGTAATGGTTATTTGGACTTGGTGTTTAATGTTGTTAATTGGACAAAAGAAGAAACAAATGCAAAAATAGAGACAGTTACGGCATCGCCGATATTAAGGTTACAAGTATTAGCAAGTACTTTTTTAAACAATGTAGAGGATATAGATAATCCAAGTCAGCTTGACCAATTACAAAGTCAAACCAATGAATTGTCTAGCAGAGTAGATGTTATTGAAACAGATTTAGATTTAGTAAAAACACAAATAGTATCAATGGATGAGAGAACAGAAACTTTGGAAAATGAAGTGATAGAAATAAAAAAGAATGTATCAGGTTTGCAAAATGAAACTCATGAAATTGAAAATAATGTATATAACTTACAAAATAAAACACAAGAGTTGGAAACTGATTTACAAATTAAATCTCAAGAATTAAAAGATGATATATCTAATTTGCGGGGGGAGGTTAATTCAAAAGCTACATTTTGTGGTTGGTTTAATAATCTAGCAGACTTGAAGAAAGCTTATCCTGTTGCTACTGAGAACGATTTTGCTTATATCATAGAAAACAAGATATATGTATGGAAAAGTGGTGCTTGGACAAATAGCGGTATTGATACACCAATATCAGTTACGCCTATTGTTCAAACTGTAGGAGAATTAACAGATGCAGTTATGTCGCAAAAGGCAGTTACTGATGCAATTAATGCAATTCCATTGGGTAGAACTATTGCAAAAACAATGGATGAATGGGAAATGGAAAACCCAATACTTAATGTAGGTCAATTTGGATATGACACTACAAATAAAATAACTAAAATTGGGGATGGTATTACAAATTGGAATGATTTAAATGAATTTGTTACGAAAACTCCACCATCATTTGTTAATTCAACTTGGGAAGAAATTGATAATGTTTCACAATCTGGTTTAGCCTCAGTTTATTTTAAAATTGGAGATGAAAGAAAAGTAATATTAACAACAGGAGAAGAAATAACTCTTATTATTTTAGGTTTTAATCATGACGATTTAGTAAGTGGTGGTAAAGCAGGTATAACAGTTGGTATGAAAAATCTTCTTAATACAACTTATAAAATTACTACAGAAAGTTCAAATACTGGTGGTTGGAATAATACAACTATGTATAAAGAAACTATACAAGTTCTTTTTAACCAATTACCCTCTGATTTATCAACAGTAATAAAAAATGTAAATAAAAAATATACAGAGGGTAATAAAATCGAAAATATTGGTATCTCTCAAGATAAATTATTTTTACTTGCTTTTGCTGAATTATTTTCACAATATGGAATACAAAATGCTAGTACAGCTGTATTAAAAAATTATTCAAATATTTATATACAAGAGGGCAAACAATACGAATATTATAAAAATTT